>OJDR01000148.1_pt1 | contig 24071 bp, 25 predicted proteins | sample 1593081 | NCBI WGS metagenome assembly OJDR01 (sample SAMN05416873, study PRJEB24817) | seawater metagenome | isolation source: Sea water | place: Canada:Atlantic | collected 2013-11
TGGAGGTAATACTCTCTTATGAAAAAGAGAGGTTATGTTTACACTATTCAGCAACATTACATATGCCTGCTCATTTCGAAACTGTTATTACGAAGTATTATTTGGGCAATGAAGAATATGCTCTGTTTGAGAAACTAATATCTTCCGCAGACGAAATCATAGATAACTCAATAGAGTTACTTGAAGAAAACCAAGTTTATGGGGCTGAGTATTGGTGAATAAATCAACTCATAAAAAGCGAATATTCAGGCCGAAGGGCCGTTCTATCGCACTTTTAGCAGTTTGTCGCCCCTTTGACGTATTATTGGCATTAAACTGTCGCATATGAAATTTTGAATTATTATAAGCTGCAGTCTTAAAACAAGATGCTGGATGTGTAATGAAGGTCAATACTAAAAAAATATTAAATGAACGTAAATCAAGGGCATGGAGTCAACAACATTTAGCTGATGTATGTGCTTTAAGTTTAAGAACAATTCAAAGAGTTGAGAAAGAAGGTGCAGGCTCACCTGAAACAGTGAAGGCACTAGCGGCTTGCTTTGAATTAGATGCCAATGAACTAGTTGTACGAGAAGAGACCAAGAAAGATTCATTCGAGATAAATATCAAAACGAAACTGGCTGCAATGTGGTCTTCAATTATTGCCATATTTGTCAGTGCTGTATTGTTTTTTGTGCAGCCTATAATGGCTTTTGATATAGAAATTAGTTCGGATCAGATAGAAAGCTCCGATAAAAATAATTATCAACTATATAGTGGTAATGTAGAAATATTTGTGCCGGAAGGGATTATTTTTGAAGTTGAATCTGATGAACTTTGGGGGACAGATACGGCTTCAGTTGTAACAGGGAGTGTGAAGGTTGTGCTAGATGAGGCTACATTAGTGGTAGGTGATGGTGTAATCATCAAGGTCGACAAAGGGATTAAAATTACAACCGATCACGCTGAACTGCACCCTTTGCCACTATGATTGAAACTGCTAACAAACAATTTAAAAGTGATTCGCAACGAATGGTATTTTAGGTTCACTGGCAGTGTTGCTCACACCTTAATTGGGCGTTAGCTGTAAAAGTTACCAATATTAAATAAGGCAAGTTGAAGCATGAGCGGATATATAATTTATAACTATAATGTTGTTGATAAGGAGCGCATCAATGAACTTGGGCCGCTGTCCTTGCCGATCATAGAAAAATACGGGGGTGAGTTGCTCGTTGCTTCTACTGTAACCAGCCTTGAAGGCTCGCCATATTCTCATATGGTTGTGTATAAATTTGTTAGCAATGAAAGAGCGCAGGCTTTTTACGAGTCAGAAGAAAGCAGAGAGTTATCCAAGCTAAGGAATAAGGTCACTGAAGGCTTCGTTGTCATTGTTCCTGAGTTCAATCATGGCTAAAGCTATACTGCGAAGATGCATCAGTGATCATCGCTTCGGGTATTGGGCCTCTGTGCCGAGCTTCGCGCCTCCATTGCGGTTCATCAACGGGGTGTTAAGTATCAAGCTTGTTCAGAGAAACACTAGCAAGCAAAATTAAGTTTGTGGTGGCACCAAATGCTTAATCGGGTAGACAAGGGTCCCAACCTTCAGCCACCAATATTTTGTATGGACTCATCTAATTCAAGAATGCCTAGGGTATTTCACTTAGCATGGTGAAGCGCTCTTGAGTTTAAGAGTCACCATCACTCCACGCGTAAAACCCTTCTCCTTCGCTTCACGACACATCAAAATTAAAGCTACCCGTTCCAAATAGCATCATTACCATCATTAAGTGGCTATAGGACAGATTACCATTCAACGAACATTCAACGGCTTTTGTTCCATATGGGCAACAAACCATTTCAGGTTGATTTTCAAGCAAGGGCTTCCATTCCAAGACGATCGGTCATATTGTAGCGCACATGGCCAGACCAAGACGCAGTGAGCAAACCCGAAAAGACCTGATAAGCGCAGGCATCGAGCAGATATCCAGACATGGCTATCACGGCACGGGCATTAAACAAATTTTAGATGTGGTGAATGTCCCTAAAGGGTCATTTTATAACTTCTTCGAGAGCAAAGAGGCCTTTGTGGCCGAGCTCATTAAGGAATACAGCAAGAATCTATTAGCTGAGCTCAATGGCTTTAGAGAAGGGCCTGGGGCTGATTTAAGCCCAGTTGAGAAGCTTAGAAGCATTTATCAATATGGCTTACAGATGTATTCCAATAGCGATTGCCAAAAGTCGTGTTTAATTGGAGCGCTGGCCATGGACATTGGCCCAGACAGTGCCACCTGTCAGCAAGCCTTAAAAAAGGCCACCGAACAATGGCAGGCTATTTTTAGCCAGGTGCTTATTGAAGCCCAACAAGCAGGGGAAGTGCGCGAAGATTTAAGTTCAGCTCAACTTTCAAGTGTTTATTGGTCTACGTGGGAGGGAGCACTAATGAAAATGAAGGTCACAGGCGACACGGATGAAGCAGCTCAAACCATGGAAATCATGTTAACCGTTTTATTTAAAGCGCCTTAATTTCTTAGGTGTCAGCATAAAGCCCACAGGGCTTTTTATTTAATTAATTAAAAGACGACCGGTCTAAATTTCCGGGAAGTATTCATCAACGGAGTCATCTTATGACGCAGTTAGCCGTACAACGCCAAGCCACCTCTAATGAACTGGGCTCAGCCTTAACCCTTGGTAGCGGGCAAGTTATTAAAAACCGCTTATTTAAATCGGCCATGAGCGAGCAGCTGGGAAACACAGACCATAATCCCACGGTTGGTTTAGCCAAGTTGTATGAGCGTTGGGCACAGGGCGGCATTGGTTTATCGGTGACAGGTAATATCATGGTTGATCGCGCGGCGTTGGGCGAACCTAAAAATGTTGTGTTAGATGAACTCTCTGATTTAACGAATTTTAAAAAATGGGCGCAAGCGGGTCTTAAAAATAATTCTCAAATTTGGCCTCAGTTAAATCATCCTGGCAAACAAGTGCCAAATTTTATTAGTGAAGAGCCGGTAGCGCCTTCTGCCATTCCATTAACAGGCGGATTAGAAAAAGGCTTTAATACGCCTCGTGCTTTAACCGAAGCAGAAATTTACGAGATCATTAACAAGTTTGCCCTAAGCGCTAAGTTATCAAAAGAAGTGGGCTTTAGCGGTGTGCAAATACACGGAGCTCATGGCTACTTGGTGAGCCAGTTTTTATCTCCTCGTCATAATCAGCGTGATGACCAATGGGGCGGCTCATTAGAAAACCGCATGCGTTTTGTCTTGGCTGTGTATCACGCCATGCGTGAAGAGGTGGGCGATGATTTCCCTATTGGCATTAAGCTTAACTCGGCCGACTTCATGAAAGGCGGTTTTACCGAAGAAGACTCCATGGAAGTGGTGAAGGCAGTAGCCGCTGCGGGCATTGATTTAATTGAAATATCAGGGGGTACTTATGAAAGCCCTACTATGGTGGGCCATAAAGTAAAGGAATCGACTCTTAAACGTGAAGCCTACTTTTTAGATTACATTGAAAAAGTACGCAAACTAGTAAACACACCATTGGTATTAACCGGTGGCTTTCGTTCAACGCAAGCCATGCAAGCGGCACTTGATAGTGGTGCTACCGACTTAATTGGTGTGGCTCGCACCACAGCGGTTGACCCAGACTTTCCAAATAAACTCCTGAGCGATAAGTCCCATAAACAGGAATTACGTATTTTAACCTCTGGTGTTAAGGCTGTGGATAAAATGGCCATGTTCAATATTGTGTGGTATGAATTTCAATTGGCCCGTATGGCAAAAGGGGCGGCACCTAAACCTAACTTAGGAGAGTGGGGCGTGTTCTTTAGGACACTTGCAGCCGCTGGCATATATGCCTTTAGAAAACGCAGGGCTTAAAGGGTAAAGCCTGTTGAATTAAAAATAGCCGCAATAAGCGGCTATTTTTTTGTTTGTGAAGATAGATATCGATATTCAAAGAGGCATTTAAGACACCATTATTAACCTCGTAACTGTGTGTTCCAATTTAAGGGGGCATAAACTCTCTCGTGACTTGTTAAGATGAACCGACTTCAAGTGAATATATTTAGCCATGCTAAGCTTTAGATACAAGGTTATTAATAATCAAATCACTATTCTATTGCTGTTTTTACCTTCTATTGCATTTAACGACATAGGGATTTAAACCTGTATGAGCACCGCCGTTTTCACACAAGGCTCTACTTTAAAGCACATTTTAGTGATGACCCTTGCCAATGCGGTGGGCTTGGTGACATTATTTTTTGTAGATTTAGTAGACATGTATTTTTTAAGTTTACTAGGTGAAAAGGAGCTGGCGGCTGCGGTGGGTTTTGCTGGTACCTTATTGTTTTTCCTGACGTCTATTTGCATTGGGTTATCCATTGCCATGGGGTCAAACGTGGCGCGATCCATTGGGAGCAATGATCGTAATCGCGCCAAACTCTATGTGACCAATACCCTAGTTTACAGTTCATTGTTAATTGTTATGGTGACAGTGCCTTGTGTTATTTGGCAGGTAGAGCTGCTGCAATTTTTAGGGGCCAGTGGTAAAACATTAGAATATGCCCATCAGTACACCAGCATTTTATTGCCCACCACAGTGGTGATTGGCGTGGCCATGGGGTTAGCCAGTTCGTTAAGAGGGGTGGGGGACGCTAAGCATTCTATGTACGCCATTTTAGGTGGCGGGGCGGCCAATGCCATACTAGACCCTATTTTAATTTTCAGCTTTGACATGGGCATAGAAGGGGCCGCTTGGGCATCTGTGGCCGCTCGCTTTACGATTTTGTTTTTGGCCGGTTACTCGGTATTGGTTCAGCATAAGTTGTTAGGAAAATTTGAAAAAAATATTTTTATAAAAGACTACCGAGCCATTTTTAGTGTGGCAGGCCCTGCCATGTTAACCAATTTAGCCACCCCGATAGGCAGCAGTTATGTCATGAAAAGCATGTCTGAATTTGGAGACAGCGCGGTGGCAGGTGCTGCCATAGTGGGGCGAATTGTGCCGGTGGCGTTTGGGGTGTTGTTTGCCTTGTCTGGTTCTATAGGTCCTGTGGTTGGACAAAATATGGGGGCACATCAATATGACCGTGTGCGCAGTGCAGTATTTAACGCCATGATGTTTGCGGTGGTGTATTCACTTATTACTTGGGCGGCCTTATATTTATTTCGTTTTCAATTAGTGGCTATTTTTGATGCTAAAAATGAAGCGGCGCATTTAATGATTGAATTTTGCAGCTGGATTTCATTAGGATTTGTTTTTAATGGCTTCTTATTTGTGGCCAATGCCACCTTTAATAATATTGGTGCCGCACAATATGCCACGGCGTCTAGTTTTGCTCGCTCTTTATTGGGCACGATTCCCCTTGTGTATATATTGTCACGGGAATTTGGCGCAGTGGGCGTAATGGCTGGTGAGCTAGCCGGGGCCTTGGTATTTGGCTCATTAGCGTTATGGGTGGCCTTTAGAAAAATTAACAAAATTGAAAAACACTATCTTGATACTAAGAACCGAGATACTAAGCGCCAAGAAAACAAAGACCTAGAAAAAGGCGTGCCAGAAGAGTTAAGTATTAATGATGGCCTAGTGGGGCAACTGCCCTTTAGTTCAGAGAAAAGTATTTTAGGGCAAGAAATTATCGATTCATGTTCTCAAGAATCGATTGATAAATGCCAAGAAACCCTTAAAGAAAATTCTGCAGGGCCTCATAAATAGAAAAATTAAAACGCAGTTACAGTAAAAGAATAAGTTTTTACAAACCAGTTAGCCTTTTTTGTTGGCGGTATCATCAAGGCTAATGTTCATTTTCTCAGCGTATTGGTTGACTAATTTTTTAGGAATATACACAGGGCGCTCGCCCCGTTTGAATTTCTCAATGATGCCAGGGCCAGGCACGACTCGTACATCTCTAGGCCCAAGTTGCTCACCGCAATGATCACAACTCAGCACGGGCTGGGTTTGATGATCACAACCTTTATGATGGTATTCCAAAGGAATGCCATCGCCATCGTCCATCCATTTATTTCCCCAACCGGTTAACGATACCAACACCGGATATATGTCTAAGCCCTTTTGGGTTAATACGTATTCGCTACGAGGCGGATTATTCTGGTACTGCTTTTTTTCCAATAAGGCATTTTCCACCAGTTTATTAAGACGGTCGGTTAAACGGTGGCGGCTCATGCCAATGCTTTTTTGAAACTCTTCAAAGCGACGCGTGCCTAAAAAGCAATCACGTAAAACCAGTAACGTCCAACGGTCTCCCACCACAGACAAGGTACGGGCCACGGAACACACTTCGCTATCAATATCATTCCAACGCATGGCAAGCCAAATTTCAGGTTAGGGAGAGCTAAATTATAGCTTTACAAGTTCCAAAATGAAACCTACTATAAAGTTCCATTTTGAGACTAACTAGCTAAATTCATTGCTTAAGTTGGCCTGATTAGTGGGTGTGACCATGATTAATGCCGTTTTACGAGGGGGAAAGTATGGCTTCAAATGACAACCCAAGTGTGGATAACACTCATACTCAGAGTAACCATAAGGGTGTGGTATTGGTAATGGGGGCAGGCGACGCTATTGGCAGCGCCATTGCTCGTAAGTTTGCATTGCAAGGGCACCCTGTTTGTTTAGTGCGCCGAAGCCATGACAAACTCAAGCCCTTGGTGGCAGAAATCGAAGCGTTAGGGGGCAAGGCTTATGGTTTCGCCTGTGATGCCCGCAACGAAGAACAAGTTGAAGCGCTGTTTAAAAAAATTGAAGAGACCTTAGGTGAATTAGAAGCCGTGGTGTTTAACATTGGCGCCAATGTACCCATGGGCATACTGGGCACCAGCAGTAAAAAGTTTTATAAAATATGGGAAATGGCCTGCTTTGCTGGGTTTTTAACCGGGCGTGAAGCCGCAAAATATATGACCAAGCGTAAGCGTGGCAGTATTTTGTTTACCGGTGCCACCGCCAGTGTACGAGGGGGAGCTGCCTTTGCTGCTTTCAGCAGTGCCAAGCAAGGCTTAAAAGCGGTGGCACAAAGTATGGCCCGTGAATTAGGCCCGCAAAATATTCACGTGGCTCATGTGGTGATTGATGCCATGGTAGACACAGACTTTATTAATAATAACTTTTCAAGTTTAGTAGATGCAGCCGGCGAAGACGGCATAGTGAAGCCAGATGACTTGGCTGATAACTATGTGATGCTGCATCAGCAGCCTAGAAACGCCTGGACGTTTGAATTAGATGTACGCCCTTGGGGTGAGAAGTGGTAAGCATTTGTAGCTTTTAAGTTTATGAATAATTAAAAACTAAATAAATATAACTAATAGTGAGAAAAACATGACTAATAAAATTGAGTTCTATTTTGATTTCGCCAGCCCCACTACTTTTTTAGCTTATTATCGTTTGCAAGAAATTGCTAAAAAATATGACGCCGAGATTGAATATAAAGGTGTACTGTTAGGGGGCGTATTTAAAGCAACAGGAAATTCGTCACCTGTCTTGGTGCCAGCAAAAGCCCGTTACATGAATATTGATCTGGCGCGTTTTTCCAAACGTTATGATATTCCTTTTAATCTTAATCCATTTTTCCCCATTAATACTCTACCCCTCATGCGCGGCTATTATGCGGCTAAAGAGTTGGGTCTGGCCGATCGGTATCTTCAAGAAGGCATGGACCGAATGTGGAAACACAAGGGCAATTTCTCTAAACCAGAAGCCTTGGCAGAAATGGTTAAAGACTTGGGCATAGATGAAACAGAGTTTTCCAATTTAGTGGGTAGTGATTCAATTAAGAATCAATTAAAAGAAACCACAGAAGAATTGGTAAAACGTGGTGGTTACGGTGTGCCGACTTTGTATCAAGGCGATGAAATGTATTTTGGTCAAGACCGCTTAGACTTTATTGAGGAAGCACTGGCAAAATAAAGACACTTGAAGGAAAATGGCCATAACGCTTTGGTCATTTTCTTTATATGGGCCAAATGAATTGCATTCAAGGAAGCTCAAATAGGTTTATACATGGAAAGTAACAAAAACTTCATTACGGCATTAGCTTTATTTTTGTCTTTTAGTGTTATTGCTAATACTGATATAGACCTCCTACCAAGCAAAACGAAAACTTCAAACCTTGAAGCGATAAATACAATTTTTCTGTCCTCTTATTCTGTGGTAGCAGAGAATCAAACTCCTCAACAGTATTCTGATCAGCTACGTCAATTCAATATTAATGCCCTAGGGGAAACCTTAGTGCATTTTTATGACCTAGATGAACAACATGCCTTCCGGCCTTTAAAATCTGGCAGCCAATATAGCCGTTATTATGTATTGCAGCATTATTACAAGAATAAACCAGTACATAATGAAGTTGTCACCATTGCATTTGATGAAAACAATTCAATTATCAAGTTTGCAGGAAAAATTAAAATATCTGCGAAGTTAGGTGCTGTTAAAACAGCAATAAAAACGAAAAGTAATGAAGTCATTTCATCGCAATCAATTATATCTTGGTTAACAAATAATTCCTTAAGTCCATTCTTCAGGCACACAGTAAAAGTCAATTCAATTGTGGACGTGACTTATATCAATAAGAGCGGGCAGTACATTTCAGCCTATAAGGTTGATATATTTCATACTGATATAAATGGAAATCCTAACCGAGATTTACTAATTATTGATGCGCTATCTAAGGTGATCTATGAAAAAACTGGATTATTAAAGTTAAATACAGAAGGACAAATTTCAGATAATAGTAGTGTCACAAAGAATCTTCATTCTAAAGGGGGCAATTTCTTTAAAGGAGAGCGTGAGTATAAAGCACCCTTCGCGCCCAAGGTGACCGACTGTAAACTTTTAACCTATATCGAGGAATTCTATTTAAATAAACGACTGTTAGTGACTGTCAATATGAATAATTCGATCAAAATCAATCAATGGGATGTCTATACGTTAAACCAAGAAGACTGCTTGAATGAATCTCTATTTTATGAAAAAGATACTCTGGGTCTTACCTATGCCTATTCACCCTTAGCGGATGCTCACTTTCATGCTGAACTGGTGATGGAAATGTATAACGTATTTTTGCAAGAACCAATATTAGGGGTGTGTACAGAAAGCAATACACACCCAAACTGTACTCAATATTATAAAAGCAGTGGAGTGAATAATGATATCCCTATTTACCAAGGAGTACATTACGGCGTAAATTATGTTGGTGCTTTTTGGAGTGGCGGTGTCGCTTATTATGGAGATGGTGGATTTGGCATATTACCCAATGTTTCTCTAGATACAGTAGCTCACGAGTTAACCCATGGTTACCAAGAAATTTCCAGCGATGATGTTTATTTTAGAGCATTAGATGAGGCCACTTCTGATATCGCCGGTGAAGCGGTTAAGGAATTTGTATTTAATAAAACTCAAGGCACTGACCATGAATATTTCCCTGATAATAGCTATATAGTTGATTACCGCTATCTTTTTGGTAAGGAAATAGTAAGAGAAGATGATGTAGCTATTCGAGAATTATTGTCGCCAGTAATAAAAGTTATGCCTAAGGATGCAATAGGGATTGGACAGCACGATTTATCTGGCCCTATTTCTTTGGCATTCGTAACATTAGTGAGTGAAGGCAAGTTTAAAAATTTTAAAGATGCCTTTAAGGTATTGGTCACCAGTAAAAAGACTTGTGTTAATACTAGTATCTCGGGCTATGCTGGCTTAAACCTAGCTGCTAATTGCATTGTGGACCTTGCTGATGGCATGGAACAATCAGGTGAGATTGATACAGTTAATATTAAAAATGAACTTAGTGCGGCGTTTACAGGTATTAATTTCAGTATTGAATAACGTTATGTTTTAAAATCAAATATCAATATGGACGTATTGTCTAATCTAGTTAAAGGGAATTTTATTGTGCGCAATGTGTGTTTGTTATTACTTCCTGTTCTTTTGATGATCGCTTCTTGTGGTGGGGGAGGTGGCAGTGCAAAAGATGATGGCGATGTGGCTGGGCCTGATAATGGTAGAAGTGATGACACCCAGTGTGAACTTGATTCACTTACACAGGATATGTATTTATCAACCAGCTATGATTGCAGTCAAACCAGTAATGACAGTTTGTTGGGTACTTGGATAGTCACTTCAGAATACAAGTTGGTGAGCAGTGCCACTGAAAAGAATAAAAAATCACGATTTACCATAAGCGTCACTGAAATAGACGGTGATGAGCTAAATGCCTTTGTTTGTAACCCTGAAGTATCGAAAAGAAATATCCGATTTAGTTCTGCAGACAATGTATTGAGCTTTTTTGATTACAATGCACAGGCAAATATCGAGCTTGACATTATTAGCAATAAACGAATGACGGGTAAACACCTATCGGGTGGGGACACAGTGGCCTCGGTTCAGAAAAGTAAAATCACAGCCTTGAAAATAATGGACACTTCTTCTGAAATTGGAAAATTAAATTTAAGTTACACCTATGATGAGTCCGAATTCAGTGGAAATAATTTGAACCTATTATGCTTTTTACAAGATGATGGCTCTTCTCAAAACCCCGGCCTGGCAACTCAATTACAAGGCAGCCACTTTGACTATATCGCATCATTTAATAATAACGATAGCAACGAGCAGTTGATGTCTAGTGTGTTTGTTTCTGATAATGAAGCCCAGCCAGCCAGTGTGGGACTTTTTTTAACTGACAGTAAAAAGAAAATTCAAGGCCGATGGAATACTCTGGTTGATTATCAGGACCAGTCTATTTTAAAAACGTCCATCACAGCAGAGGTAACTGACGATTACAGTTTAAAAAATCATGCTAGGTTGAGTTTACAGCTTGATTTATAGCCTTTAACTTAGTGTTCTCTTAATCGAGAGCTTAAATCAAGGGGAATGTGTTTTCGCCGTTTTTTCGTTTAAGCGAGAGTGAATATAGAGAGGCTGTGAATGACTGTTTATATTGTTATTCTAATGAGAATATAAGTCGTACGATTTTTAAATTATAGGCTTTAATTCAGTATGACATGATGGCGGCGTAGAACTAGTGTCTATTTTTTGGGAGTCGTTATCTCTTTTTCGTCGTTCGTCTGTACTGACTGGCGCTATATGAAAAATGATCCTACATTTATTCGTAACTAAGAGGGTTTTTAAATGTCATATGTAGATGGTTTTGTAGCAGCGGTACCGGAAGAAAACAAAGAAAGGTTTATCGAACATGCCAAGGTAATGGCAGCAGTCTTTAAGGAAAATGGCGCATTGAAGGTGGTCGATACTTGGGCCGATGATGTTCCTGAAGGAGAGGTTACCTCGTTTACTTTGGCTGTTAAAAAGAAAGAAGGTGAAGCGATAGTTTTTTCATGGATAATCTGGCCATCAAAAGAAATTCGTAATGCTGGCTGGGAGTCTGTAATGGACGACCCGAGAATGCACCCGGATATAAATCCAATGCCCTTTGATGGTAAACGTTTAATATATGGCGGCTTCAATATTGTTTCTGATATATAGCGAAGTTTATCCAGCACATAAAAACCAGTATACGGATCGAGAAGCCGTGCTATGTACCAAAATACGAAAAAAGCTATCGAGGAATTTATGAATAAAGCAGAATGTGTCTGCGGTGTGGTCTCATATGAAGTGACGGGCGAGATAGAGAAACTTTATCAATGCCATTGCACGTTATGCCAAATTCAAACAGGCTCTTCTTCCCAGACGGGTTTGTTCGTCGAAGCTGAAAATTTTACGTGGTCTTCCGGTAAGGACTATATTACAAACTTCAAAAAAGAAAGCGGGTATAGTTATTCTTTTTGTTCCAAGTGCGGTTCGACTGTGCCAAATATGTTTCGAACAGGTGATAAATATTGGGTTCCGGCAGGTGCGTTAGTTGGTTTATCCAATGCCAGAATAGAGAATCATATATTTGTGGCTGATAAGGCTGCTTGGGACGAAATAGGGGGAGAGGGCGTTCAGCATGAAGGTTTCTATCCTGTATACGTATAAAAAGTGAATATCCGGACTGAGGGACTGTACTATCGCACTGTTACGAATAATCAGGAAATCAAACTTTGCTCTACTTAAGAAAGCCTTTCGCTAGGGATTTAGAGGAAATAAAATCACTTTATGAAATAAGTGGTTCGTTGCACCTTCCTTGGTCATACCCTCCTAATGACTACACTTCATACTTATCTGATGGTGGTAGGTATTTCATATGTCTTGAAGAATCTGACGAGATTGTTGGAACTTTCAATATATCAGGCATTATAAGGGGGTCTTTTCAATCAGCCTACTTGGGTTATGAGGTGTTCTCTCCATACAATGGTAAAGGCTTTATGAGTATTGGCTTAAAGTTAATTATCAAAGAGGCATTCGGCCCGCTTAATCTTCATCGTCTTGAGGCTAATATTCAGCCTGAAAATGAGGTATCTATAAAGCTGGTTTCTAGTGCGGGATTTGTTAAGGAGGGGTTCTCAAGAAATTATCTTAATATAGGCGGGCAAGGCTGGAGAGACCATGAACGCTGGGCATTATTAAATGAAAATTGGTATGAAGAAAATTCATAAAAAGCCAATTTACTGACCGAAGTACTCGTTCTATCGGCTGTTAGAATTACGCAGGCGTCATGAAAGCTATATTATTATCAGTGTTAATTGTTCTTTAATTTAATATTTATTCAATGAGGATAATTGACTGTTCTGGCGCTATTAGAAAAGTCGATGTGACAGGTGAATATTTGAAACTTGCAGAAAGTAAATGTATTGGCCCAAGATATAACGACAATACAAGCATTTCTTTTGGAGTTCGCATTTATATCAATCCTTCAATTAGTATTACGCTATTTTAAATAATTTAAACAATAATATTAAATACACACCCCGCGAACGCTCATTTCTCTCAGGGGTTATATCGGCATTGTGCCTAGGAGAATCTAATTTAATGCCTGAACCTGATCCAACGAAAATCATAACCTTTACAACCCAGAAAAATCTTGGTCAGTGGCTTGAACTAAATCACGCCACTGAAAGTGAACTGTGGGTAAAGATATTCAAGAAAGGGGCAGGGATTGCAAGCGTGACTTGGGACGATGTGGTGATTGAGTCCCTGTGCTGGGGCTGGATTGATAGTATTAAGAAGTCCCTAGATGACAAAGCCTACATCCAGCGAATCACTCCCAGAAAAGCGCGAAGTAACTGGTCGAAGAGAAACAGGGCCCACGTAGAGCGATTGATAGGCGAAGGTAGAATGAAAGAGCCTGGGTTTGTACATGTTCGCGCTGCTAAAGAAGACGGTAGGTGGGAGAACGCCTACGCAGCAAGTGAAATGGAAGTGCCTGCAGATTTCTTAGCCGCATTGCAGAGTAATCCGAAAGCGAAGCAGTTTTTTGAAACACTCACTAAATCGAACCGTTATGTTATCGCCTATGGACTGACGAGTGCGAAGAAACCCGAAACCAGGCAAAGACGTTTTAAAAAATTCATAGATATGCTTGTTAGCGAAATAAAGCCAGGTTAGTTATTCAAATTAAGACAGGCATAAAAAATGTAAGCCAAGCGCCTGTTTTATAACTGGGTCTGCTTGTCACAATAAATGTGATGTAAACCATAAACCGCCCCAAAGCGGACGTTTTATGGTTTATAAACAATGGCTTGGTTAATCTGCTTCATCTTCTCTGAACTCTAAAATATCCCCTGGCTGACATTCAAGCGCTTTGCATATGGCATTAAGTGTGGTCAGGCGTACTGCTTTGGCTTTACCTGTTTTTAAGATAGATAAATTTTGTTCGGTAATACCAATTCTTACGGCTAATTCGTTAGAGCGAATCTTTCGTTTGGCCAGCATTACATCTAAATTTACAACTATGGCCATAAGCGTTTATACCCTGATAATAAGTGACTGCTTTTATACATTTATTCTAAACCGTGTGAGCTTGTTCGTGTTCTAGCTTGGCAGCTTCATTCATGACCCAGGAAATTAGAATAACTAAAGCACCCATGATTAATGTGCTTACATTTTCTGAGCCAAATTGAAGCGATAACATGTGTTCACCAGGAGGGTTATACATGGTTAATGCCAAGCTTAGGAAGGGAGTTTTGATGATGCAGGCGAAAACAAAACCGATAATGCTGAAGCCTATTCGTTGAAAACATTGAACGTTTTTCTGAGTGAAGACAATGCCTTTTTCATAAAGAGAAAATAACGTCTTTAAATTGAAAAGCCCATAAATAATAACGGCATTAGGGATGAGGCTGCTTAAAAAAGCCAATAGACGAGTCTCAATGGGAAGAGTCTGGGGCGTGGGTACAGGCAGTTGAACCGTAAAACCAATGGGTAGGTGGTTGAAGCTCAACCAGAATAATAAGTCTGCTAGGGGAGTGATAAAAATAAGAGCTATAAATAGCACTTTAAATTTCCCGCTAACGGTTTGAATTCTGTGTAGATTATTGGCTTCCATTACTATTACTCCGATTGATGTATGGAGTGATAATAGCTTTTATTAGTTATTAAGCAATAAGAAATGATCGTTTTACGATAAATTGGTCCTTTGGTATGGCGCAGTAATTCTATTTTGAAGCGCCCTTATTTTTTTAAAATACCCACTAAGCTTCATAAACCATCTGATCTACCCAAACACCCACCCCGTTATATTCAGCTAACAGCGAGGACTGCTTTCTAAAACCTTGTTTTAAATAAAGGTTTTTGGCAGGAGTGTTGGAGGACACCACCTGTAATGTCATGGGGAGAGGGCGATGGGTTAACGCATACTTTAATAGCTGTGTGCCAATGGCTTTGCCTCTTTCATTTGGGTGAACAAATAGGCTGCTAATTTCCGACTGATGAATGGCCACGTAGCCCAGTACTTTATTTTTTCCATATACAAATATTTGGGAATTCTGAAACAGGCTAAAGCGCTTTGTGTCTTGGCTAAGTGGAATTAAATTGAATTCATTTGCCTCAAATATCAGCTCATCCAATTTTCCTTGGGCATAGATATTTGAAACTTGAATGAAGTCATCTTCGGTGTAAGGTCGAATATTCATAGGATGCTTGTTGATATGTGTATGAGCTTATTAAAGTGGATTAATTTACATTTTTCATGACTTTTGAGTAGTAGGTCTATTATTGGAAATTACATTTTATTAAATGAATTTTGTGACTAACCTATTACGAGCCAAAAGCCTCGTGATAGGTTACACCTAGGGGGGGTAAGTTTTCAATTTTTTTTAGTTTACTCCGATAGTTTGCTGGCCTGTAAAACGATAGTAGCCGTTATCCTCTTCTGCTTTAATGTGAGTGCTGTTTTCACCGTAATATTGTCTTCTTAATGCCTCCAGGTTGCCCTCTAGCTCATGGCTTGGGGAATTGCTCACCAAGGATGCCCTAGCCTGCATATAGCCTTGGCCAGTTTGCCAACGCTCAGCTCTTGACTCATCTAATGTTTGCCAGCGATTAATGGCGGCTTCTTCCATGCCCATGCTAATCCGAATTTCAGTAAGGCTTTGAAGCTGCTGTGCTTTAGAGAGTACTTGTAGTTGTTGCTGGACGGAATTCATGGTTAAAAACTGATTAACTAACTGTTGCCGATTATGTTGTATTTCAGTCTGAGCCGCTTCTTTGTAAATATGACTAAGGCCAGATTGATAACTTTTTAGTTTTTCCTTTAGGGTTAAATTGTGGTCTGCATCTATGATTGTAATGTGTTGCTGCAGTTGATGATTAAGCCGCTCCGAGGCCCAAATAATATCTGCATCCTCGCCAAATAACTCGCGGCGTTTCTCCCAAAGTAATTGCCTGCGTTCTACATCACTTAATAAATTTAAATGAGCATGCAGTTCACTGCCCCATGTATGGTAGATCATTAAGGCACTAAGGCGTTCTTGCAAAATTTGATGCATTTGTGGAAATGCCTCGGCCATTATTAATTGTAAAAAGGCTTGGCAGTTATCTGTGTTCTCTTTTTTGCAATGAGCCATGAGCTTTTCTAACAGATTAATTTGTATACTTGGGTTACTTATATTGCCTGAATATTGTGAACGCAACGCCATGGCGAAATCTAAAATGGTTTGTGAACTATGCTTTTTAGTGTGAATAATACTTGAAGTTGGAAAATCGAGGGTGACATGATCTGGATGAAGCATGCTGGGTTGACTGTCTAACAGCATGATTGAATTGGGTGTATTAGCGTTTAATTTTTCATAAATAAACCAGCTTATCAAAGCGAGTAGAGTAAGCATAATGAACCCTGTTTTCCAGCTTAACATTGCGGGACTAATTATTTTTTCCACGTTTGGTGTTGTCCATTTATAGGTTTAAGAAATGAAAAAAGCCAGATTAGATTTTTGTGATTATTAGTATGTACCTAATCTGGCTTTAGGTGAGCATGCAGTGATTATGTAATAGTGGCTTTCTTTAAATTAATAGAGGAGCTCTTAATATCCTAGGCTTGCAATATAATGGGTAATGGCTGCGTAAAATTCCATTTCATCAAAGGTATCTGGCCCGACACCAATCACATCTAAGTGGTCTTGATCAAATACTCCTTCCATACTGGTCATTTGAACTTCGTTAGGATGGTTAATATCGCTTACATAGCCTAAATCGTTTCGCTGAGAGATCTGATTGAATCCAAAAAACTTTTGTGTGTATTCTAGGCGGTAACCTTGTTGCATGGAGTTAAGGCCCACAATGCCGTCATCATCTCGATCACTAATATCACCATCACCTTGTCCAGCGGCTCCATCATTGTCGCAATCATCAATGCAATATCCGTCGGCATCTATATTCCAATTGGTTTGCCAGAATAACCAAAAACCAGGGTTTAAGTTCATGGCAGACTGGGTGGCGAGTATTGAGGCGGAATGCTCAATGGCACGGGTGTCTGATGGATAAAGTTCGTTGAAGTATTTGTTGCCGGTCGTCATGCCATCGTTAGGGTCTATATCGTCATAGATAAATTGTTTGGCCACCGCTGTGGTGTCGTTGTTGCCATTGTAAATAGCATTGCCGTAATAGCCGGCGAAAAAATCCACCAAGGAGTTGCCATAATTTTCATAGGCGTATTTTAAAACCGGCGTGCCACGGTGCGGGGATTGAATGCTAATATGCGACTTAACCACAGGGTAGCCCTTTCTTAACTCCAATTCATGGGCGGCTTTTCGGCTGTCTACACCTCCTTGAGAGTGCGAGACAATATTGACATATTCCGCACCACTGGTGGCCATGTAGCTTTCAATGTTATCTGCCAGTTCTGTACCCCTATATACGGAGTCTTGAAATGGAGTAACGGAGGACACAAAACTTTGTTGGTTTTTATCTACATGGCTATTGCAACTGAATTCTAGGAATCTATCGCAAGTATCCAGCACAAAAGTCCCGTAGTCATTTCCCCAGTAGTCGTACCCTAATACATTGTCATATCCTCCCATACCATGGGCAAAAACAATGGGATAGAGGGTTTTATCTGCATTGGCGGCATGTAAATTGGTGCAGCCAGAAGTAATTAAAATGGCGGCGGAAATGGCCCTTATATTTTTTATTCTTATCATTTTATTCCCTTTTTTTAATGCATTACGTTTATGGCGTTAAAATCATCTAAGTGCCATTCATTGAGGTTTGCAGCCAATGGAAAGGAGTGGCTGTGTAATCCCTGAAAACTATAATGCCATTGACGAATATTCACCCCCCATGACTGGGCCAAGTTTTCTGGCAAATAGGCCAATATTATTTAGCAAGAGGGTTTGGGAGGGGGATAAAAATGTGAGGCTAGGCCAGGCAAAGAGCTATACGTTAGAATGGCCAAAAAGGTTGTATCAATTATTAAAGGCTCTTATTTAAAACAATTGTTCAAAGACATTATGTTTAAATTACTTTTTAGAATTATTGAATGAAATCAGCCGATAATGAATAAAGGGGCCTAATAGTGCTGTTAAGCGAGGTAAGTAGAATTTTTAGAATGGGCGGTTTTTCGAAACTGATTGGGGGTTAACCCTGTGGTGCGTTTAAATAAGCTGCCAAAGTAACTGATGTCTTCATAGCCCACTGCGTGACTGACTTGGCTGATGGCCAGTGCATCGGCTTTTAATAATATTTTAGCTTTTTCAATGCGCAATCGTTGTTGATAGCCTAAAGGTGTTTCACCGGTGGCGATTTTGAAGCGTCGTTTTAATGAACGTAAACTAATCTCAAAGCGTTTTGATAACGTTTCAAGATCGGTTGATTTTGTAAAATTTAGCTCCATCCATTGCTGAATTTTAAGCACAATTTTATCACCATGATGTTTTTCACCATCGAAGTCTATTAAGGGGGATTCATAACCGCGGCGAAAGTCTGCTACAAAATTATCTTCCAATATTTTAGCCAGTTTCTTTCCCCATAAATGCTCGATTAAGTGTAGCCCTAAATCCATGGCGGAGCTTAAGCCTGCACTGCAATATATGTTGTCTTCGGCGGTGATATGCTGTTGTCGGCAGACATTAATCTTGGGGTAGTTTTTCTCAAGTTTATTAATATACATCCAGTGGGTGGTGGATCTTTTACCATTGAGTAACCCAGCTTCAGCCAAAAAAAATACCGCAGTTGCATGAGCCACCAATATGGCACCATTTTTATATTGTTTTTGTAACCAAGGTATAAAATTATTTTGTTGTTTAAGAGTGGCTTCTATATCTCCCCAAAAAGGTGGAATCATGACCAGCTGGGTTTCTTCTATATCATCAATACCTTTATGAATTTGTACGGTTAAATCGCCTTGGGTGAGAATAGGCTCGCCATTTACAGAAACCAATTCAATGGTAAAATCTTTACCATTGAATTTCATGAAGTTACTTAATAGCGCATATAAATCTGTGGTGATGCCCAAGGATGTTCCTAACACACCATTGCAGGCTACTAAGGTTACGTGAGAAACAGTAGGTGTTTTGTTGGTCATGGTATTTTTTATTATAATAATTTTACTCTACAATACGGTTAAACTAGCCTTAATACCATGATTTAATTTGACGCTATCTTTCTGTAAATACCGTTAATTTCCCTTCACGTTAACAGCTAGAAATTAGTGTGGGTTATCATTTTTTAGATACCATAGGCTGGCGCTGTTAAGGGTGTCATATCTTGTTTTCTGGCTACTTGCCCGCTAAGTGTTAAACCTGTACAACGGGTGCTCTTTAAGTGGTGCTATGGGTATTGAAAAGTGGAAATGAATAAACGCGGGTTCATTAAAGGATTCTTACTTATTTTGGTGGGAGGCAGTATTTTGAGTGCCTGTATTATGGGGGGCTATGCTATTTATAATAAGCGCGATGTATTGGCAGCCCAATGGCATTTTTCAAATGGGCCATTTAAATTAATGGCAGTAGAAAAACAAGCCGGGCAAGTGGTGGTTAAGTTATTAGCCAGCCTTGAACAGGCCGATATGGATGTGATCACTTACCGAAACTGCCCTTATCAAGATGAAACTATTTGGGATTACCAAACACGTAACAACATTTCCCTTGCTTATTTTATTACCACGCCAGCGTTAGGAAATGCACCGCGTTTAAATAAAAAAGTGAATAAGGTAAATAATAAAGTTGAAGAAGAGGTGGCTTATACACAGGTGGCGATCACCATTTGTGACAGTAGCTGGAGTGTTTCAAAAGAGGTTAATGTATTGTCAGCGATGGATAAGCCTTAAATTTCACACTGATTTATCTAACTTCCCCAATTTAACTAAACGTAGGTTGGAGACACTAAGCAAATCAATGTGAAAAAACTGAGCTACCCCTATGAAAGTGACAGCTCTTTTTAGGGCAGGTTAGAAGCGGGTATTTAATTGAACCGAAACTATGTTGGCGTTGCCTTCAGAGGTTCCGGTGAAAGTACTTTCAAGCCCTGGAACGCTATTAAACTCTTCCGTGACATCTACTTCTTCACCATCTATGTAGGCGTAAGCCACGTCTATATCAAACATTTCGTTCACGGCAAAGTTGGCCCCTGTGCTGTACCAAACACGGTTGGAATCTGGAATGCTCAGTGAACGATACTCAGCTTCAACAGGAGACTCGTCATAGGCAAGGCCTGCACGTAATTTAACCGCCGGATTAAGTTGGTAGGTGGCACCAATTGAATAGCGATAAGAATCTTCCCAATATTCATCTTTAATATGCACGGTTCCGATACCATCAATGTCACCTTCTAGCTTTTCAAAGGCGCTCCATTGGGTGTAGTCGATACTGGCACTTAATTGAAGTGCATCGTTTAACTGATGCGCGATAGATAAATTAGCTAACGCCGGTAAATCTAATACCAGTTCACCGTCTCTGATGACAGTGGTACTGCCCGTTGCAAGACCGGTTGCATCACCTTCTAACTTTACTTCAAAACCTGAGCGGTAGCTAAAGCCCACCATGGTGGCCGAACTTGCTTGCCAAGAGATGCCAGCGTTCCATCCGAGGTCGGTGCCGTCCCCTTCAAGGGAAAGTAAATCATCACCCCCTGCGACATCGGGCATTGAGGTGGCAAATTCTGCGCTGGCTATAAGGTAATTTAGACCAAAACCCAGGCTTACCTCTTTGTTTAATTGGTAGGCAAGGCTTGGGTTGATGTTAATGGTGATAACCGAAGCGGTGTCGGCAAATTCACTGCCTGTGAAGTCATCATCATATTGGCTTTCTAAACCAAAATTGGTAAAGGCACCAATACCCAAACTAACCTTCTCATTAATCGGGTGAACGTAAAAGATAGAAGGAATGACAACACTGGGCACCACATCGCCTTGACTGACGGTTGAGGCAAAGGCTCCTGTTTTTTCGCCATCTATGGCCACATCAGGCTCAACGTAGTTTATGGCGGCGCTAAGAGTTGGCTGCTTAAGTTGTGTCATAAGGGCTGGGTTACTGGCAATGACACTGGCGTCACCGGCTATGGCGCCATCACCTGCATTAGCGCGACCTATGCTCGCGGCACTGTGTTCACCAATTTGAAAGCCTGCGGCCATAGCGGTGTTTGTGGTGGCCAAAAGGGCGCTTGCTAGGGCAATGGATAGCGGGCTTTTAACAAACTTAGTCATATACATCTCTTTTTTATTCTACAGGTCAAAGTTCGGGGTAGGGGAGCACAATACCGCGTGGTTATTGGGCTGTCGGCCAGTCCAATAGGTTTGGACTGTCCAAATACATTGGTAATAGTCTTAAATTATTGGCAATGGGTAGCAGTAAGTGCGGCGAACTTTGACTAAAATAGAGGGTCATAGGCGATTGATTCATGAAACCAGCGAGGTGGCTGGTTAATCTCTGTGGTACTTGTTTTCGCTCAAGGAATGAATAAGCAGGTTAATAATTGATTTCTTGAAGGATTTTTATGCTATTTACCCTGAGTGTATTAGGGGTTGTGCAATGTGCCTTAGGGGCTCTGGCCATGCTATTTGTAATAGATCGCTGGCACTTGTCACATCGGTTAATGCTGGTGGTGATTAGCTTAATTGGCCTAAGCTTTCTGCGCGGCATGTTACTTCAAAATGGCACCTTAAAGATTGGTGCTCCTTTAGTGTTATTAACCATGATGCTGAGTTTGAGCATTATGCCGGTTATGCACCTGTTTTTAAGAAGCCTGTTAAATCCAAAGTTTACGCTAAACGCCCTTAATGCTTTGCATTTTATCCCGGCCACTTTAGTGGTTCTGTGGTGCATTGGCCAAGCTTCAAATGTGGAGCGACCTAGCGTTGTCAATGTCTTAGAGCTGAGCTTTTATGAGTTATTCGAAGTTACCCATGGGGTCGCTAACCTCATGCTGGTTTTCGCAGGGCTGCAATTATTGGTATATGTGTATTTGAATTGGCGAATAATTAAAGACAGCGAAGCTCAGTCAGAAGCTTATGTGGTGAGTTGGGCGTGGCGAATTCACAAAGTGAATGTGCTAGCGGCCTTGGTACTCTTTTTTATGATTGCGGCTTCACTTTTGAAGGTGGATGTTCCGTTAAGCGCCACGGTGGCGCTGAGCATTATCAGTAAATTGGTATTTCTCATTCTGGGGTTTGTTTGGTTTCTTATTCTGCTAAAAGAGACACTTAATAAACAACATAAAAGTAAGCAAGGGGCCAGTGAGTCTGAAGATGTCATTTACAATGATGGTCAAGGAAGTCGCTTAGATAATAATCAGCAGGCTTGTGGGTTGTTCCCCCCAAAATATCAAAAGTCAGGTATCTCGAAAGAGCGTATGAAAATACTCCATGAAAGGGCCATGGGGGCCTTGCAACATGATCATCTATTTTTAAACAATGAATTAACCTTGCCTTTACTGGCCGATAAAATTCTTTGCAGTGCCCATCACTTATCTCAGGCTATTAATAGCATTGAACATAAAGGCTTTAACGATATTTTAAACAACCTACGGGTGGCTGAGGCCAAGCAACAGCTTATTAATCGGCCTGATAAAACCGTCACCGAGATCGCCATGGATTCAGGGTTCAATTCTAAATCTTCTTTTTATGCCTTGTTTAAAAAAGCCACCGGGCAGACTCCGGGGGCCTTTAAAAAACAGCACCCGGTGTAAGAGAGGGATGGCGAATCAAGAGGGTTAAGCTTGAACTTTTGCTAAACCATTGGTGGTTTTAGCAATGCAATGTTCAGGGGTAAAGCTGTGTGGAGATGACTCGGCCATTTCTTGAATGAAACGCTGAGGAATGTTATCCCCTAAAAGACACCCTTCTACAGGGTAAGGGTAAATTTCATCGTAACGGCGAATTTTAGTTTGACTAATGCGCCTGAAAATATGAGAGCGATTTAGTTCGTTAGAATGAAGCATGCCAGAAGAGGCAACTATTTCCATGGTGGCTTTCACTGTGGCTGCATGAAAACGAGCAATACGCTGTGCTTTATTTTTAACCACTAAACCCCCTGCTAATACTGGGTTTTGAGTGGCTACCCCCACTGGGCATTCATTGGTGTTACAAATAAGGGACTGTACGCAGCCCAGTGCGATCATCATACCGCGGGCGCTGTTGCAGGCATCGGCACCCAGTGCAATATTTTTAACCAAGTGAAATCCGGTGAAAATTTTGGCACTGGCAATAATTTTAATGTCTTTCTTTAAACCAAATCCTACTAAGGCGTCGTGCACAAAACTGAGGGCTTCTCGTAACGGCATGCCTACTGAGTTAGAATATTCTAAAGGTGCGGCACCTGTGCCTCCTTCGCCGCCATCTACAGTTATGAAGTCTGGGCGAATACCTGTTTTCACCATGGCTTTACACACGGCAAAAAACTCACTTTTTCTGCCTACCGATAATTTAAAACCGATGGGTTTTCCGTTTGATAACTCCCTTAATTCTTTTATAAAGTTCATCATTTCAATTGGGTTAGAAAAAGCACTGTGAGTGGCTGGTGAGTTTACTTGGGTGCCAGCTTCTACGGCGCGAATTTCTGCAATTTCTATGGTGTTTTTATCGGCTGGTAATATTCCCCCGTGACCGGGTTTTGCACCTTGGGATAATTTAATTTCAATCATTTTAACCGTGTCTTTATTGGCAATCTTTTTAAAAGAATCGGCGCAAAAGTTTCCAAGACTATCGCGACAGCCAAAGTAGCCTGTACCAATTTGCCACACCAAATCGCCTCCTGCTTCTAAGTGATAAGGGCTAACACTGCCTTCGCCTGTATTGTGAGAAAAATCGCCGATTTTTGCCCCTTCATTTAAAGCGCGAATGGCATTATTGCTAAGCGCACCAAAGCTCATGGCAGAAATATTTAAAATACTGGCTTCGTAGGGTTGTAAACAGGCAGGCCCACCAATGGTAATACGAGGTTTAAGTTCTTCCCCTTTAAGGTGCTTGGCAGAAAGTGAATGACCAATCCATTCATAACCCACTCTTTGTGTGTCTACCTTGGTGCCGTAAGGAGTGGTGTCGCGCGTACCTTTAGCGCGCTGGTAAATAACCGACCGAAACATGCGATTAATAGGCACACCATCGGTTTCGGATTCAAAAAAGTACTGACGTAAAAATGGACGGATAAACTCCATGACCCAGCGTCCACGGCCAATGACCGGGAAGGTTCGCCATAAAGCATGCCTTTTTTGATGCATGTCATACATACCCAGTAAAATGATAGGAGCCACTACAGAAAAGGCCCACAGCA
>OJDR01000150.1_pt1 | contig 23552 bp, 23 predicted proteins | sample 1593081 | NCBI WGS metagenome assembly OJDR01 (sample SAMN05416873, study PRJEB24817) | seawater metagenome | isolation source: Sea water | place: Canada:Atlantic | collected 2013-11
CCAACTAATTGATTACTAAGCCTTTTTTATTTTTAAACTGCGGGACAGCAGTGATATATAATACATGTTGAGGGGGAGTTCTCCAGTAGACTTGTAATGACAAGCATTCTAAATCATTGATATTTTATTCGTTGAAAATTGACGCACGATATCAGTTTATTCTAGGTTGTCTAGACGCTATTTATGGTTCAATTTTCAAAGCCAGCTATCATGGCTATTACAACAATATTGGTCAATAAATATTGCTGATTTCAAACTCAATCGTAACGATACCAACTTAGGCGTAAGTAGCGCTGAAATCGTTTTATTTTTCAGCAGTTGTAGGTACAGGATGTGCCGGAAAGGTTCGTAGGACAGGACTCCCACATGGATGTGGGTGTTAGAGCAATGCCGGGAGCAATTGCCGGTGTCCGCTTGAACCGGGCTGCTCGATAAAATGAATAAGATTGAAGGTTAAGCGTACGGGCCGACCGCTGGGGTGTGGGGGTGAGTCCCCCGCAAAGGAAAAACATCTAGCTAAAACTTTTAGAACCACCAGAATCTAATAAAAATCCCAAAAGTTAAAATAAAAACCAATTACCCCTCTAAATTATCAACCAAAAAATCAATCAACAACCTAACTTTAGTGGCCAAATATTTATTCTGCGGATACACAGCCCAAATCCCCTCTTCCATAGGCTCATCATTCACCAATAACTTTTCCAACTGCCCAACCTCTAAATGTTTGCGCAAGTAATAATCAGGCAACTGCACAATCCCCAATCCTTTAAGGGCGGCATCCACCAGCCCCAAACCAGAGTTGCAACGCAAGCTACCGGTAACCCGTATTTTTTGCGCAGCCGTAGCTGCTGGTTTTTTCTCTGTGGGCTTTTTATCTGTAGACTTTTTATCTCTAGAGAAGTACCAAAAATCTGAGCTGCCCAATAAGCAATTATGATTTTTTAATTCATTAATAGATTGCGGCGCACCATGCTGCTTAACATACAAAGGTGATGCACATAAAAAATGCTGACGCGAAGATATTTTTTTAGCCACCAAAGTAGAGTCATCTAGATTACCCAAGCGTATGGCTAAATCAAAACCTTCTTCTACAAGATCAACCCGCTGGTTAGACAGGTGTACATTTATTTCCACCTCTGGGTACAAAAGTAAAAAATCACTTATTAAAGGAATAATATGGCGCTCGCCATAGGTCACCGGGGCCGACAAGTTAATTTTGCCCTTAGGCTGGCCTTTTAAATTGGTCATGGAGCGCTCAGCTTCATCTAGGCCATCTAGAATATTGCGGCACTGGTGGTAAAAAAGCTGACCCTCTTCGGTGGGGGATACCTTGCGGGTGGTGCGGTAAAACAACTTAGTGCTTAAACGACTCTCTAGGGCGTTAATTTGGCGGCTCACCTGGGCAGTGGAGATCAGCAGTTTTTTGGCCGCTAGGGTAAAGCTGCCGGTTTCCACCACAGCTGCAAATTCACATATTCCCTGCCATTGCATAAAGGCCACCTTTTATGGATTCAACGTATGCCTTACATTATTACCATATGGTAAAAGTAAGTTACTAAAACCGCATATTAACACCACTGAATAAATAATTATAATGGTCACCAATATCGCGGTATGTGTAGAACAGCCTAGAAGAGTGTGGCGTTTGCCCCTACTCTAATAAAACCAACAGCCGTGCCCTACAGCCAATTAAAGTGAAGCCCTATGACCGATAAATTTATTAAATCTAAAGCCGCCATTGCCTGGGGCCCAAACCAGCCACTGTCTATTGAAGAAGTAGACGTCATGTTGCCGCGAAAGGGCGAAGTACTGGTACGCATTGTGGCATCGGGTGTATGCCATACCGATGCATTTACCCTATCGGGTGAAGACCCGGAAGGGATTTTTCCAGCCATATTAGGCCATGAAGGAGGCGGGATCGTTGAGCAAATTGGGGAAGGGGTCAGCAGTGTTGCTGTGGGGGATCATGTTATACCACTGTACACCCCTGAATGCGGCCAGTGTAAATTCTGTTTATCGGGCAAAACCAACCTGTGCCAACAGATTCGTGAAACCCAAGGCAAGGGATTAATGCCCGACGGCACCACGCGCTTTTATAAAGACGGCCAGCCTATTTACCACTACATGGGCTGCTCTACTTTCTCTGAATACACGGTTCTACCCGAGATCTCGTTGGCTAAGGTCAACAAAGAAGCGCCTCTTGAAGAAGTGTGCTTGTTAGGCTGCGGTGTCACCACCGGCATGGGTGCAGTAATGAACACCGCCAAGGTAGAAGAAGGCGACACGGTAGCCATATTTGGCATGGGCGGCATAGGTTTAAGCGCCGTGATTGGTGCCACCATGGCCAAGGCCAGCCGTATTATTGTAATAGACATTAACGAAAGTAAGTTTGAGCTGGCCCGTAAACTGGGTGCCACCGATTGCATTAACCCTAAAAATTACGACAAGCCTATTCAAGATGTGATTGTAGAGCTGACCGATGGTGGTGTGGATTACTCGTTTGAGTGTATTGGCAATGTAGACGTAATGCGTTCGGCATTAGAGTGCTGCCATAAAGGTTGGGGCGAATCGGTAATTATTGGTGTGGCAGGGGCTGGCCAAGAAATTTCTACCCGTCCGTTCCAGCTAGTGACTGGGCGAGTCTGGCGTGGTACCGCCTTTGGTGGGGTTAAGGGCCGCACAGAATTGCCTGACTATGTTGAGCGTTACTTGGCGGGTGAATTTAAGCTAAGCGATTTTATTACCCATACCATGGGGCTTGAAGGCATTAACGATGCGTTTGATTTAATGCACAAGGGTGAAAGCATTCGTAGCGTTGTGCATTTTTAAGAAATGCGCAATCAAGTGAGCATTTTGATAAATAACTTTTCAAAGCGTTAACAAAAAGAATGGGCCGCCTTAATTTAAATTTTATAAATAAGTGCGGCCTGTCTTGTTTTATAGAAGGTCTTTTCTACCACTTTATTGTTGAGCGTTATCTTTTCTAATGCCCGCCACTGCCTTATATTAACCCACATCCATTTTTAGAATAAAAAAAGCAAAGGAATCATTCCATGAGCGATAATCTTCAACAGGTAAGTATCCAGCGGGTTTATTCAGGTGAACACCAACAGTTTACTCATGACTCGAAAGCTTTAAATTGCGCCATGCGTTTTGCCATATTCATGCCACCGCAAGCAAGTGAAGATAACAAGGTACCGGTTTTATACTGGCTATCGGGTCTTACTTGTAACGATGAAAACTTCATGCAAAAAGCCGGGGCCCTGTGCATTGCCGCCAAACTGGGCATGGCCATAGTGGCGCCAGATACCAGCCCGCGCGGCACCGACTTTAACGGTATTGAGGTGGCCGATGATGAAAACGGTGCTTACGATTTAGGATTGGGGGCAGGCTTTTACATTAACGCCACGCAAGAGCCTTGGAACAAGCACTATAAAATGTACGACTACATAGTGGATGAATTGCCTGAGTTAATTGAAGCGAATTTTCCAGTATCCAATAAGCGCTCTATTAGCGGCCACTCCATGGGCGGCCACGGCGCGTTAATGATTAGCCTTAAAAATCCAGAGCGTTACGCATCGGCTTCTGCGTTTAGTCCTATTTGCCAACCCACTACTTGCCCTTGGGGGCAAAAAGCGTTTAACGCCTATTTAGGAAGTGATGAAAAAAATTGGCAAACTTATGACAGCAGTTTATTAATGCGCCATGCTACAAATAAAAACCAGCAAGTGCCCACGTTAGTAAGCCAAGGCAGCAGCGATAATTTTCTGGCTGAACAATTAAACCCAGAAGCCTTGCAGGCGGCCGCCCTTGAAAGCCAATACCCTCTCACCCTAGATATGGAAATGGGCTATGACCATAGTTATTACTTTATTTCGAGTTTTATAAACGAGCACTTAAAGTTTCACGGGGTGCACTTGGAAAAATAGTCCGCGAGAAGATAACGAGGAAATAGAGAGAATAAAATAAAAAAGGAATAGCACTGTTAGGCAGCTGCTATTCCTTTTTTATTACTCAAGCGTCTCAATTTACATTGAACATTCTCGCCATTCATATTCAATAGCCAGTGTATTAGCCATAGAATTCACTTGCACAGTCCCTAGCATAACGCCATCATTGCTAAACCGTTCAAGCTTGGTATAAATATCAATCACGGCGTTCTCACCACAGTTAGAAAATATCAGCTCTTCTTCATTTAGCGCTTCATTACTTGAGTTTGATGATAAATAAAAGCTCTCCACTGCCCAGTCTTTTTCATCATTGAACCAAGTTTTATTAATGCCCGTTTTAGACGCTTGGCCTGACATAAAGTATTGGCTTTCTAGTGAGCCCCCAGCCCCTTTAGGAAGCACTACTATGCCACCTAGGTTCACACTTGATACTGCCACTGCGTATTCAGGTGGCACATCTACGGTGACTTGTATGTTGCAATCTATGCTCTGCTCTCCCGTCATGCGGCCATCGACCTGTAAGCCAAAAGAATTAAATAGAAGACCCACTATTCTATGATCGCTTGTTATTTGGCTTTGTACGGTACCTTCCTGACAACCCGCCCCTTCATAGCTGATATTTTCAATAAAGACCCCGGTATATTTAGGCGGAACCAAGTCTCCCTCTGCACTCTCTGCACCGAAGGCACTGCTAATAGACGTGGCCAGTAAAAAGCTGCTTATGGTCGTTAAAGGCAATGCTAATTTTTTAAGTGTCATTATATTTGTTCCTTAAATACAATTTGGCTGTAGCAGCACCCTATCTTTCTAATCACCGTAAAACCGTAGCCTGAGTGATCATAGAATGACATGCTGCCCAACAAATTTTCGTGGGGTAACTGTAGGCATCAGAAAATGCTTAATGCCAAGACTAGATTTAGAAATGGGTTGTGCAAACTAAAATTAACTTAATAAGTAAATTTAAATTATTTTCCATTACATCGGCTTAATTTTAAAAGTAAACGCGAAGAAACCCTTACTTATTGCCTAACAGACAACCCGCAAAGTTGGCAAACAGCAGTAGCCACTGAATAATTAGAAACGCAATTCAAACCTTAATTTCAAGAATTAATAGCCATACAAAATTAAAGGGCTATTACTAAGATTGACGACTCCCATCGATACTGTTGTTATTGTCCTAAAGCCACCTGTACTTTTTTTAAACAAAACCTCCCATTTAAGGCCCTAATGAATAGCAATGATTAGCCTATAGGGCTAAAATCGCCCCTCAAATTTAATGAACAAAAAAACGCTGTCCAGCAATATGCCTATAACCCCTATATAGGCTAACGGGCGGCGAGATATGGGTTGTATACATGAGTAGAAAGATTGAATTATTGGCGCCCGGCGGTGATGTAAACGCCATTAAAGCGGCCATTGTGGCCGGTGCCAATGCGGTGTACTGCGGGCTAGATACCTTTAACGCCCGGAACCGTGCTAGCAATCTTTCATTTGATGATTTAAACGGCATTGTCCGTTTAGCCCATGAATATCAATGCGAGATCTTTTTAACCCTGAACGTGGTGATTTTAGAAAACGAATTAGCGGGCATGATTAAGCTGCTAAACAAGCTGGTGAATACCGGCATCGACGGCATTATCGTGCAAGACTTGGGTATGTTTAACCTGGTTAAAAAGCATTTCCCAACGCTGGATATTCACGCTTCTACCCAGCTCACCACCCACAACGAAGGGCAAATTTTATTCTTAGCCAAAATTGGCGCCACCCGCGTGAATTTATCCCGTGAATTAAATTTGGGGGAAATTAAATCGTTAACTGCGCTTGCCCACGATGTAGATGTATTAACTGAAGTATTTGTACACGGTGCCTTGTGTATTGCTTTCTCTGGCCAGTGTTATTCAAGTTCGGTGAGTGTGGGCAATTCTGGTAACCGTGGCCGTTGTAGCCAAGCGTGCCGTGATGAATACGAACCTACTGAAATGGGCAATAAACACCCACTTAACTTAAAAGATAACTCCGCTTATTTTGATTTACCTGAATTAGTAGAAGCAGGCGTAGATTCGTTAAAAATTGAAGGGCGCATTAAAGGCGCAAGCTATGTTCACACAGTGGTGGACAGCTGGCGCAAACAAATTAATAAGTTTGTAGAAACTGGTAAATTATTAGAAGACGATTCAAACCTTTATAAAGTGTTTAACCGTGATTTTACCAACCTGTTCTTAAAGGGTGACATGACTAAGTCCATGTTTATCGACAACCCCCGTGACAACAGCTTTACCCACGCCAATGAAAAAAGTAACGCCATATCGGTTGTGCAAATACATGATGCGCAACAAGAATTATCTCAAGAAAAAAATGAAATCAGCGCACAGGTCAGTGAAAAGATTGAATACCTAAGCATTGACAAACACCTTCTTAATATTGAGTTCTCGGGCAAACTAAATGAGCCATTAACCGTGACTGCCGTAGTAAGTGATGGCAATCAAAAAGCCCTAGAGAAAAAAGACAAACAAGTATTTGTGGTGCAATCTGATACTTGCCTTATTGCCGCTGGCAAGTCAGCCATTGACCAAAGCGCCATTGAAAAACGCTTTAAGAGTTTTAATAACGCCCAGTACAACATTGAAGGATTTTATTTTAATCAACTGGACGACAATTTAAACATTCCGTTTAAAGAACTCACCACCCTTAAAAACAAGTTGGCGTTTTTATTAAACGATTCTAAAGAGGTGGTACCCGTTGTAGAGATTCCTGCACTGCCGCAGCACGACAAGATTGAAGACAAACCGAAAATGTCTATTTTAATTAGCGACATTGCAGACTTACACCTGTGTGATCAAACAGAAGCCGATGTGTACTTTAAATTACCTGAAAGTTTTAAAGTGGGCAGCACTAAATACATCGATATTTTCTTGGAGAACCCAAGACTGATTCCTTGGTTTCCAGCAGTGTTAATTGGCAAAGATTATCAAGAGTCCGTTAAAATATTAGAAGTGGTTAAGCCTGCGCGCATTGTGAGCAACAACACAGGGGTGGCTTATAAAGCGTTTGAGATGGGCATAGACTGGATTGCGGGGCCGTTCCTTAATACCACCAACTCTTATGCCCTATTAACCTTGCAAGAAGAACTTAACTGCAAAGGCGCGTTTATTTCTAACGAAATTAATCAAAATCAAATTAGACGCATTAAACGCCCAGAAGGCTTTAAACTGTTATACAGTATTTACCACCCTATCTTAATGATGACCAGCCGCCAGTGTTTTTTCCAACAAACTGTGGGCTGTAAAAAGCCCAGCATTGAAGATGGTTGCATGCTGAAATGTGAAAAAGCCACCACCATTACTAACGTGAAAGGCATTTCATTCGCGGTAGACAAGCAAAAAGGCGGTTACCCTAGCATTTATAACCACGAGCAATTCTTAAACCTAGATGCGGTGAAAGATTTCTCGGGCTTGTTTGATGAGTTCTTTATTGATTTAACTAATATTGGTGCCGGCTCGAAAGAGCAAGCCGATAAGGCTGAATTGTTACGTCATTTTGAGAAGGTATTGGATGGCGTGGAAGCGTCCAGTGTGCAGCTTAACGAGATGGTAAGCGTTTCTACTAATGCTCAGTATCGTCAGGGGCTTTAATACGCTTCATCTTATTTTCAAAATAATAAAAAGCCGAAGCTGGATATCCAGCTTCGGCTTTTTATGGGTAAAACTTAAGAACTAAGAATCAAACGTCATCTCAGGCACCACATCTGGCACCACTAACTCCCCTGCGGTTTTATCAATAATTTCTTGAACCGACACTCCAGGTGCACGTTCAATCAACCAAAAGGCACCGTTGCGTATTTCCATAAAGGCTAAATCTGTTACTACTTTTTTAATGCAGCCAGCCCCTGTTAACGGCAGGGTACACTTGGGTAGCAATTTAGATTCGCCACTTTTAGAGGCGTGAGTCATGGTGACGATAATATTGTCGGCACCGGCTACTAAATCCATGGCGCCCCCCATGCCTTTAATGAGTTTGCCTGGAATCATGTATGAGGCAATGTTACCGCGCACATCCACTTCAAAGGCACCTAAAACAGTTAAGTCCACATGGCCACCACGAATCATGGCAAAAGATTCGGCCGATGAAAAAATTGAAGCGCCTTTAATGGCGGTGACCGTTTGTTTACCGGCGTTAATCATATCGGCGTCTAATTCATCTTCGGTGGGAAAGCGCCCCATGCCTAACAAGCCATTTTCTGATTGCAGCATCACTTCCATGCCCTTGGGTACATAGTTGGCTACGAGCGTGGGAATACCAATACCCAGATTCACGTAGTAGCCATCTTTCATTTCCTGCGCCACACGCTGGGCGAGCTGTTCTCTTGATAAAGCCATTACTATTTCTCCCTATGCCTGTGATTCAACAGTGGTGATGGTGCGCTGTTCGATACGTTTTTCAAACGTGCCTAAAATCAAGCGATCAACGTATATGCCTGGGGTATGTATGTGAGCTGGGTCTAGCTCCCCTGGCTCTACTATTTCCTCCACTTCGACTACGGTAATTTTTCCGGCAGTGGCGGCCATGGGGTTAAAGTTTTGTGCGGTGTGGCGGTAAACCAAATTACCAAAGGTATCGGCTTTCCAAGCTTTAACGATGGCAAAGTCGCCGGTAATGGCTTCTTCCATTATGTACTTGCGACCATTAAATTCTTTTACTTCTTTGCCCTCACCCACTGGCGTGCCGTAGCCGGTGGCGGTATAAAAAGCAGGAATGCCGGCACCCCCTGCGCGCATTTTCTCGGCCAAGGTGCCTTGTGGGGTGAGCTCTACTTCTAATTCACCAGCTAATAGTTGCTCTTCAAATAATTTATTTTCACCCACATAAGAAGACACCATTTTTTTAATTTGCTTATCTTCTAGCAAAACGCCTAAACCAAAGCCATCTACCCCGCAGTTATTGGAGACAAACGTTAAATCTTTGGTGCCTTTATTTTTAATTTCGCTTATTAAGTTTTCAGGAATGCCACACAAACCAAAGCCCCCTGCGATGACGGTCATGCCATCTTCAAGGCCCGCCATGGCCTCTTGATAACTGCCAACCAGCTTATTAAATCCCGACATATTCAACTCCTACCTAGCAATCACATTAAGTATTTTTATTGTTAAGTGGCTCCTCCATCTGGGTTCATTACTGAGAGAAGCCAACAAGAGAAATGCATCTTTAATACTTTCACAGCATGGGATAGGCACTTATATTAAACAATTGGAAAAAATTCATGGTTTAATAAGTTTCTTAAATGAATGGCTAGAGGGGTAATCGAGGCATGGCCAGTATAAGCAACGTGACTTTCAAACAAATTCGGGCTTTTGTGGCCGTGGTGCATTCGCGCAGCTTTGCCGAGGCCGCGGCGCAAATTCACCTTTCGCAACCTGCGTTAAGCATTGCTATTAAAAATTTAGAGGAAACCGTGGGCGGACAACTGCTAACTCGCACCACCCGTTCCTTTGCGCTTACCCCAGAAGGAGAAAGCTTTTACCCCACCGCTCAGCGTTTGCTTCGGGAATGGGATAGCGCCTTATTAGACTTGAATAATCGCTTTGCGCTGCGCACTGGTCGCATCACGGTGGCCGCTATGCCGTCCTTTGCAGGTAACCTTTTGCCCATTGCCCTTAAGGCATTTAAATCCCAACATAGCCAAATTAAAGTGGCCCTGCACGATGTAATTGCTGAAGAAGTGGTGAGCATGGTACGTTCAGGCCAAGCCGAATTAGGGGTGAGCTTTGACCCTGGTGAACAAGAAGATTTACGATTCATGCCACTGTTTAATGATCAGTTTGTGGCGGTTTTACCTAAACACCACCCCCTAAGTGAGCACACACAAATCGCCCTGAGTGACTTATTGGAATACGATTTATTAACCTTACAAGCCCCTTCTCTGGTGCGCCAATTAATATGTGACTGGTTAGAGAGCCAAGAATTACCCTTTAACCCAGCCATGGAAACCCACCAATTAGTGACCATTGGCCGCATGGTGGCTCAAGATTTAGGGGTAAGCATTGCACCTGCCTTGTGTGAGTTACAAATGCAGGAGGTGGGGGCTGTATGTCGCCCCCTTAAAGATAAGGGCATCAGTCAGCGTGTAGGCATCATTACCCGCAAGCGCTACCCGTTGTCGGCCGCGGCGCAAGCCATGAAAGAAATTTTACAAAATACCTTTCAGAAATAGCCCATTCCCATCAATAAAAGCCGCAATTAATTAGCGGGTATTATTATATTAAGGCATTTTTTGTCTACACTTATATAACCTAAAGGAAAACGGTTACGCAGCCTATGAAAATATAAGGCCTATAAATAAAGGAGCTGGTGAGCTGCATTGGTTGAGCTTTAATAAAGCCAATTATTCAATTAAAGAAATGCACTACAGATGGGCAAATATTGCTGAACAGCGTACCAAAACACTTTAAACTTCACATATACCAATTTAGTTCAGTTTGAAATACGAGTAGCCAATAGCATGAGCAAAACCAGCATTATAGAAGGCGTAGATTACGGCCCGTTAGCAGCACTTATTGGCCAGTGGCGTGGCGATAAAGGCACAGATATCGCACCAGAGCCTGATGGTGAAGAGAATAATGGTTATTCAGAAATCATTACGTTCGAAGCCATTGGCAATACCAGCAATGCCGAAGCGCAAGACTTGGCCGGAGTGCTCTATCATCAAGTGGTGACTCGTTCACGGGATAAGAAAGCTTTACATAACCAAACCGGCTATTGGATGTGGGACAAAGAAAACAACCTAGTGATGCATTCATTTACCATTCCTCGTGGTGTATGTGTGTTGGCCGGAGGCGAGGTAGCCGACCCTAACGTACTAGACGTTCAGGCCGCCATGGGAGATAAAGAGTGGGAAATCATTCAGTCGCCCTTCATGAAAAAGAAGGCTCGTACTGTGCAGTACCATATTAAAATATCGGTTAAAGGGGATACGCTTAATTATAAACAAACCATGAATTTAGAAATTTATGGCAAACAGTTTGAGCACACCGACAATAATGCTCTTATTCGCGTGAAATAAATAAAGCCAGTGAAATAAAACTGCCCTGATCGCCAGCAAGCCTCTGCCTTGAGATTTGTTGGCTTTACACTAACCTTTATAAAGAACACCCCTATCTATTCATTACTTTTAGTTACTCGCTATATGGATATTGCGACATGGACAGCCAAACCCTTGAGGACTTAAAAAGAAAAATAGTAAAGCTGCCGCCCTTGTCCACCGTTGTAACCCGCTTACTTGCCTTAAATCCAGATAACGATGATTTTTTTGAGTCGGTATTGGCCCTTGCTAAAGAAGACCCTACTTTTACGCTGCGCATTATTAAACTGAGCAACAGTGCCATTAATACCCCAGTAGAAGAAATAATAGGCATTCGAGGCGCCATCGTGCGCATTGGTACTAGCCAAATTGCTGGTTTAATCGCCTCCATGGCCATGGCGGAAGTATTTATTCCCAGGAATCAGCGTGAAAAAAACCTATGGAGGCATGCTATACAAGTGGCGGTGATTGCACGGGTTTTAGCCTGTGCCACAACGGCCTTTTCAGTAAACCCCGAGCAGGCTTATTTATGTGGGCTCATTCACGATATGGGAAAATTTATCATTCCCAGTAATCCAATAAACAGCACACACAAGGAACCTGGCCCACTTGATGGTAATTGCAAAAATGCCCAGCAGTATATTTATTCAGAAAAAGATGCGTCGGGATTTAATCACGCCATTTTAGGTATGCACATTTGTAAAAAATGGCAGCTGCCAGAGCTGCTGTGTAACGTGGTGAGGTATCATCATCAAGAAGAACTGCCTAAAGACATTAACAATGACTTAAAGTGCGCGCACTTAATTCGCATTACCCAATTGGCAGACATGATCAGCATCTATTTTACGGTGCACCCAGAAGTATTAGATTTTGATTTAGAGCAAATAGAAGAAAGTTTAAACGTAAACTGCATCAGCGCTTTTCCCGGAAAACCCCCTGTGGCTGCCAATGAGTTGGCCACATTAATTGCCCCCATGTGGCTAGAAGCCAATATGGCCATTAAAAACTTAAACATGACTGAAAGCTAAAAGCGTAATTACAGCAACTGAAAGTTAGGGTGTAGGTTCCAGTCTATTTCAGTTAGGTGATGGGAAACTAAGTATTCATTGGCTTTGCTAAAACAGCCCGAACCATTAAACGCCACAAAATCTTGCCCGTGTTTACTGGCTCCTAATGGACTTGGGTGTGAGGTTTTAATCACGCAATGTTTGTTGGTATCAATTTTTTCACACACTCCATGTGCAAATTTCCCCCACGCTAAAAACACCACATTAGTTTTTTCTTGATTGATATATTCAATGCAACTATTTGTGAAAGTCTCCCAGCCTTTTTTACTGTGGCTACCCGCTTGTGCTTCACGTACCGTTAAACAGGAGTTTAACAATAGAACCCCTTGATTGGCCCAATCTTGTAAGTTGCCCGACACAGGAATATCGATATTTAAATCACGGTTTAATTCTTTGTAGATATTTCTAAGAGAAGGTGGAATTTTAACCCCTTCTTCAACGCTAAATGACAATCCATGGGCTTGGCCTTTACCATGGTAAGGATCTTGACCCACGATCACCACTTTCACACTATCGAATGTGGCACTTTGAAATGCGTTGTAGCAATACTGACTCTCTGGAAACACCACCTGCCCTGCTGCCTGCTCTTCTTGTAAAAACTGCCCAAGGGACTGCATATAGTCTTTGGCAAACTCTTTCTTGAAATGCTTTTTCCATTTGGGATCAAGCTTTTTGGGCAGAGCAATCATTTATTGTTCTTCATCTATCTTTTGGGTTTGCTTGGTGACGACAAATAATCGATAAATAAATACGGTAAATAACGGCAGGACAAATACATTTAATGCAAACTCAAACATACCCAGTATTAAAGGGTTAACGGCTATCATTAAATTTAGCAAAACCAACACTAATGCATACACACCCATCAGAGCGCCCAGCACCATAAAACCATTGAAGGCTAACTTATTACCTTTTATTTGCTGGTTACTGGCTTTCAAAGCTTCTATTGGATTCAAACCATCTACCAGGGTGCAGTAAACGGCAAAAAAGCAACGGTACATAATCATACAAACAGGAATGGCGATGACCGTGGCCATTAATGTATTTTTCAAAACCTCATCACTAATGCCTGCAGTCAATATCCCGCCCACTAAACCCGCGGGAATAATCGCCACCATAACAAATAGCCCCATCACAATACTAGTGAGTACCACTGGCATCACTTTATTAACGGCCAGTGTAAATGCTGATTGTAAACTATCATCTTGATCAGTTGAAAATTGATGCACAAGCGCCATCATATACACAGAAAAAAACATGCTCATGAGCATCATAACTAACAAGCCTAAACCAGAAGGCTGAGCCGCACCAAATATCGCAGAGTTAATAAGAGGCACAATACTAGAGGCCACACTTAACCAAAATATTTTATTAAAAAGACGAGTATAGAAGGTTAAACTTTGCTTAAAAATATCGATGGCGGTCATAAAGATAGCTCGGTTATTGAAACAACTTCCCTTATTAAACACACAGGAGGCTGAATGGTTGCACGAAAATTTAATATACAGCTTTAACAAAAAAGCCGAAGCGCCACTTCAGGGTCACCTAAAGATTAGCTTCGGCTTAGCGTATGGGCTAGTTAACCACGTGGGCGCATGTGTGGGAACAAGATAACGTCTTTAATGGTTGGGCTGTCTGTGAACAACATCATTAAACGGTCGATACCAATGCCTTCACCTGCTGTTGGCGGCATGCCGTATTCTAAGGCTTCTATGTAGTCAGCATCGTAATGCATGGCTTCATCGTCACCGGCGGCTTTTTCATCCACTTGCTTTTGGAAACGTTGCGCTTGATCTTCAGCATCGTTTAACTCGCTAAAACCATTGGCCAGTTCACGACCACCCACAAAGAATTCAAAACGGTCGGTGAAGAAAGCGTTGTCATCGCTGCGACGAGCCAGTGGCGATACTTCCCAAGGATAAGCCGTAATGAAAGTTGGTTGATCTAATTTATGTTCAGCCGTTTCTTCAAAGATTTCACACAACCACTTACCAGGACCCCATGCACTTTGCTTAGGCTCATCTTTAATACCCACTTGGCGACCATAGGCGATTAGCGCTTCAAGATTATTTTCGCAGTCTTGAATAACAGCATTATCAAATTCTGGATTATATTTCATAACCGCATCTGCCATGGTAATGCGGGTAAACGGCTGAGAGAAATCGTAAGTAGATTCTTTTATGATATTGCCTTCACTGTCCTTTTCAGTGGATTTAATATCTGTAGTGCCCATAACGTCTTGTGCCAAAGTACGCAACATATCTTCTGTGGTGTTCATTAGGTCGTGGTACGTGGCATAGGCCTGATAAAATTCGATCATGGTGAATTCAGGGTTATGACGAGTAGACAAACCTTCGTTACGGAAGCTGCGGTTAATTTCAAATACACGCTCAAAGCCACCCACTATTAAACGCTTAAGATTAAGCTCGGGTGCAATACGCAAATACATATCTACGTCTAGGGCGTTGTGGTGAGTTTCAAACGGTTTAGCAGTGGCGCCACCAGGAATCACTTGTAACATGGGTGTTTCCACTTCCATGAAATCGCGGTCGCTTAAGTAACGACGAATGCCTTCAACAATTTTTGAACGGATTTTAAATAAGTCACGAGTTTCTTGACTCATGATTAAATCAATATAACGCTGACGATATTTAGTTTCTTGATCGGCCAAGCCATGGAATTTATCAGGCAGTGGACGCAAAGATTTCGTCAGCATTACCAACTGATCACTTGATGTGATATTGACAAATAATTCGCCTTTACCAGATTTGTGCAAAGCACCCTTGGCACCAATTATGTCGCCTAAGTCATAAGCGCTTTTGTAATTAATTTCTTTTTGTACTTCCTTGGCAATATAAACTTGAATTTTGCCAGACACATCTTGAATTTGTGCAAACGGGCCACGTTGAAACATGATACGGCCGGCTACCGCGACCTGATGATCTTTTTCTTCAAGAGTGGGTTTATCAAACTCACCAAATTCTTTTTGCAAGTCGTCGGCTAAATCTTTACGGTCGAAATCGTTTTTATGACCATTGGCTGCACAGCCTTCACGCATCGCATCTAATTTAGCGCGACGTTCGCTTATTAATTTGTTTTCATCACGTGCTTCAGTCATTTTAATAGCCTTTTCTGCCTACATGGATGTAGGTACATGGGCTGCGTCGGGAACATGCAGCCTTGTTTTAATATTTAACAAAGGCTTAGTTTAAATTAAGCCCTACTTTACAATTTAACAAAGGCCTAATTTTAAATAAGCCCATGCTTTAAAATTTAACAAAGGCCTAGGTTAAGTTAGGCCTACTTTTTACAAAACCGTTTTTACAAACCGGCCTTTAAAGACGCTTCCATGAACGGGTCTAACGCCCCATCTAACACTTGCTGAGTATTACGGTTTTCAACACCGGTGCGCAAATCTTTAATACGCGAATCATCCAATACGTAGGAACGTATTTGACTGCCCCAGCCAATGTCTGACTTAGTGGCTTCCAGTGCTTGGCTTTCTGCATTACGAATACTTAATTCACGCTCGTATAATTTGGCCTTCAACTGCTTCATGGCCTGGTCTTTGTTTTTGTGCTGCGATCTTTGGTTCTGACATTGGGTTACCACATTGGTGGGTACGTGGGTAATACGTACGGCCGACTCAGTGGTGTTAACGTGCTGACCACCTGCCCCACTGGCACGATATACATCAATGCGTAAATCCGCTGGGTTTATATCAATATCGATATCGTCATCAATTTCAGGGGATACAAACACCGCCGCAAATGAGGTGTGACGGCGACCACTGGAATCAAAGGGTGATTTTCGAACTAAGCGATGCACACCGGTTTCGGTTCGTAACCAACCAAACGCGTATTCGCCTTCAAAGCGAACCGTGGCCCCTTTAATACCGGCCACATCACCTGCGGTGACTTCCATTAATTCTACTTTAAAGCCTTTGGCCTCGCCCCAACGTAAAAACATACGCAGAATCATTTCGGCCCAGTCTTGAGCCTCGGTACCACCAGACCCTGATTGAATATCAAGATAAGCGCTGTTGGGATCCATTTCGCCAGAAAACATACGGCGAAACTCGAGTTTTTCTAATAATGTTTGCAGACCTTCAAGCTCTGACACCACTTCTTCGACCGACTCTTCGTCATCTTCGGCAACCGACATATCCAGAAGTTCCTGGCAATCGTTCAGACCTGTGTCCATGCCATCGATGGTATTCACCACCGCTTCTAAATTTGAGCGTTCACGGCCCAGCTCTTGTGCTTTGTCTGGTTCATTCCAGATTTCACTTTGACCCAATAACAACTCTACTTCTTGTAGGCGTTCCGCTTTATGAGCGTAGTCAAAGATACCCCCGAAGCATGTCGGTGCGGGCTTTCAAATCTTTAATCTGATTGACTATGGGTTGAACTTCCAAGGTATTCTCCAGCGGCAGCTATGTTGCTGCCCTATGTAAAGCGAGTCAAATTTTAGCGCGCAATTTTACCTAACTTTAGTCGGTAAAAATAGAGTGGCGACAGGCTCGCGGTCTGAGAATTAGCCAACTATAGTTAAATTACCCACCCAAAAGTGAATTAGTGCGAAGATCATGGCACATAATCTAAAACAAGCTGCTTTCAGGGCCTTGGTATACTGCATTCTTAGCCTGTTTGTGAGCACACACGTTCAAGCCGATGACGCCTTAAGTGGCCCATTAAGTCAGCTGCGGGCCTTAGCCAAACATGACGCTGTATTAAGCCTTACTCAAGAGCACGACGGCCAATTAGAATTTGATGAACTCATTGAACACAATGAAATCTGGGAGCAAGTACCCGCCAAGCGTAATGCTTTTTTAAATACCGAAATGCAACAGCGCTTTAAAATGATGCTTAAAGAAAACAACAGTGTATTTGTGGGCTTATTGCTGTTGGGCAGCCAAGGGGAAACATTGGCAGCCTATCCACTGCCCAGTGATTACTGGCATGGCAATACCGCCAAATTTGTAAACGTTATGGCCGATGAAAACATATTCGTAGATAACCTCAGTTGGGATAAACACTCAAGGCAAATAAAGGCCAATGTATCGGTGCCCATTAAAGATCAAAATGGAGAAATGTTTGGGGTATTAAGTGCGCAAGTAGATACCCAGATCACCACATCACTCAGTAACATCAGCCAATAAGTGCTTAGCCCTGTAAAGACAAGCCACTAACCGCTACAACGCATCCATAGGCAATCTATGGCATCCAATAGCATGTGGATAAGTAAGCCTGCTCCTGCCCAAGCCACTACTTTATCGGTAACCCTCAGAAACCCAGTAGTTTTTCGCTTAATGATGGGCCAAAACAACATGATGCCGTAGAAGAATATGGGCCAAGCAGTGTGTAAGGGATGAAACCAGATACTACAACGATTAGGGGCGTAAATAGGCGTGGCCAGTAGATGATCCACATCCACCACCATGGTTAACAGCATGATCACTAAAGGTAATTGTAGCGTTTGACTAAGCCAAGAACCGGTGGCTACAGGCTGGTAAGGTGCTATTTTGCTAAAAAAGGCTTTGTAAATAACCACCACTAAAGCAGGCATGCCAGCATGCAACAGCAAATGAATAACAGCGCGATGCTGGTTTAGCTCAGTGAATAACCCTTCCATTAGCCACTAAACCTATGAGCGATATAGGGTCTTGATGAGGTGAAATCCAAATTGAGTTTTAATTGGGCCGTGAACTTTAAGAATTGGACGCTTAAATACCACATCATCAAACGCTTTAACCATGTCCCCTTTAAAAAATTCGCCCAGACTGCCGCCCTGCTTTTTAGAGGGGCAAGTGCTGTATTTTTTTGCCAATTTAGCGAAGTCTTCCCCTTTAGCGAGGCGTTCTTTCAGCTCATCGGCCAATTTTCTCTCTTTCACTAAGATATGAACTGCGCTGGCACTGGCCATCATTTGCACCTTCAAAATTGAATTTGGCCTTATTTTACTACAAAATAGCCAAAGGTTTTAGCCGACTCTTAGGTTTATTAAAACCAGCATTTTTAACCCTGCTTACTAAACAATGCCTAATCTGGCTTAAGCGGCATTCAAAGAGCTTTTTGCAGTATACTGTGACCCTCATTTTTTCGTGATCCTAAGATATGGCTCTTAAAGCAAGCATTTTTAAAATCAGTTTAGATATTAGTGATATGGACCGACATTACTATCAAAGCCATTCATTAACACTAGCACGCCACCCAAGCGAAACCGATTTACGCATGATGGTTCGAGTGGTGGCCTTTGCCTTAAATGCTCACGAAGACCTGGCCTTTACAAAAGGGCTTTCCACACAAGACGAGCCTGACCTGTGGAATAAAAGTTTAAGTGATGAAATTGAGCTTTGGATTGATTTGGGGCAGCCAGATGAAAAGCGCATTCGCCAAGCCTGTGGAAAAGCCAAGCAAGTAGCCATTTATGGCTATCAGAACCGACAAGCAGGACCTTGGTTTAAAGGCATAGAGGCAAGCCTTGGGCGCTTTAATAATTTAAAAGTGATCCAAATTCCTAGCGAGCAAGCTGAAGCGTTAGAAACATTGGTGAGTAAAAACATGTCGTTGCAAGTAAGCATTCAAGATGGCGAAGTATTCATTAGCAATGAAGACACCCAGTTAAGCGTGACCCCGCAGCAACTTTTCCCAGCTCAGTAACCTGTATTTTCTTTAATAAAAGAAAGCGTACACTTCTTTTATTAAAGACTCATTAGTGCCTCGGTTGTAATGTACACAGATTAACAACCGCCCTAATAAAGACCTCTAGGAATAATTTAACGGTAATCAAAAGGGAAAAATAAAAAGCAGGCCCGCCCTTGTATGACAAACCTGCCGTTTAAAAATCTAGAATAGTTTTTTAAACTTGTCTTTTACTTTGTTTTCTAAGGCCTTTTTCTTTTTATCAGACTTAGCTTTGGCTTCCGCCTTCACTTGATCTTCATAACTATTAATTTTAGCTTTGGCCATCTTACCCATGGTTTTAGAAGCATCCCCTAGGTTGCCATCCGCTAAATTCAGTTCTTTTAACTGATCTTGATAGTCACCACTATAAGAAAGCAGTTTGTCAGCCAGTTTTTCACGAAGCTTTGTTTCTAATTGCTTTTGCCTTTCTTTAATTCGTTTATTAAAGGCTTTGCTTAATTTGCTATCTAAATCACTGCTTAAAGATATATCAGGCTTGGTTAGGGCGCCCTTGGCTTTAGCATTTACATTGAATTGATTAATTTGACTCAAGGCCCCCAACATTTCTTTCGCTAATACCGTCTTATCATCAGACTGAAAACGGGCTTGGCTAAATTGTCCCTTACCTACAGCATTCATTTTTGAGCCGGTAAACACCACATCCCCTTGTAGATTTAAGTCACTACGCGTTAATTCCAGGCCCGCAAGGCCTAAATTTAGGCCATTTAAGCGCCACTGTTGAATATTTAAGTCAAAGGTATCTGTACCTTTTCCTACTCGATGATCTAATACTCCGTTAAGCGTTAGGGTTTTAATGTTTTTAAGCTCTTTGCCATGGGCCTCAAGAGTGGTGGGCAAATTAATAACATCTTGCTGATGAGTAATATCCTTAACCACCACCGCCACATCACCTACCGGTAGAGCTGCGCTAAAGGAAAGATTTTTCAACCAAAAATCGGGCAATGGCCGGTCAGTGGGAAAATGTACGAACTTGCCTTCAAGGCGTTTGGCTTGCTGTTCTTTTACAATATTCGCTTCTTCGTCTCCCTCTAGTAAGGGGGAGAATTTCTCGTAATACTCTAAACCCGTTTTGGCATAATCACCGGCATCTTCACCCATTAACAAAGCCGCAAGATTACTGGTACCCGCTGCATCTAATGTGTATTTCCCTTTAATATTGTTGAAATCTTCTTTAGGTGCTTTTTTAAGTAATGGCCATTGGCTGCCCAAATCTTTCTTAGCCGCCTTTATGGCCACTTGTGCACGCTTAATGGCTTTTTGATCAGCTTTAAATTGCTTTTTAAGTTTATCTAAGGCTTTTTTACGAGCTTTAAAATCGTCTAGGGACTTTAATTTTCCGCTTAATAGCTTATCGAGATCTTTTTGGTATTGTGCAATGGTCGATTTATTTGGCACCGCAGAGATGGAGTCATCCAGTTCTTTCTTGTGTGTATCAAGAGAGGTTTTAAACTTCTCCCCTCTACTTACGGTAGCCAGTGGCTCTCGCTCTAAGATTTCATCGGCACTGGGTAAAGTTTGAGAAGGTGCTGACTGAGTTTCAGCCAACTGAGTGTCTGATGATGCTTTTTTAGAAGAAGGTGCTTCATTCGATTCAGCTTTTTTTGTGACCTCCACTTCAATTGCTAATGCGCCAGAAGTTTGTCTTGCTGTGCCAAATGCCACCCCTTCTAGGGACATATCTTGAATGATGGATTTGCCTAATAGCAAAGGAAATAAAGACATATCGGCTTCGGCACGGTCAAAACTTACCGCATTCGTCATTGGAGCATCTTTATCAGTTATATCAACTCCTTCGATGGCTAATATGAGTGGGGTAAAATTTAAAGAGACATCTTTAACATCTATTTTGGCTCCTAACGCTTGGCTACCAAATTTTTCAATGCTCAATTTTATTAAAGGAGCTGCAGCAAACATCCAAAATACAACCAGCAACGAGATCAATACCGTAAAACCAATTAGGCCTGACCAACGAATCCATTTAGTCATGTTACGCTCCTAACTTTTCATAAAGTTTATAAAATTTACTGGCCTTAATTAGCTTACTAATTTTTAGTTTCTCAAACCAAGCCATGAAGCGATCGCGATAAATATTAATTAATATTCTTAAAACCATAAAAATAGGCACAAACAACAATGTCGCAATGGTTAAACTACCCAACAATAGCGTGTGATTAAATTTCGTAGCCCTCCAAAAGTCACTTTGGTAAAGCCCTACCCAAAATTCATTCAAATCAGGACTTTCTAATAATGCCTGCCCCAAGCTAATGGACAAAGGATCCACCGCAAAAGCTACCAAACTAAATAAGGCACAACCTAAGAAAAAGGCGCTTAAATTAACTCGAATAACAAAGACGAAGAATAAGATAATGACATTATGTAGGCTTAAGAAAGGGGTAAGCCCGATAAAAACAGCCAAAGCAAAACCCAAGGCCACTTGCCCTGGTGAAGCGTCACTATTGAGAACTTTTAATAAATTGGCCAGCATTCCCAGCATTGTGTACATCCTTATTGATTAGTTGTGAGCGATGATAATGTTGATTGATTGATAATGAAAGAAAACTAACCGTGAGGAGCGACAAAATAGCCGCTCATAGCGCCATTAAGAATGCTTGTATATCTTTATATACCGGGTTTAAAAAACGTGCATATATGGATAAACCACCCACTAAATGTCGATGATTAGTCCCTTTATAGGTTAAATGTTGCGTGGGTATATTCAATTGCCGTAAACGCGCACTAAAACGTTCACTGTGGTAAGGCCCTACTGTTTCGTCTTTTTCACCGTGTATTAACAATACAGGGGGCATATTTTCATGGGCTAAATTTATCGGGTTCGCATCGTGACTATTATGAATATGGCCGGTATCTATTGCGTGCTCACTCACATCATGTAGTTTTACTCCGTCAAATTTTCCAATGACCAACTCATCATCTAGCGGAAGATCATAAGGTCCTGCTAAGCCAATTAACGCCTTTAGTTGGACATGCTCATTAAGCTTTTGATGATATTTGTTATTACTTACTAACATAGCTGCTGTATGAGCACCTGCACTATGCCCTATTAATACAACTGAAAGCGGATCTGGGAAGTTAATATTTTGATTCTTTAGTTGTTGAGGCAAGCCAGAAATTGCCACACCAACATCTTCCACAAAGTGAGGAAATTGTACTTGAGGATATAAGCGATAATTAGGTATGACAGTAACATAACCTAATTCACTTAATGCAAAACCGGCAAATAGGTAGTCTTCTTTTCTGCCAGTATCCCAAGACCCACCATGTACAAAAACCAATACGGGCTTACTTTCATCTATTTTCTGGGGTAAATATAGATCTAAATTATGCCTTTCTTGCAAAGAGTAAGGTAAATCTTTAATTCGCTTACTGTGCCCGTGAGGGGCCAAATAATTTAAAACCCACAATGGCTTAAAAATAACCAGTAGAACCATTAGGAAAATACAGAACAAAGCACTCCAAACAAAAAACATCACCTTTGTACCTCCTGCATTTTCTTAATAAGTTTAATTAAGTGGTCTATCTTGATATTGCTTAATTGTCGGTAATCAAAATATGGGCAAATAATTATATTGTTAGACTTACTTATGGCAAAGTCGTTATCAATTATAATAAGCTCTTTATTGTGTTCTCGGTCTAATCCTAAGCTGGCTGCGTATTGCTTACCCATAACAATATTAACAGCATTGTCTTGTTTAGATTTTAAATCTGTTTCTAATTGAAAATAAGGCTTAGAAAAAAGCAATGCTGTGGCGCTATTGTGTTGCAGAAGAATCTTATCCCGATATGTTTGCCAGCTACTAATATCAGTGGTTAAACATTTATTGGACGATAACAAAGCAAACATAATTTTGGCATACACATTAAAGATTTTTCGCCAATGATTACCGGTTAGTCTTGCAATTTCGTCAATTTCACCACATTCCATTAAGAGTAAGTTATTGCGTTGCTGATAAATATCTAACGGCGGACGATTCGCAATAAATACTCGAATACCCCTTTCAGGCACTAAATGCCCTAACCCCACATCGTTCATAGTAAACTTCTGAAATAAGCTGAAGGACACTTTCTCTGATGAGAGTGTCCTTAATAGATAGTTAAATTGAAAAGCGCTAATATATTGGCCAAATTAAGCCCCACAGAATACGGTTTCAAATGTCGAATCTCAATGATTAAAGACCATCTCATCAAAAATACCCTTTTAGTTTTAAAGGAAGAGCTGGAAAACGCTATTGCAGCGGCACAGCAGGCTCACGATGGCGCGACCCATGAGCAAAGCAAGGCAGAAACTCAATACGACACTTTAGGTCTAGAGCATGCTTACTTAGCTCAAGGCCAGAGCCGCCGCATTGATGAGCTGATCCATTCCATCAGCCTTTTAGAAAACTGGAAGGTAATTGACTTTGCTTATGATGATGAGATTTACCTAGGCGCGATGGTCACTTTGAAAGGCGTGTTGAATAACCAATGCCTCACTGTCTTACTGGCGCCGTCGGGGGGAGGCGTAGTGGTTAAGTTAGAAGAGAAAGAGTATCAAATGATCACTCCCCAAACTCCCTTGGGGCAGTCGCTAATTGGCTTGACCATTGATGAAACCCTATCTTTAAATAATGGCCTGCTGTATCAAATTGTAGATGTCTGTTAATTTACTCAAAAAAAAAGCCCTGTTATGAGCACATAACAGGGCTTAATTAGATGGTCCGCCTCATCCTATAGCCGCTAGGCTTATAGGGTCAGG
>OJDR01000152.1_pt1 | contig 23103 bp, 20 predicted proteins | sample 1593081 | NCBI WGS metagenome assembly OJDR01 (sample SAMN05416873, study PRJEB24817) | seawater metagenome | isolation source: Sea water | place: Canada:Atlantic | collected 2013-11
AAATTATCAGTGCCATCAATGAAGGTAAAACCGTCACGGTGCATGAAGCGCCTTTAAGTTATTCTGGTTGGAGCGGTATGGGATATATTATTATTGATTCCGAGATAGGCGCGGGGGCTTATAAGATTTCTAGTGGGGCTAATGGGGGGATACTAGCAGCTGGATTGGGAATATTATCTCTTGGATTAATAGGAATCATTAGTACTCTAGCTGGTTCTGCTGTTGCTCCAATTTTGATTGCCATCGCACTATCAATTGCATTTCATATAATCCTAATTGAACTTCTGTTTAACCCTCATGCCACTTGGGATAGTGTTAAGACACAAGCCTATTATATGTTAGGTACAGTAATAGGGATACTTGGTGCAGCTGTAAATATTGCTCTAGTAGGGTTTGCTGCCTTTGTTGCTGGAACGGTATTGGGTCTAGTTAGCTTATTGGATGCCTGAGTAGGAATTCAATAGCTAAATAACTATTTTAATTTAAGGAAATGAATATACTAATGATAGAGGTAATTGCTATTCCATATATTTTAGTGAGCTACCCTTTAATAAGGGAGTTGCTACAAGAAAAACGATTAAACTATCGAATACTATTTGTGATAATAGGTGGCTTAATTGGTTTCTTGCCAGTTATTTATCTTAACTTACCGGAGATAAAATTCATGAAATTATATTGGGCTTCTTCCTTTTCTTTGGTGCCTATCTTTTGTTCTTTAATCAATTATAAACAATTCATAAAAATTGAATATTGGTGGTCTACGGAGCCTAACAGTTTTGTTGAAAAAGTAATTGGGTTTATGTTAATAGCCTTAATTTCATTTTTAATGATGTCAATAACATTTAAACTATTATAGGTAGGTGGGTTAGATAGCCATATGAATTTTTAATAGATACTTCTAAATTGAATATAAGCATTTTCCTTTGGTTGCCAATAGTGTTTTGTTTCGCATTAACTTTGGGTATGTACACTCACTATTTTAGGTATTTGGCATGGCCAAAGGTTAAAGCAAAAGTTAAAAATATTTCTGTGGTGATTAAGGAGGTTGAGGGTGTTATTGCTCCAAGAGAGGTTAGAGTTGTTACTTTCAGCTTTACGTTCAAGCAAACCACTTGTTCAACTGATCGGCAAAGTTTATGGATGCGTAATGCGATGCCGGTGTCTTCGCAAGTTGGCGCTGATGTCATTCTATGTATGCATAGAGAACTAAGCGAATCTAGCCCATATAGGCCAATTAGAGAATTTATGGCTACTAGTATGTTTGCGTTTATCCCCTTTAGTTTTTCAATTTTGTATTGGATGTTTATTCTTGATATGCCAACATTTTAGTAGCATCTGAATTTAACTTAATACGTAGAAGTTAATGGGTGCATGACCATTAAACTCTGCGTCGTTTCAACTACTGCCTTTTCAATCGGATATCATCTATTACCGCGAACCCAGCTATGGTACATTCTCAACCTCAGCCAGCTTAAGCTATTTCTTTTTGCAGCCGCAAACAGTGAAATTTGGTGCGGTAGTAATGGACATGGACCGTATGCAAAACTCGGCAGAGTGTAAAAGTAACTGCTGGAATAACTGGAGCGAGTTTAACCAACAAAGCGGCGCCATGATGAGTGCTCTAGAGCATGTGATTCCTGAGCAGCTATTTTCCACTATCGAGAATCCTGCGGAGGCAATCAGTGCAGTAAAAGCAATATCTATTGCCAATGCGCAGGGTCAAAAAATATATACATTAACCAGTGATAATTTCAGCAGTGTTAATTCACAAATTACTTATCACAGTGATGATATGAAGAATGAAATTATCAGTGCCATAAACGAAGGTAAAACCGTTACGGTGCATGAAGCGCCTTTAAGTTATTCTGGTTGGAGTGGTATGGGGTATATTATTATTGATTCCGAGATAGGCGCGGGGGCTTATAAGATATCTAGTGGGGCTAATGGGGGCTTCCTAATTATTGCAGGGGTTGCACTATTGCTAATTTTTGCTATTAGCCTATTTGTTATGGGCCCTTAATGGCCTCATTTATGTTAACGCCAGGTGGTCAGTTAATTGCTGGGACCATTATTTCCTCTGCCATATCTCTAATAGCAAGAAGATTAGAAGCTTTGGGAGTTGGAGGTGCGTGTAATTGGGCTAATGGAGGAATAGGAGCCGGAATTGGTGCGCTTTTAAGTATGTGGTTTCCAATACTCCCAATTATTGGAATTCTCGTAGGAATTGGATTATCAGGGACCTTGCCATGTATGTAATAATTGAGCCATCTTTCAAAAATCCTATCATGTTTATGCTGATGCTGATTTTATCCTTTTATGAACAGTCAACTTATACTATAGGGCCCTGTTTAGTATTTGGCTTTTTCACAATTACAAATTATCTAGGTAATTCACGGATAATAGTCGATGAGGAATTCATTACATTTTCAAATATGAAAATTAAATTAGATAGAGTTGAGGAAGTTCACTTTAAGAGAAATATCTTTATGGTTTTAACAATTGTAGTTAAAGGAAAAAGCATTAAAGTTGGTGACCCGTGGACATATTCGTTTGCAAACATAAAAAAGATAAAGGAAATAATTAAAGCAAGGGCTCTAATTCACGAGAAAGAGCAGCTTTAAAGATATTTTAGACCTTCTTAGGCACCAATGGCCAGCGCATATAGCTGTGTGATAGGTGATTAAATGAATATAACTCCTCAAACTATTCTTGCTGTATATATCTTTCTTATGGTTATGCCGGTGATGTTCTTGCATAAATATAAGACTAAAAGGAAGAAAATAATCTCTAAATCGACTATGTATATTTTAATTTCAATATACAGTGTTGGTTTGATTTTCGGTTTGATGAATGATTTTTCAGGTGGTGCGGCTGAAAAGAGCGGCTTGCTATTATATGTTTCCAGTTTGTTGGCCATGACGTACACGGTAGCTATATACAAAATAGACCTAAGAGAATAGTAAAATAATTCAGGCTAGTTGCATTATATTGCTAAAGTTATTAACACGCTTTTTGCATATGATGTAACGCTACTAATTTGGATTATGGATTGGTCATAAGGAGGCTTACGAAAGTACGATAAGCGCCCATGAAAACTGTGCAAGTATTTTATCGGGAATGTAATGGAGTTTTAAATGATGCGTCTAACAGAAATCGATAAATTATTTAGAAGTGTGTTCCCATTAATTAGGCCACAAAATAGCAAGCTGTTCAGGATGCGAGAAGATTTCTCAAAATATGAAGGTAATATGCTATCAAGAGAGCTAGGAGACATGAGTTGGGATAGACTACTTCTTGCAGAGCAGCAAGCTAAAATGAAAAAACTTTTTAGTAAAAATAAATTGTTTCCATTTCTAAAGCCCCGTGGTTTTGTATATTACCTCCCTGCATTTCTAATATACATGCTAAAAAATCACGATGGCGAGTTTATGCAGTTTTGTATGTTTAACATGACACCTGGAGATACGGGGCTATCTCAAAATCGTGTAGGAGAAATATATATGCTACTAAATGAAGAGCAAATCTCTGCAGTTAAAGTATCCCTAGAGGCCATTTCAGAAAAATGGTGTGATTTTGGTGAAAATGAAAATATGGCTAAAATTGCTTTAAATGGATATTGGAAATATGTTTAAAAAATAGAATGATTTTTGGTTGATATTGGGGGGGAGGTGTAGTGGTCAGTAGTTTTTCCTTGAGTATAGTTAAAGATGGTGTAAGTTGTTGATTATGAAAGATATTGTATTTATCCCCATATTGCTTTTTCTTATTGTATTTGCCTTTATGGGGTTGTGCATCTATTTGTGGGTGTACAGAGAGACATTACTTTATAAGGTACTTGGTAATTTGGAGCTTGCTCAGTCAGAAATTAAAATAAATAAGTTGTCAGATTATTTAATGGAGGAAGGTGGCGTTAAGTGCAGTAAAATTTATAAATTTGAGTCAGGGCTGTTATTTATAGTGGGTTTTCATATAGCAGGGACATTTAGAAAGAAATTTTACTTAGTATTAACTTTTCCTGATGATAGAAATAACCCTGGGCTTTATGGAGGGGGTCATATTTATCGTGAAATGAAGCACAGACGAAATGACATTACTTTCCATAGAAAAAGTAATTTCAAAAAAAATAGCTGTTATGGTGATGCAGTCTCCGACTTTGAAATCGTAGAGGTGATTGGAGGCAATGCTTTTTATTATTACCCCATCCCAAGTATGTTTGGTACAGGTAATCTAAAGAGAATTACTAAGTCATAATGAATTGTTGAAAGAGTTATACTAAGTAAATAATGTATCTACCAACTCGTTAAACTGTTAGCGAGTATTTTAAACTGATCTTTTTCTAATAATCGTTATATATCTGTTGACTCAGATATTTAATTAAACCGTGGCGGTATCAAAGGTGAGTTTATAGAACAACGGGAGTGCATCGAACACTAGAGGCAATAGATTGACTCTTTTGAGAAAAGTGTAACCTATGATGTAACTTTTAATTTAGTTAAAAATAAAATCCTTACAAATCAACGCTTAGGTAGTGCTGCATCATGGCGTAACAGCAGTGTCGGCGTTTTGATTGGCCTTTGATTTGGCGGGGGCTTTGGCTATTTTTGTCATCTTAACTCTATTAAATCAAAGGGTTACGAAATGGTGATTATATTGCTTATTATGGCCTTGGCGCATAAGCCTGTGGATATCCATCTTTGTCCGATAAAAAAGAGTCTGCATTGAAACGCTACTGATATGTTAAATACAGCCTTTCAAGGGTGGCCCCTAGCCGATGGATTCACAGGTTTTCATGGTTCAATTGCTTGGCAATCTGAACGGCGCACAGGATAGCAAAAGTCATCACAAACCACTATCTATGAAGGGCTATTTAGTAAGATCAAGTTAGGAGGTAATTAAAGGTGAGCGCATGGCTTATTGGGATAAATAAAAGCACTGTAGGGTAAGCGAAAAAGTGCGTGATTAAATATGTGCCGACTAGGCTCAGTCCTAAAGTACCAAGCACTAGATCTCTTACCGTTATTTGAGGTTAAAAATGAAATGACTGCCTTTTTTCGTAGCCGCTACTGTCTCTGTATATATCAGGATATACATAGACAATAATCAAATCTTAAAATAACATTTTAGAGTATTCGCCACTGCGCTCTTTACAAAATCTCATTAACAACCGCCCCAAGGTAGTTGGCTTGAATGGTGACCTTGTCACCTTCTTGCAAATACACCATGGGGTTTAACACATTGGCGATTCTAAATATTACCCCAGCAGGGGTGCCGGATAAAATAATGGTGCCTTTGGAAATTTTATTGTTGGTGAGTAAGTTTAACGACTGATCACCAGAATTAAAGGAAAGGTCTTTATTGTTAAATATTAACTCTAAAATATCCTTGGGTTTTGCGCGCATATTGGCGGCAGTTTCATGTTGGCGCAAGCGTTCGTTTACATATAGCTTCATTTCGACTTTTTCTAAAAATGTTTTATGATTTTTGGGGATAACAAATAAATTGCCCACGGGTAAAAAATTTGGCTGGCTTTTGGCAAGGGCAAAGCCTGTGGTGCCCATGGGAAGGCTTTGGTTAATGTCTTTTACTAAAGTTAAGCGATCGGTGAAGTCATTACATAAAATAAACCCAAAATATTTCGGTGGTACGTCATTCATACTAATATCGTTTAATGGCACTAGCCCCAGTTCCACTTCATAATCTAGGCGGCCATGAATTTGGCCGTTGATTGAAGAATTAAATAACGTGGGTTGTACTTTTTTGGGAAAAACAAATACAGATTTTTGGGTAAGGCCCGACTCTTCAACGTGCTCTACATAATTGCCCCCCACACCAATATTATCTAATTGGGTATTAATGGGAACAATAAGCTCACTAAGTGCCACGGTAATCGAATGGCCATCATTATTATTGGCGAGCAATTGTTGTAAAGCTGCATAGCCCAATTGGTTGAATATTTCTATGGGGTCTGTGTTTGGGTGGGAGTTTGGATTGGAAAGAGTACTTGCAATGGCTTGGTGTACATTAATACCCGTTAACTGGTTGTTTTCATATTTTTTCACCAGTAAAACGGTGGCTTCTCCGTTCAAGTTAGCACGGGCAAAGGTGAGGGCTTCTTCAGCTGGGGCGATGGCCATGGTACTTATTTGGGAAGGGGAGAGTGTATCCTCATATAAGGGGGTTGAGACATGAAAACTATAGCTAATGGCGCTAATCAAAATTATGGCAATGAATACCATCAAGTAGCTAAGTCGTTTCATCATTAACGCCCTTCATATTTAAAAAATAATGAGCAATATAAGATCATAAAATTAGCAAAAGGTACTTGAACAAAACAGCTAAGCTAAACCATGCAATAGTTGGCTGAATGCTAATAAGTGATTATAAAATACACAGTCAATAACCCGTAACTCCTTAAGGAAATTGAAGCAACCGTTAATTTAGCCAGGTTTAGGCAATAATAAGTTTGAATGAAAACAAATAAAGCTCACGCCCTGTTATCATCTATTGCTGGCCTATATGGTAAATTGGCCATTTGTGCAGGGTTTAAATAACGAGTATTGAATGAGTCTTTCCTCCATAAGCCACCCCAGTCCCTTGGCCATTATGCATTTCATGCCCACCATGGTGGCGATCTTTCGCAATGCCATAAGCGCAAAAACCCATCAACACCATGCCGCTCAGCTTACCTTAGATTTTGAAGGCAGCTTTGAGCTGCATTGCCAAAATAAAATACAAAATTATAAATGCGTCATTATTCCGCCCAATGTCTCCCACTGTGTTCGCTCGAATAATCATTGGCAGCTCACCATTTTATTAGATGCGCAAAGCGCCATAACGCAGCGGCTTTTAAAGCGTTTCAACGCCACAAAAAATCCCATGGAAATTCCTGAAGCCTATTATGGGGAGCTATTAATGTTGGGCAAGCATTCTCAAGCCCACAACCTTACCATTAGCGAGCTAAGTAAAACTTTATTGAGCCTTTTTAATCAATGGGTAAGTGATGTAGACATTAGCGAGCAAGATGCACGCATTGAGAAACTGTTATCGTTAATAAATGCCAGTACCTCCCCTGAAGAAGTTGATCACATTCTGGCTCAGGTGCCTCTTTCAAAAAGCCGTTTATCCCATTTATTTGTGGAGCAAGCCGGAGTCACACTGCGCCGCTACATTCTTTGGCAAAGACTGCTGCGTGCCATTACGCTTATATTGGCAGGAAAATCCATTACCGACGCCGCGTACGAAGCCTCATTTTCTGATTTACCCCATTTAAGCCGCACTTTTAAAAGCATGTTTGGTATGAATATTTCACAATTTTTTAAGGTTAAAGATTTTATTCATATTCATGTTGAATAATAAAAGTGAGTTTTTATTATTTATAAACGTACTGCAGTTAGCCCTTGGCTTAAACGTTAAAAGTGAGCCTTAATATAATTGATTAAAAGCTAAGTGTGATGCGTGTCACAAAATTATGGCAATGAATGGTCCTTTTGGTTCGTTTGTTTTTAACCGGTTCCCTTTAAAATTTAGTCTGGTTTATTTTTATTAAAAAAGTTGATCATCGATTAATCATTTTTAATAAACCCATGGCTGGTAAATTAATATTTTTAAGGGATAACTATGTTTAAAACAATAATTATTTTTTGTTCAATTCTGCTGCTTACTGCCTGTGCGACGGCACCGTCTTCGGCCCCTAAGTTTTCAGATGTTAATATGCCGGTGGCCACCGATCATAAAGGCGTGTTGGTGGTTTTTCGAAAAACCACCAAACCTTATTTATACAATATGCAAGTGGAAATCGATGGCATGCCCACTGCTGAATTACCTAATGATACTTTTTCTTGGATTGAGCTAAGTGAAGGTAAGCATGATGTGACCATTGATTGGCCATTCTTATCTGGCATGCCCTCTACTTCTTTTCCTGTGTCGGTTGTGTCTGGTGAAACTCAATATATTGAGTTAAGCAGCGATGTATCTGTATCTATTGGGGTATCGGTTGGCTCTGGTGGTTCGTCTACTTCGGTTGGCAGTGCAGCGGGCAGTAACCGTGGGCTTTCGTTAAGTAAGGCAGAAGCGGTAAAAGCACTAACTCAGTGTTGTCAGTATGTGGGTTTATTAACCGAGTAATTCATTGAAAATAAAAAAAGTCGGCCCGCGGATGTTAAAAATAGTTAACACTCAGTGGGCCTTGATTAACCCTAGTATTTAACCGTGAACAGAGCGCTCTGTTTATCTTTACTTAATCCTTGCTTATTTTATTGCTCACTTTATACCGTGTTGATAGCACCGCTATCATGGTGATTAAAAGTTGGGTTTTTGTTGGCTATATAGTTTATTTTTATATTGAAGTGCTTCATAAAAATATTTGAAATACTAAATACTAAATACTAGGTTTTAAAAATGTTTAATAAATTGCCAAGAGTAATGGCCTTAAGCGGTGTATTAGCAGCACTCATGAGCGCTTTTGTGATATTTATAGCCGGTTACTATCAGGGTGAATTCAGTCATGCCAAAAGCTTTGTAAGTGAACTTAATCAAAGTGGCAGCCTATATGCTAGCACCATCGGTTACCTTGGGTTTGTGCCCCTAGGGCTGGTTACCTTATTTTTTATTCTGGGCCTTAAACAAACGTTAGGGAAAACCAAAAGAGTCACCATTGCTTTATTCTTTCTGTGCTTTTCTGCACTTGATTGGTTGGTGACTGCTTTTTTTCCTTGCGATGCTGGTTGCCCTGTTACAGGGGATATTTCAGTTTCACAAAGTATTCATAATTTGTCTGGTTTGTTTTCTACCATATTGGTACCTGTGGGGATTTTTTTGTTAATTTCCCCTCTTAAAAAAATGAAATTTCACCCTTTAGTAATTGTATTTTCAATGGCCTCTATTATTGCCTACCTAGCAAGCTTTGTGCTGATTGTGGGCAATGTGTTTGAGGGATTTGAAGGGGGTATTCAACGCATTAGCCTGTTGTTTTTTTACGGCTATCTATCTGCATTAAGTGTAAATATTTACTTGAAAAATAATTTAAGCGCTAATTTAAGTTCTTAAAATGGTGGTTATGCCACTTCAATAATAATAGTTATTTTTACTCATCAACTCTAGAAGGGAAATTAAATGAGAACCTTACCAATAATATTACTGGCCACCTTGGCTGGCTGTGGTAGCGACAGCGATACTGAAAACACCTCGTTGCAGGATATTGTAGGGGTGTGGGATATTAGTTACCAAGATACAACCGCTGAAAATAATGAAACACAAAACATTGAATATTTTGTGATTCACGCCAATGGTGAATTAACGTCTTATGATTACCAAGCCGACTCCTTAGGTTCGGGAGAGGCCTGCTATATATCAAGCAGTGAGGGAGTGATTGAAGACCTAGGGGATGGCAACTTTAAAGAGACAGATGCAGAATCAGAAATCACATATTATTCAATCACAGCATCGGCTGAAACGTTTACAACTACTTATACTGAAGGTGAGGAAACAATTGCAGTTACTGTAAATAAATCAAACCTAACCGAAAGCCAGTTAACACCCCTATGTGAAACGTCGCAATCGTCAGAAGAAGAACAAGAACAGGAACAGGAACAAGAAGAACAAGCTGAATTTGTCACCTTTCAGGATATTATCGGCACCTGGAAAAGTCCTTTAGAAGATGACTCAAGCGAAGAGGAATATACGGTTATTAAAGCCAATGGCCACATGATTGATTATTCTTACGATAGTAATTTTGGCAACTGTTATGAAACGTTTGATAGCGTAATGAGTACCATTGAAGATTTAGGTCAGGGCAACTTTAAAATTCGCCACTTAGAAAAAGAAAATGATGTATATGAAGAATACAGTTCACAAATTGTGGCTATTGCGCTTTTAGGAAATGACCTGGTTTTTAGTGGCACTGAAAACGATGTACCCTATACACAAACCAGTTTTGCCTCTGACATTTTAGAAAGTGATTTTATGGCAGCCTTGTGTGAAGAATAATTAGCCCATTTATTTTTAAAGGAAAATTGGGGCTGGCATGTGTTTAGCCCCAATACTGCACTTTTCACTTTTCACTTTTCACTTTTCACTTTTCACTTTTCACTTTTCACTTTTTTAATTTTGTTTCTTAATATTTTAAGTGACTAAGGTTTCAATCTTGTATTATTGATTCTTTATTGGCGCTCACCTTGCCAACGGCGGTACTCAGAGGGGCTCATGCCCACTTGTTTGCGAAACAGGCGACGAAACGCCGCTTCATCTGAATAACCAAAGTTTAAGGCAATATTGCCTATGGGTTGATCACTGGTGTGCAATAGGGTTTTGGCCATGTCCATGCGTATTCTATCCATAAAAGATTTAGGTGCCTCACCACACAGTTGTTTTAAGCGCCGATGCAAGGTGCGTTCAGACACCGCCAACATGGAAGCCAACTCAACAGTACTGAAAGGCGCATGAATGTTTTGGCGAACTTTGGTTTCAGCCTCTATTAAAAATGGCTGGGCCGACATCAAGTGCCCTTGGGGAATATATCGGTCTTGTGAATGGGGGGCGGCATCCACCACGGCAAAATCGCTGGCCCTATTCGCCGCGTCGGGCCCAGCTAGCTCGCGAATCATGCGCAAGCTAATATCTACCCAAGACAAGGGCCCCCCCGAAGTAATAATGTTGCCATCTTGAATTAGCGCACTTCCCCAGGCGGCGTTGGCCTCACTAAAGCGCTTGGCAAATTCGTAATGCAGCCACCAAGTGGTGGTGCAGCGGCGTTTATTCAATAGCCCAGCCTCACCCAAAACAAACGCCCCGCTGCACGAGCCCCCCATTAACGCGCCGTGGTCATATTGGCGTTTAAGCCAGTTTTGGCAGGCCTTGCTGGTGACCTTTTCTGGTGGCAGGCCATTAGTACAGGGCACAAAACCAGGAATTAACACACCATGGCAGTGATCAATATCCTGCAGGGCACAATCGGGCTTAAAGGCACGGCCCTGCCCATCGATGATGTCTTTTCCGTCTTGGCTAGCAATTAATACTCTAGGGTGCCAAGGGGCATTCTCTAGAAGGTTATTATTCACGGCCCCAGCGTGATTGACCCCAGCATTGCCCGCTTCATGGGCGCTAGCAGGCCAGTGCTGCTGGCTTAGATTCGCCAACGCCAGCATGTCAACAATGCCCATTAACCCAGAGGGCAAGGTCTGATGAAAAGCCATAATCACCAAGGTATGACGGCTCATTGCTGCGCTTCCTTTAAAAATAGTGCTTATGGCGAATTATGTACGTTTATTGTCAAGTTCGCCACTCACCCCCATTTGGCACGGCCCCTATAGTAGATACTCCTTAACACAAACCAAGAGAGCCCATTATGAACAACACTAAACTAGCCATTCTTGCCAACATTGAAGCCAAACCACAACACGCCGCCGATGTAGAAGCGTTATTAAGCGGTGCCATTGAGCTTGCCAACCAAGAAGCAGGCACCACCAGCTGGTACGCCTTTAAGTTAAGTGAAACCCGCTTTGGCATTTTTGATACCTTTGCCAACGAAGAAGGGCGCCAAGCTCATTTAAATGGAGACATTGCCAAAGCGTTATTGGGCAAAGCCGATGAGTGGTTATCGCAAGCGCCGGATATTTTAATGGCGGATGTGTTGGCGGCGAAGCTGGGGTAACTTGCTTTAAAGGGCTTGTGGATAATAGCCTTTAAGAGCACACACGCAGCCAAGGGCTAATGGCCCTTGGTGGCCACATAAAATAGTAGGTCTAGAAACCATGCCCATGGTGAATACTATTTAACGGTTAGTGTATATTTATGCTTATTTAAGTTTTGGATTGTTATTGAAAGCTTTACCGCTAATAGCACTCATTACCCCCATAACCTGAACAGTGTGTTTTGTTAACAATCATTTAGCTTTATTAAAGCGTTATGAATATGTCAGTAATCAAAACTTTAATAGAGAATTTTATGCCGTTTATTAAAATAAATTTTCATTTTAAACCTTAATAACCCCTGAAAATTGAATTTTACCTTATTAAGGCCGGTTTTAAATTAATGGGGTTTTTTGAATAAATACCAAAACTCCCCCAGTACTTTTGGCTGGCTAGGGCGAATCACTAAAAATTGACCATGGTGACCATTTTATTTAAGTGTGTTAGTTTCCACCTTTATTTTTCACATGCTTTAAAAGGAATTAAAAAAGTGAAAGGAATCAGCTTTTTGTCTGCCTGTATTTGTACGCTGTTTATGTCGGGCTGTGGGTCAGACAGCCAGAGTGACAATACCAGTAACACATACACCTTAACGGTGGACGCCGCCCAAATAAATGATGCCATTACCCTCGAATGGCAAGGGGGCGAATATGAAATAGCCCCGCAAAGCGAAACCAACTTTACAAGTACCGGTACACAGTTTAGCGCCCCTACAATGGTAGCGATTCCTAATCATTATTCTTGCGAAATGAATGTAGATGCCATTTCTGAATTTCACTACCAGGCCAGTATTCAATGCGAAACGCTTAACCATATGAGCTTGGATACCATAGATAAGTTGGCTTATCCTGTGACGGTTCAATATGGTGAGCAAACTCAAATTATTTCACAAGGTGGTGAAGCAACATTTGCTGTAGAGGAAGGGGTGGCTCAATCACTGGTGATTGAAAGCACCGGTGGCCCGCAAAGCTGCGAAATATTGGGTGGGGGCGCTTCATATCTTTTAAGTTGTGAGCCGTTTTTGTTGAGCTATGGCTATTTTAATGGGCGCAGAAACCTGTATAAAATTTCAGATAATCACACCACGGCGTTATTTGAATTTGATCAACCTGAAGATGTATTAGTGTATGAAGACTACTTTTATTTAAACGATAAAATGTGGTTTAGAGGCAAGCACCTAGAGGATAATAGACCGAGTATTTTCTCTGCGTCTATTGATAACGGGCTGCTGCAGAGCCCAGAAAAAACCATTTTGGCTGCCACCAGTTTAACCCACTTAAATGATACCGCTTATGCCTTAGTCGACAATGAAATAGGCGATGGGGGTTATACGGTTCAATACTATCATGAGGCTGAAGGTGAGAATGAGGATGAATGGAAAACCGCATTAGATCATTCTAATTACATGGCTTTAAGTGGCTTTATTGATGGTGGCGATAACCTTCAATGGTATTTACGCCCTAAAGACGATGAAACCGCTATTTTGTTAGGGCGCATTTTAAAAACGGAGCTAGCGGGTATGAACGATGTGTTATTGGCTAAACCCTTGTCGGCTTCATTCACAAAGGTCACCCACAATCCCATGTTTAAATACGATAACCATAATTTTGCAGTGGGTTACGATGATGCCAATAATGTACTTATTGAATATACCTTTACTGCCAGCCAAGACCACTTTACAGATAACCTAGGTAATGTATCCGCCACCACCGTTTGGCAGGATAATAATGACAACCAATACTTGTTTTACACCAAAGAAAACGCAGTGAAGCAGCTAAGTTTTACTGTTGATGGTGTACCCACCACCCAAGCCTTTGATATGAGTCCGCTTGAACAGTTTATCCCTGACTGGGTGGGTGGCGATTTAACTCAATTGGTCGCCGGTCTAACGGTTAGTGAAGATTACGGGATGCTGACTTATTTACGGGTGGGGGAGCAAGCGTTGGATGCCAATGAGGTGATGGAGTTATTTGAAACGCGCAGTGAAGTACGGGTTTTATTTGAAAAATCGACGCAGGTCATCAGCAATGAAGGACATTTACTGGTGTACGTAGGGCAAGATGCCACAGGCTCGGTTTGGCTAATAGATGGCCTGAAGCCTTATAAGGTAGAAGACAATGTGAGCTGGGATGATTTTTTATTGGGCTACAGCATTGAAAATGTCTCACCCCAGCATGCCAGTGTGTTGGATAGTGAGTTGAGGATTCATGAGGTGTATAAGCAGTAAACTTGCTTGAAATGTTAAGTGTGAGGAATTTAAAAGCCGCTTAATGAGCGGCTTTTTGGTTTTGGTCTATTAGATAGTCCTGTGTTAAATCAATATTCATTGTTAAGAACAGTAAATTCCACACAAGGGTCATGGTTAATTGATAGACAAATCTGTATAAAGGTGTGGATTTAGGTTAGTGGTTTGGTTTTGGGTGTTTTTTGAGCGGTGGCTTTAGTAGCACCTAAACAATTAAACCGTATCGCAGTGAAAGACAGAAGAAGATGGTGTGTTGGTTAATCAGCGCATTGTGCTTAAACTTTAAACCAATGCTTATGGTTATTCGCCGATTTTTATTGGAAATTGTGATGAAAAATAGGTGGTAGGCGAGTTTTTAGTAGCCTTATAATGTATGCCGCTATTGTTAAGAATAATTGTTTACTTGAAAATATCAGTGTTGGAGTATTAATGAAGAAGATAGACGTAGTGGCTGCAATTATACAATGTGGTGAGGAAATACTTTGCGTACAGCGTGGGCCAGCAAAGCTTGATTATATTTCAAAAAAATATGAATTTCCTGGTGGTAAAATTGAAGTTGGAGAGACTAAGGAATCGGCAATAATTAGGGAAATTAAAGAGGAGTTGCATTTAGATATCCTAGAGCCAAAATTTTTTATTACAGTTCTTCACCAATATCCAGATTTCCACATCACCATGCACACTTTCATTTGTCCGGTAGAGTCTAAGGAAATAACACTTACTGAACATATTGATGAAAAGTGGCTAAGAATTGACGAGTTACACAAGCTTGATTGGGCTGCAGCGGATATTCCAATAGTTGAAAAACTTCAAGCAGATAAAGAATAAGAATTAAATTTAAATGATTTTAGATGAACTGAGTAGAAGTTTAAAGACTGGATTTATTGACAAAAACTCAATTTCTGATGAGTTATATCAACCTACGTTATTGGTCAATAAAAAGGATCCACCAAAAAAAGTACTCTCTACCATCGTAGAGGAGTTAAGGTGTTGTGAAGAATTCTACATATCAGTAGCCTTTGTGACAACAAGTGGCGTGGCAACTTTATTGACTACTCTTAAAGAACTTGAAGACAAAGGTATTAAGGGAAAAGTTGTTGTATCACAGTATCTCAACTTTACTCAACCAGAAGCGCTAAAAAAACTACTGAAGTTCCAAAATATTGATTTGCGTATAGCAGTTAATGAAAACTCCCATTCAAAAGGTTATATATTTAAAAAATCGGAATATGTTAATCTCATTATCGGTAGTAGTAACCTTACAGCGTCAGCTTTGGCTACCAATAAGGAATGGAACCTTAAAGTATCAGCGCTAAATAAAAGCAGTATTGTTGAGAAAACCATTGAGGAATTTAAGGTGGATTTCCAACGCGGTACCCCTGTTACGACCTTGTTTATAGATCAATATGAAGTGCTTTATAATGAACAAAGGGTATTATCTAAAGCACACGAAAAAATAGTTAGCAATCCTGACATATCGCCTAACTCCATGCAAAAAGAAGCGCTCGATAGTATTAATGCTTTGAGAGTTGAAGGTGAGACTAAAGCACTGCTCATATCTGCAACGGGCACTGGTAAAACCTATTTATCTGCTTTTGATGCCAAAGTGTTTCAACCAAAACGGCTACTATTTGTAGTGCATAGGCTAACTATAGCTAAGAAATCATTGGAAACATTTCAAAATATATTTGGCAGCCAAAAGACAATGGGTCTGTACTCTGGTGGCCAGTTGGAGCAGGGAAAGGACTTTCTATTTTCTACTGTACAAACCATTTCAAAACAAAAACATCTTGATCAATTTTCCAAAGACTACTTCGACTATATTGTCGTTGATGAGTCTCATCGTTCAGGAGCAGATTCATACAAACGATTGCTTAAGTATTTCGAGCCAAAGTTCTTACTGGGAATGACAGCGACACCCGAAAGAACGGATGGTGAAGACATATTTAGCCAGTTTGACCATAATATTGCCTATGAGATCCGTCTAAATAGAGCTATGGAAGAAGGGATGTTAAGCAACTTTCATTATTATGGCGTTTCAGATTTAATTATTGATGGTGATACACGAGAAGATACTAAAGATTTTTCATTCCTTTCATCACACGAAAGAGCTGAGAATATTGTAAAAAATGTTCAGTTTTATGGTTCTGACAACGGTATTACTCGAGGTCTGGTGTTTTGTTCACGAAATGCAGAGTCCAAGAAATTAGCCGAATTATTCAATAAAAAAGGTTTGCGTTCGATAGCTCTTACTGGAGATAGTTCGGAAGATGAAAGAAATCATGCTATCGACCTTTTGGAATCAGATGACTTAGCAGTAAAGCTGGATTATATCTTCACCGTTGACATCTTTAACGAAGGGATAGATATTCCAAAAGTTAATCAAATTATAATGATACGGCCTACAAACTCTGCGGTAGTTTTTGTGCAGCAATTGGGACGTGGTCTACGAAAGACAGATGCAAAGAGTTATCTTACCGTTATCGATTTCATTGGTAATTACAATAATAACTACCTAATTCCGATTGCTCTATATGGTGATACATCCTATAACAAGGATGCCTTACGAAAGACGATATCAAACGGCAGTAGACTTATACCCGGAAGCTCTACTGTTAATTTTGACAAAATTTCCAAAGAACGGATTTTCGAATCAATTGACTCTTCAAATATGAAGTTACTTAAAGATCTTAAAAATGATTTTTTACTTCTGAAGTATAAACTTGGTCGCATACCCTTGATGATGGATTTTGTTGAACATAGCTCTCGAGATCCATTTTTGTATATTGATCATTCAAAATCGTTTTTAAATTTTGTGTGTAGGGTAGTACCAGATTTCTCACATACTCTTCCCAAAACCTCTGTAAAGCTACTTGAGTTATTCTCTAATGAGATTAATAATTCAAAAAGAGTAGAGGAAAGTTTAATTCTCAATGAGTTACTTAAAACTGGTCGTTGCACAGTTTCACATCTAGAATCGATTGTGTCTGCGAAATTTAATTATGATGTTTCAGCTCAAACGGTGGAATCCTGTTTGATTAACCTTAACTTTAATTTCATTCGTGAGAAGAAGGAAGGTAAATTACTTACGCTTAATGAAATCTATGGACTTAACATTGTTCAACTCGATAATAATGTTTTTGAGTTGACTGACAAATTCAAAGTGTTGCTTCAAGATGTGTTGTTTAAACAGTATCTGCAAGATTCTATTGATTATTCAATTCATCGTTTTGATAGACTCTTAGAACATGGAGTCTGGCAAAATGGCTTCGTATTGTATGGGAAATATTCAAGAAAAGATGTGTTTAGAGTGTTGAATGTGGCAGTAAACCCAGTGGCTCAAAATGTTGGTGGTTATGTTGTGAGTTCTGATGGTACCCATTGTCCGATATTTGTTAACTATCACAAAGATGACGATATTTCAGAATCCACCAAATATGAAGATGAATTTATTAACAACAAAGAATTCTCATGGATGTCAAAATCGAATCGAAAGCTTGAGAGTAATGATGTTCAAGCTATACAGGGGAACAGAGAGCGGATCAGACGCCCGTTATTTATCAAGAAGAGTAATGACGAGGGCTTAGAATTTTATTATATGGGTGATGTTGAGCCACAAAAAGATAAAACTGAGCAAAGCACAATGCAGGCAGGAAATGGCAAAAATGTATCGGTGGTTAAATTTATTTTTAGTCTGTCTACACCTGTAGCTGACGAAATGTATCAATACCTTAGAGAAAAAGAGGGGTCAAAAAACAGCAAGGTTCAATCTGTTAAAGGTATATCTACTGTTATTGATATAAATACAAAAGGTGGCGAAAAGAAAAATCTCATACCGTTTTACGAGTTTCATGCAGCAGCAGGTTCTTTTAGTGACATGCAAGAAAACAAAGATTATGAAATGATTGAGGTGCCATCACAATATTCAACTGACAATAAATATTTTGCTTGCAGAGTTGTCGGTGAATCGATGAACCGGAGAATTGATAATAATTCCATTTGTATATTCAAGGTCCCACTTGGAGGTTCACGAAACGGTAAAATTGTTATCGTTGAAAACTACGGTAAAAATGATGATGAATATAACTCCTCATTTACCATAAAAACCTATGCTAGTGAAAAAAGAACATCAGAAAATGGCGAGTGGGAGCACTCTGTAATATTACTGAAGCCTAATTCAACAGATTCCCGATTTGAAGATATTGTACTTAATGAAGAGGATTGTGAAAACATGCGTATAGTTGGTGAGTTTGTAGCGATCTTATAGATAAACTTGACGAAGACTCTAATGATCTTCGTGATGAAGCGCTTTACGAATGAGTAGATTTTGTGTTAATTACGAATAAGGCGACAGAAAACTCAACTAAAGAGTAAACTAGCGCCTATCAACCTTCCTTAGCAATTAAGGAAGAAGCACGCTTTAAAGTGGAAATGGATTTTGGCAAAAATAATACCCAGCTTGAGCAGTTGTGCTCGAAAAATGACCTCGGGCGAGAAGCGCTTTGGTCGTCGTCTTGAGTCATTACTAGAAGATGATTACCTGTGTTGGTTCGACATCCCCTTAGGTAAGAAACGTCGCTACCCTGATTACATAGTTCTTCACCCTCTACGTGGTTTATTATTTTTAGAGATTAAGGATTGGAAGCTTTCGACCATTAAAGATATTAACCACGAACGTGTAATTTTACGTACTGATCGTGGTGAAGAAACCACAACTAATCCGCTAGAGCAGGCTAGGCAGTGTGCTTATACTGTGGTTAATCAACTTATTAGTGACCCTCAACTTCGCCAAAACGAAGGTAAATACGAAGGGAAGTTAGCTTGTCCTTATGGTTACGGAGTGGTATTAGCGAATATTACCCGTTCGCAATTAGATAAGGCGTTCCCACTAGATGCTCAAGAGTTGTTATTACCCCCGCACTTGGTTATTTGCCAAGATGAGATGACAGATAAGATAGAAGCGGAGCCTTTTCAGGAAAAGCTGTGGGGGATGTTTAACTATGACTTCCCACAGAAGCTTACCTTGCCGCAAATTGATCGCATTCGTTGGCAGTTATTCCCAGAGCTACGTTTAGAGCATGCACAAACAGACATGTTTGCTACCGCGATTGAAGAAAGTAACAGCGAAGATGAGCAGAATGAGCAGGTTGAGAAAACCCTTCCTGATATTGTGAAGATTATGGACGTACAGCAGGAACAGCTGGCTCGTAGTATGGGGGAAGGTCATCGAGTAATTCATGGGGTGGCGGGTTCTGGTAAAACTTTAATTTTAGGGTTTCGCTGTTTGCATTTGGCCCAGTTTAGTCGTAAGCCAATTTTGGTTTTATGTTTTAACATTGCTTTGGCGGCAAGGCTTAGAAATTATTTAGCGGAGAAAGGCATTGCCGATAAAGTACAGGTTTACCATTTTCATGATTGGTGCGGTGAGCAGTTAAAAACTTACCATGTAGAAGTGCCAGAAGAATCTGAAAATAACCCTGGGCAGATTTGGGAACGTCAGGTTTCGGCTGTGATTGGTGGAGTGGAAAAAGAGCAGATTCCTCGTGCGCAGTATGGGGCCTTGTTAATTGATGAGGGTCATGATTTTGAGGCAGACTGGTTAAGGCTGGTGACTCAGATGATAGATCCTGAGAAAGATTCATTACTTCTACTTTACGATGATGCTCAGTCTATCTATAAAAAGAAGAAGGACTTGGACTTTTCGTTGTCCAGTGTCGGAATTCAAGCTCGTGGTCGAACAACTGTATTGAAGTTGAATTACCGAAATACTCGTCAGATTCTGAATTTTGCCTATAAGTTTTCGAAAGACTTTATTCAGCCTAGTCATATTAAAGAAGGTCAAACTGATGACGATTCTATTCCTGTTCTTGCCCCTGAGCAGGCGGGCTTAGAAGGCGTGGAGCCTGTAGTGAAAGTCTGGGGTTCGTTGATGGAAGAGGCTGAATTCATTACTCAGTGTATTGTTAAGTGGGCAGATAAAGGGGTAAAGCTGAAAGATATCGCCATTGTGTATACGAGTAAGGCAGTGGGGGATTCGGTAGAAAAGGCGTTATCGAAGGCTAAGTTGGATCATCGTTATTTGAAGAATTCCTATCAGAAGAAAAAATACAGCAAAAATGAAGAAAAAATAACTTTACTGACACGCCAGAGCAGTAAAGGGTTGGAATTCAATACGGTGATCTTAGCAGGTTTAGGGACTTTGAAGGACGACGAAAAGCATCATGCGGATGAAATTCGGTTGTTGTATGTGGGGATGACTCGCGCAAGAGAGAAGTTGCTGGTAACCTCAAGTAAAGAGAATTTTTACACTGATAAGCTATTAGATTAAATTACTCTGACTGTAGGGGAGATAACTTACAAGACTCTGTTTTGGCATTAAGTATTTTTTAATAGCTAGGCTTTTCCGGTTAATTGCTTCATTAGCGACAATCCTCAACTAAGCTAAACATTCTAATTTATGTTGTATCTCAGGCCATCAGCGCTATCACTTGTTTCATAGCCCAGCGGTCTGATTAATTAAAGCCACTCTTTGTAAACCAACTAAAAAAGGCTCTTTAAAAGGGCCTATCAAAGGAATGCTTGTATGATAAAAAATATTCTCACCTCCGGCTTTTTCTTCTCGGTGTTTTTTTTGTCTTTCAATACCAAGTTCACGCCACTGAGATTCTCGTGCACCGTGGTGCTTCGGGTGATTACCCACAAGGCACTTGGCTGGCCTTTCAAAAAGCCTTAGAGCAAGGCAGTGATCCATTGGAATTAGACATTCACTTATCTAAGATCTCGCATATTATTAATCACGATGCTGACTAAAAAGTAAATGAGGGTATTAATGACAAAATATTCGCGGGGTCAAGCCTTTCCTTTTGCCTACACGCAAAAGCTAAGTGCTAGGCCCTGCATTCCCTTTTTTAAACCATGTGTTAAAGAAGTATCAATCAATCCCCTCAACTTCACCCATCCGCCCCTCTACCTGCTAACCGCCCCCATAAATGCGTCTTTAAATCCTGAGTAGCTTCTCTATAGTCAAGCCCTTCAACCGACAAAGCAGCCCTAAAGCAAACACACGAGCCCAGCTCGGTAAAACTGCCGTTATCAAGCTTCACAAGCGCAAGCCTAGCCTCCTACCTACCCATTAAAAAACAATTCTGTATAATTCGGCGCCGAGCCAACGAAACATCGAAACCATTCCACCTTTAGTTTTAGGGTCATATATGATTGACGAGCTATCTGAATTTTTACTAGAACAACTGGGTCAATGTTTACTGCATGAAGACTTAGCACAATTTAGAGAAGCCATGCTTGTTCATTTGGCCCATGAAGTTGAGGGTGATATAAGCCAACACCCCTTATATGTGGTGCTGCCGGTTTTGTTTGAATGTTTGCCCAAGTCGGCTAACCAATTTTCTTTTAAAGGGGTAAAGCTTCCGGGTCGAAATGATGCTTGTTTATGCGGCTCGGGTAAAAAAACCAAAAAATGTTGCAGCGCCATGCTCGACTTTCCAATTCCTAGCCCCCTAGTGATTTTTAATCAGGCGCTATCGGGTATGGGCGACGATGATTTTATTGAGCTGGCCAATAAACCTAATTGGAATATAAAGGCCGCCACCGAGTATTTTCCTTATGCCTTAGAGTTTGATCACTTCCAGCAGGTGGCAGATATTGGCCTTAGCTGTATTAAACCGCTGTCTAAAATTCGTAACGAACATCAGGATTTTATTTCCTATTTATTAGATGCTTTGTTTGAGAGCGGGCAAAACTCTGTGCGCATTGATTTAATGAAGCAGTTAAGCGCGCTAAACCATGCAAATAGCATTCAGTCTATTGCTCACCAGCGTTTAGCCATGATAGCCGGTCAGCAAGGAGATGACGAAGCTGCGAAATATGAATTGCAGCAGGCATTCCGCTCAGACCCTGACCAGGCCGAGCTGCCCATGGCCGAATTAAGTATTTTAGGCATGGTGGCAGATGATGCTGAAATTAAATCCAGAGCCAAGTTTTGGCAAGCCAGGTTAACTAAAAAATATGGCGACGATTACCCCTCTCTTGAATTTTTAGGTCAGGTGGTGAAATCGGGTAAGGCAATTTTTGATGGTTATCTTCAAGAGCTTGAAAGTTATGATGATGAACTGTTTGACTCTATGGTTCCTGAAATAAGTAGTGAGGTGCAGGAAAATGCACTGCGATTAGCAAACGCCTTTTCAAGTGAAGTTGGTCAATTGAATTATGATTTAACCCTGACGGGTAACGAGGCCAAGTTAAACCTAAAAAAAGATCTTAAAAAGCCCTTTAAAATTTGGATGAGCCTGTTTGAAGAAAACACACAAGAGGTGCTGAGTGTGTATTCCCATGATATCTCCTTCGACGAGCTTAATGACTTAAGGTGGAATATTTCAAACAAAGCCTGGGTAGATTACCTGTGTTGCCAACCTGAATTATTGAATAACATCGATGTATTAGAGCAGATATCCAGTTATATAGCGCAAGCGCCCACCCCCATCGAAGACGATGAGGCAGATACCAATAAACTGAGTATTTTAAGTAAAATACAACTGGCTTATCAGCATTTTAGCCATAGGGCGATCCAGAATGTGATACAGAGCGTGCCCAAGGGCATGACATTGCCAGAGCGCTTCAAAGCCAACAAAAATTTTTGGCGGTTATGCCAGGACTATTATTTGTATATTAATGAATACGAAGGGACCGAGCAGGACACTGTTGAGTATTTACAAGAAGCATTGGCACTAGACCCTCAAGAGTTACCATGGGCCGTAGAAGCCTTGTGTATACTTTACTTTGAATTGGACCAAGCGCAAAAAACAATTGAGCTGTTAGAGGCAACAACAAAACACACCATTATATCGGTCTACTTGTTGGCTTATGCCTATCACCAAACTGGCGATTCAATTCAGGCCAGCGAGCAGCTGCTTCGAATACAAAAAAAGAATAAAAAATTATCAAAGATGTTTTCAAATGCTTTAAAAAATAAATCCTTTAAGCCCTTGCTAGGTACCCAAATTTTTAAATTATATCACCTACTAGACAGTGGAGATTTCCCACAGGCGTATGCTTGGTTTGTGCGGCAACTGCCTAATAAATAAATGAGTGATGGTAGGGCACCTCTATTAATAGAGGTGCCCTAGATGACGGGATGACGGGATGACGAGTGGGCAATGT
>OJDR01000153.1_pt1 | contig 23011 bp, 15 predicted proteins | sample 1593081 | NCBI WGS metagenome assembly OJDR01 (sample SAMN05416873, study PRJEB24817) | seawater metagenome | isolation source: Sea water | place: Canada:Atlantic | collected 2013-11
TACTGCCGCAATTAAGGGTAATCAACGCAGTAAGGCCTTTAATATCTGAAAGCGTCGTTAAGTAATTCCCAATACAATTAAGGGTAATCAACGCAGTAAGACCTTTAATACCTGCAAGCGTTGTTAATTGATTATTACCGCAATAAAGGGCATTCAACACAGTAAGTCCTTTAATACCTGCAAGCGTTGTTAATTGATTACTGCCGCAATTAAGTGTAGTCAACGCAGTAAGGCCTTTAATATCTGCAAGCGTTGTTAACCTATTAACACTGAAATTTAGGGTAATCAACGCGGTAAGGTCTTTAATGCCTTCAAGCGTGGTTAATCGATTATTATTACATTCAAGGACGGTCAACGCGGTAAGGTCTTTAATGCCTTCAAGCGTGGTTAATTGAGTATCACGACAATAAAGGTGAGTCAACATAGTAAGGTTTTTAATATCCGTAAGGGTTGTTAGCTTATTAAGCTTACAATCAAGGAAAGTCAACGCAGTAAGGCCTTTAATATCTGAAAGCGTTGTTAATTGATTACTACCGCATGCAAGAGTAGCTAATGCAGTAAGACCTTTAATATCGGCAAGCGTCGTTAAGTTATTATTACTGCAATTAACAGTAGTTAACGCAGTAAGGCCTTTAATACCTTCAAGCGCCGTTAATTGATTATTATTGCAATTAACGGTAGTCAACGCTGTAAGGTCTTTAATACCTTCAAGCGTCGTTAATCGATTACCACTGCAATTTAGGGTAATCAAAGCTGTTAGTTGAGATAATTCTAGGGGTAAAACTTTTAAATTAAGATTTGATAAATCAAGGCTAGTTGTAACACTTAACCTAGCCTCTTCAATTCGTTTTAATGCTTCAGTAATATTTGGCTCAACCACAATTCAGTCTCTAATTGAATAATCTTTTCAGTAATATTATATAACTTGTATATCGATATCTATTTTTCAAAAAAAATAATGGTGTACCAATACTGATATGATTGAATTTAGTTAAATATGTCAGTTTACCGAAAGATTATCTTACAGAAGTTTAAAGAAAAAGAGAGGGTATCTACTACCCTCACCGATTAAATTATGCGTTTACTGGAATACCTAAACCATTACGTTTACTTAAATACGCCATGTAAAGCATGAAGGCTACAATACTGCCCAGTAAATACCACTTAGTCCCACCGTCTGAATATATGGCAATTAAGCAAGCCGTTAACGGCTCTAAGCTTGCTAGAGAGGCAGACACTTTTGAGCCGTCTTCAATGTGTTTATCTTTGGCTGATAAATAATTCAGTCTTTCAACAGCATAGTTAAAAGCAAAATAAGATATGACGGTTGTTACAATGATGTAGATAGCAACAAGCAATATATCAAACACATTAACTGGGTTTACTCGTTCAACCAATAACTGTTGTAGCTGAATAGATTCATTATCTAAAGCCCATACTACCAAGAAAAATAAGGCAATAATTGTTGCAGATATAAACTGTATCAACATTTTAAACCACTGAATTTGAAAGTGTGAGGCTTCTGGTAAAATAGTTAACACTTCGTCATCCGTCATCACGACCTTACATTTAAATTCAAACGATAAATGATAAGTAATAATAAAGAAACCAATGCTAAATAATAAGTTACCTGCCTGATCTTCTAACCATAAAGGTTCGTTTACACCAAATAGATAGAAGGCCATGATAAAGACATTAAAACTAATAATAGCAATGAGCCGATCATTGAATTTACCACCACTTTTTACTAATTCATGAAAGAGAGTAAATCCACATAAACCCAGGATAAAAATAAATTCACCGGAATTAGTAATTTGAAAAGCCATAACAAAAAATGATATTGAAATACCCCAGATAGCACCGTAAATCGTTTGCTGGAACAATAATGTGTCAATGGTAGCTATAGATGTGCTTCTTCGAACAATCAAAAGCGATTTAAAAGTAGCTATGTTACGACACGTAACAATAAGTATGGGTAGTAAAATCAATACTAACGTTGCTAGAGCAAAACGTACAAACGCTAAAGTAAATGCAGGTAAGTCTTGTTGGTCTTGGTCAAAGAATAATCGAGCAAGTGAATAGCTACCTACATCGATTAAACCCCAACTCATTGTTGATATAGCGATCAATAAAATAAATAAAGAGTGTTTCATTTCATAATCCTTAGCTGACTTACCTATCGTTAGGTAAGTCAGCGTATGAGTTAATTTAAGGGAGTAGGAACGGTTAACGATTGTTCAACTATGCTATTAATCACATCAGGTAGATCGTCAAGATGGACTTTCTCAATATGATCGATGAGTAAGTTATGTACTTCAACAATGTTTTGATCAGCTAGTTTACCCGCAATTATTCTAATTGGAGAACCGAACAAGTCATGGTCTGCGATACGTTTACCGAAGGAGATGGTCCTGTCTTCCAAAAGACAAGACAGCTTCATGGTCAGCATGTATTTTTCAACGGTACTCGCTAGCTCAACTTGCACCTGATCTTTTGTATTAACAGGGATAATAGCCACTTGATATGGAGCGATACTTAAAGGAAGTACCATTTTTTTATCAGAGTGAGCAAAATACTCAGCAGCTACAGCTGCAACGCGCGATACACCTATCCCATAGCACCCTAAGTAAGGATGTATAGCTTTGCCACATTCATCAATCACAGTGAAGCCCATTTGTTGGGAGTATCCTTGACCCAACTGGAAACAATGACCTAGTTCAATAGCCACGTTTGATTCTAAAATACCATCAGAACAACTAGGACAATGCATACCGTCTGTTGCCATGAGTAAGTTAAAGAAGCTTTCTGGTATTTTTAAGACTGCACCAAAATTAACGTTAATAGCATGATAATCGGTATGATTACAGCCACATAAAAAATCATTTAAATCACGACAAGATTCATCGAAGAAAACTGGTAATTCAAGGTTGATAGGCCCAGCAAAACCAACATCTGCCCCTGTGAGGTTTTTAATATCTTCTTCTGATGCAGGATTGACTTCAAGAGCACCTACTACATTCGAAAGTTTGGTAGGGTTTATTTCTAAATCGCCCCGAATACAAGCAGCTACAAAGGGCATTGAAGGACACCCCGTAACCTCAAAAATTACCGTTTTAATCATTTGAATTGGATCTAAATCAAAATGACAACATAACTGATCAACCGACTTTATATTTGGTGTGTGAACTTCTCTATAGCTTTTTTGATAATTAGTACTTCTAGGCTTAGAAATGACAGCATTAGCCTTTTCGACATTAGCTGCATAAGAGCAATTAGCATCATTACAATTCAAAATAGTGTCGTCACCTAATGGTGATATATGAACAACCTCTGTTGATCCTTCCCCACCAATCGCGCCAGAATCGGCTTCTACCTCAATAACTGGCAGGCCAATTCTTTCAAAAATACGATTATATGCCTTAAGTGTATAATCAAAAGTGTGTATCAGTTCGTGTAATGTAGCATGACTACTATAGGCATCATTCATTTTGAATGCTCTACCACGCGTCAATCCACGCGGCCGTATTTCGTTGCGATACTTAGTCGAAGTCTGCTGGATAAGAATAGGAAGATCATTATATGATGTCGCAGAAAATTCCATTAGCTGGAAGGCTGATTCTTCCGCGGTCGGCGCTAGGGCATACTCATTTCCTCTGCCGTCTGTTGCTGTATACATTGTATTAGTTGCATTATACTTCTCCCATCTGCCGCTTCGTTCCCACAATTGACGTGACTGAAGTGTTGCGAGTGCAACTTTTGAGAAGCCCGAAGTTTCTAGCTCTTCATCTATAATCTTTTCAATGTTTTGCATAAAAAGCAAACCAAAAGGCATATCGGAATATACACCAAGTACATCTGTTTGGTAGAAAAAACCTCCCTTTTCAAGTACTGCTTGGCCTTTTGATAAACCGTTAGGTACATTTTTTTTGGTTTTAAATAATAAGTTGCGTGTTTTCATAATTTACCTTATTTAACGTTTGATTAAAGTCGGTAATTATTATTTCTGAAAGTGAATGAACTGGCTGTACACGAAGTGGGGATCTTTAGGGGATTTTTAAGGGTACATTGAATTTATAAAAAAATACCACATAAAAACAACAACATAAAGAGTAATGTAAATCATGGGAATTGTGTGTTTGCTACAATTTGATATGAGAGACACCTAATACATCATTTAAAATAGGTATTTATTATATCGTTAGCCAAATATCTTAATAACTTTTTACGCAATTTGAACTATACAAGGTAATTGCTGAAGCGTCAGTTGTCGTATCAACGTGATCAAGAAAAACCTGAAAAATTGGCCCTTGCTAACGACCGGAATGAACTTACCCACGTCCCTCAAACATATTGTGATTTCTGGTTAAAATTCCCCCCCCCAATATGTTTATGATTTTACTAAAGACAATGTCCGCTTGTGGCTAATCAGGGACCTAAAGAACAAAACATAGTTAATGTCAGGTGTGAGCACAAAGTGACCGCTAGCAACTCAAAAGTGACTGCTGCCAATAGTTACTTATACGTTATCAAGCTTGAACAGCACATATAAGAAACTTAGTTGCAGCCAAACGACTCTCTAGTAGCTGCTCATTGCCAGTGAATAACTCTCAGCCACTCTTTCACAATGACATTGAGAATTGCCTAAGATTTTAAGAAATATCACAAGGGGACAATCATAAGGATATTTCCTGCATGGATGCAGGTACTTAGTTTTTGTCTACTCTTATTAAAAAACGAAAAACGGTCAGTTCATCTACATATATGAAAGTATTAATGCCGTGGATCCATATTCTTGCAGGGATTCACGTCATTTGAGTAATGCAGGAGCAATTACCGAGATGGCTAAGAACGGTCATGTGATCATGACATTGCCTGCATGGATGCAATAATGCCGTAGAGCCATTTTCTTAAAGGGATGTAAGACATTAGAGTAATGCAGGAGCAATTACCGAGATGGCTAAGAACGGCCTGAACATCGTCACTCTGTCACATCGACATACATGGAAGTAATAATGCCGTGAAGCCATGGATGGCTAGGAACGGCCATGTGATCGTGACATACCGTTCATCGACGTGCATGGATGCACTAATGCCGTGAAGCCATGGATGGCTAAGAACGGCCTGAACATCGTCACTCTTTCACATCCATGTGATCGTGACATACCGTTCATCCTGAACATAAAAAAGCCAGCGTAAGCTGGCTTGTATAATCGGATAAAATCTATCGAGTGAATCGGTGGTTAAAGTACACCACGTTCCATTTGATTAAGTTCAATCGATTTAAATAATGCAGTGAAGTTACCTTCGCCAAAACCTTGATCGTCGACACGTTGGATCATCTCGATAAAGATAGGACCAAAGATATTTTTAGTGAAAATTTGTAATAAGTAAGAATTTTCTTTTTGGCTATCAACCAGTACTTGGTGATCACGGATACGCTGGTGATCTTCTTTCACCCACGGAATACGGTCAAATACGTCATCGTAGTATTCAGGCACAATATTGAGGGTATCGATAATATTTTTATCAAGTTGATCTAACGAGCCTAGTAAATCATCGCTAATAAAAGCTAAATGCTGAACACCCGGGCCGTTATACTCATCTAAATATTCATCAATTTGGTTGTTCTTACTGCCTTTACCTTCATTAATCGGAATACAGAACATGCCACATGGTGATTGTAAGGCATATGAAATTAAAGCGGTTTTCTCGCCTTTAATGTCAAAGTAACGAACGTCAGTAAAGCCAAATACATCTTTATAGAAATTAGCCCAATGCTCCATCGTACCCTGATAAACATTGTTGGTTAGGTGATCTACTCTTAAAAAGCCTTTATCTTTAACCATAACGGGATCGGCAAGGTCTTCACAGTCATCTTGATAGATAGAACCTTTAGCGCCAAATTTTTCAATAAAGTAAATTAAGCTGTCGCCAATACCGTATATCGCAGGATATGGTAATTTGTTGTCGGCATCTTGTGCTGACTTAGCGCCGCGAACTACCGCTTGCTCAAAGGCAAATTCAGCATCTTCAACACGCCAACCCATTGAACAAATAGCAGGACCGTGATTTTTGGCAAATTCACGAGAAAAACCTGCTTGTTCATTATTTAAGAAAAAATGGATATCGTTTTGATTAAAATAATCAATATCACGACCTTTAAATTTTTTAGTTTTTGAAAAACCAAAACCATAAAAGGCATTTTCCATAAAATCAGAATCTGGCGATGCGTATTCAATAAATTCGATACCACGTAAATTAAGTGGATTTTTTACTTCTGTCATAATTATTTCTCTCATTCTAGCAATGATGCGATTATTACCCTGAATTGAACGCAGAGGAAGTGAATGAAAAAACTGAGGTTTTGTAAGGCGTAAATCTATTTTTACGTGTAAAGCAGATGAATTTCGTACGACTCTGATCAAGACTATAGCTAGCGCCACTCAGAGATGTAACGATAAGGTTACAGTAAATTTCCACCTCGATAAATCGTTCAGATAAGCGGCAAAAACTTATTCTATATCGCTGAGCCTGATATCCAATTTTGCTTAACAAATGCTATAGGTAAAAAAAAAGCCAACTCTGAAACAGAGTTGGCTTTTTCTCAAATGCTATATAAGCAAGTGATTAGTTAGTACGTTGTTCTTTACGTGGACGACTTGGACGATCTGTAGCAGCTGCTTGATTGTCAGAAACCGTAATCGCAAGTGCTTGACGACGAACTTGAACACGCTTTAATTGAGTAAAAGACTTCTCAGGCATACCTTTAGGTAATTGCACAAAGCTATGCTTTTCGTGCAAGTTAATCGCACCGATGTAGCTGCTGTCTAATGATATTTCATTCGCGATTGCGCCAACGATATCACCAGGACGTGCACCATGCTCTTTACCCACTTCTAGACGGTAAGTCTGCCAATCAACATCACTGCGAGCAACTTTCGCTTTACGCGGAGCACGTTCAGCGCGATTTTCATTACGACCACCGTCACGACCACCACGAGCGTCATTACGGCCACCGCGAGAATCACGAGCACCACGACTATCATTACGTCCACCTTCACGATCATTTCTTTCACGAGCATCACGACGAGGCTTTGGATCTTCTTTTGGTTGTAATGGTTGCTTTAACTGTTTTTGATAAAGCAACGCTGCCGCTAAATCTGTCATTGAAAGTTCAGACTCTGACGCCATAGCTTCAATGATTTCACGCATTGCGGTAAGTTCTTTATCAGCAATAACGCCAGCTAATTCAGTACGAGTACGCTCGATACGTGCTTTACCTATTTCTTGGATATTTGGTAAGTCATACATAGCAACCGTACCAGAAGTCAAACGTTCATAGTGACGTAATGAATACATCTCACGTGGACGGACAAATGAAATTGCAGTACCACTGCGACCAGCGCGGCCTGTACGACCGATACGGTGAACATAAGCTTCATTATCACCAGGTAAGTCATAGTTAATCACTAATGAAATACGTGGAATATCAAGGCCACGTGCTACAACATCTGTTGCAACAAGAATTGACGATACACCTGATTTCAATTGGTCAACCGTACGTTCACGCTGTGCTTGGTTCATGTCACCATTTAAGGCAACAGAAGCATAGCCAGCACGCTCTAATTTTTCAGCGACTTCAATGGTATCGTTACGTGTACGAACAAAAATGATCATAGCATCGTAATCAACAGTTTCTGCAATACGTTCTAAGGCAGTCATTTTGTTGATACCGCTTACTTTCCATGCGTATTGTGTAATGTTCGCTTTTTCTTTTTTCACTGCAGCAATTTTAATGTGCTCAGGATCTTTCAAAAAGCGATTCGCTACTTTGCGAATTTGTGCTGGCATAGTTGCAGAGAACAATGCCATTTGGGTTTCTTTTGGTAAGTGTTCAAGGATCCACTCGATGTCTTCTAAAAAGCCCATGTTTAACATTTCATCAGCTTCATCAAGTACACAAAATGATAAGTTAGCTAATTTAAGGCTCTTACGACGTAAGTGATCCATTAAACGACCTGGTGTGCCAACAACAACCTGTGCGCCACGCTCTAACTGTTGAAATTGTGGTTGGTAAGATTGGCCACCGTATAAAGTAGCAACTTTTAAACCTTTCATGTCTTTAGCGAAGGTTTCAATTGCTTCAGCAACTTGAATCGCTAATTCACGTGTTGGTGCTAACACCATCAATTGTGGCTTGCGTAAATTAACATCAATTTTTGCTAGTGCAGGTAAACCAAAGGCTGCGGTTTTACCGGTACCTGTTTGTGCTTCACCAAGAACATCTTTACCAGCAAGTAAAGGAGGAATTGTTTGCGCTTGTATTGCAGTTGATGTTTCAAAACCTAGTGCTTTTACAGCAGATACTAAGTTTTCAGGCAAACCAAGGGCGTCAAAGCCTATTGAGGCATTGTTAAGATCAGTCATATAATTTTTGTCTTCTCATGGTAGAAACTGGCAAAACGCCAAAATTCCTACGTACATATACGAGGAAACCACCAGGAAGACTTAAGGCACATTCATTACGTTAACGTTGAACAGTTAACTGGGCAAGTCTATTGGGCGGATATACCCCACTCATTAAAAAATATCTGTAATTATCTAAGTTTAACTTTGAAACTTTCGATTCACTATCACAGAGGCGCGCATTATACAGATGTAGTAATTTTATACAAGTGATAATACCTTCTAAAGCGTATTTAATATCAAAAAGCGCTTAAAAATATGCAAAAACATGTTTTTAAGTGCTTTTTAACCTGATACGATGATTGCAGCGGCCGTGTCTACTTATTGATTTCGAAGCCACCTTCGACCTGTTTTACACGTAAACCACCTGAGCCGCTCTCAATAATATTTAAACCACCTGCTCGCTCAACATCAATATCTCCAGAGCCATCATCAATGGTGATCACACCATCAACGTTTCTAACTTTCAAGTCACCAGAACCATCTTCAATACGGGCATTACCTGAAATATCTTTTGCGTAGATACTGCCTGAGCCATCATCAATATCGACATTACCATCAATTTCGCTAATTTCCATTTCACCGGAGCCGTCAACAATTTGTAGATTGCCAATAACTTCACTGATATAAAGGGCACCTGAGCCATCATTAATGTCAAGATTACCTTTAATACCCTTTATAGTTAAGTCACCTGAGCCATCTTTTATTTCCACTGCGCCATCAATATCACTAATACTTGCTGAACCCGAGCCATCATCTACTGTTAACATCAGTCGACTGGGCATAGTGACTTTAATATCTATATGTGGTGAATCACCCTGCCAAAAGCCACTACTACTGTTAATTTTTGCGATTAAAAGTGCGCTTGTGCCTGCTTCAGTCAACTCAAATTGATAATTGTCAGCATTACCTTTTTCGGTATAAATATCGGCAACAACGGTAATCTTACTAGCTTTATCAGAACCGGAAATAATTAATGAACCCGCCCCCGCTTCAACGTTCAGTTTAGCGAGGTTTTCGGCATCAATAACAAGTTCTTGCTGGCTATGGTAATTAGCATATGAAGGACTTGCTACCACAATACAGCCACTTAACAATGTTGCAGTCGTGATAAAAAGGAGTGATTGAGCTAATTTCATTGGTTTTTCCCTGTATAAATTGATTGTTTTTATTGATGTTTTCTAAAAACAATCAAAAATCACGCCAAAATAAAAGCAATATAATATCAGAGACTTAGCAGGAAATATTTATTCGAAAACTTAAAAAGCTTTAGTTTTTGGTTAAACAAACAATTATTTGGTGAAATTAGCAGTTATAACGATCAACCAATAAATTGATTGATGATGTCTGGCAATATACCTAAAACCAAGCCGAGTAGAATAAAGCTATAAACTAGCAGCTTATCTATACGACGACCTACCTTAGGACCTAAAGTGGCTTTAGTTTTGTCGCTTGCTTTCGATCTACCTTCAAACATCTTAAAAATTAACGGTAAATAATAGCCCAAAGCTATTCCACTACCAACTATCAGCGTCGCAATTAACCACCAAGCATGCGCCAGCGTTGCTTGAGTTAAAATATAGAATTTACCAATAAACCCCATGGTTAACGGAATACCCGCTAAACTCAACAGCCCAAGTATCATTAGCAAGGCATAGCTGGGGGTGCGCCAAAATAAACCGTGTAAATCATCTCGAGTTATATCTTCTTGATATAGCCCATTATTACCCTGCAATTGTAGCAATGCAATAACCATAAAAATCGATAGATTAGCGACTATGTATGCCGCGAGATAAAATAAAGTACTTTGCCAAGTAAATGCTAAGCCTTGCGCTGAAGCGACAATAATCACAATCAACAGGTAGCCCATATGAGCAATTGATGAATAGGCAAGTAGCCGTTTCAAGTGTTGTTGTTTTAGCGCCATAACATTACCTAATAACATAGAAGTAATGGCAAAGCTCAATAAAAACAATTGAAAGTTTTCTAATAGTAAATATCGCTGCGCCACAATGCACTGTAGCAATACCACAAACATAGCAACTTTCGAAACGGTTGCCATTAACATGGTTACCGGCGTTGGCGAGCCTTGATAGACATCTGGCGTCCAGAAATGGAACGGGGCAATTGACAGTTTGAACACAATACCTGAAACAAATAATAGCAGTCCTAACTGAAAAAAAACGCCTAGCCCTTGTTGGTGATAAATGACATTAGGTATGGCCGCACTAAAGCTCATATTGCCAGTGACACTATAAATAAAGGCAATACCTAACAACATAAAACTTGAAGCTGTCGCACTTAATATCAAATACTTAAAGCCACTTTCCACGCTATAAACGCTTTCTCGATGATATCCGACTAGACCAACGAGGCTAATACTCAATAGCTCAAAACCTAAAAACAAACTCGCATAATGATCGCTAGTGACTAAAACCCCGCCACCAAGCACCATTAATAATAACAAGAGATAATATTCATCGTGTACTTCCGTATGTGCTTTAAGAAAACTATGGCTCATACGCAAAGCGACTAAAGCAGAAATAAGGATTAAACTGAAGGCAAAGCTGCTGTAACCATCCACTTTCAACAATTGCGTTACTTGCATCGCCGGCATGGTTAATAAACGCATATTAACCAACAAAGACATTCCAAGTACCACGCTGGTAAATATCGCAATGGTGCGCTGAGAACGACGCCAAGCCACTAATAAAAGTGCTAGCGTGGCACCAAAGGCAACAATAAGTTGTGGTAAAATTGCTGCTACCATCGACATGGTGAATAAAGCCTGTGTGTTACTCGCTATAGCCATCATCACCCTAGACCCCAAATGAAAATTTAAGTAATAACGTTGGATATAAACCAATCGCTAACAGCATCAACAATAGTGAGCCACAAATAAGCAACTCTCTGAGCTGCAAATCAATAATGTCTTGTTTTGCTGCGCCTTGGAAGCTTGTTTGAAATAACACCATACCGTAAATAGCGGAACCGATAAGGCCTAAAGCAGCAATAATGGTAAATGCCGGCATCACTTGAAATGCACCAACTAGGCTAAAGAATTCACCAATAAAGTTTGCTAAGCCCGGTAAACCAAAAGCGGCGCCAGCAAAAGCCAACGCAAAGCCCCCCATACGAGGCGCACTTTGCCAAAAGCCGCCCATGTCGGTTAAATTTCGGCTATGTATACGCTGATAAATCATCCCTGCTAATGAAAAAAGCGCAGCACTACTTAAACCGTGTGCAACTAACGTAACAATAGCCCCTTGATAAGCGGTGCTATTAAATGCAAATAACGCCAGCATGACAAAGCCCATATGACTAATACTGCTATACGCAACTAAACGTTTAAAGTCTTGTTGAGCGAAAGCCATTTTAGCGCCATAAACAATACTCACTACTGCCAATGTTGCGGCGATCGGTGCAAACTGCAGGCTAGCTTGTGGGAATAGAAAAATAACAAAACGAATTAAACCGTATGCCCCAGTTTTTAATAACACGCCAGCAAGTAACACGCTACCCGCAGTGGGGGCTTGAGTATGAGCATCAGGTAACCAGCTATGTACGGGGACCGACGGCAACTTAACCGCAAAGGCAATAAAAAAGCCGAACATTAAGTACTGACTAATTGACAATGGTATGTCGAGCAATAACCAATCGGGATAATAAAAACTTAATTGTCCCGTTTGCATTAAATGGAAATAGCCCGTGCCGATAATAGCAACCAGCATCAGTAAACTACTGACCTGCGTAAAGATGAAAAATTTTAAGGCGGCAAATTGACGATTCTCATGGCCCCAAATGGCAATAATCGCGGTCATGGGCAGTAGCATAACTTCCCAAAAGAAGAAGAAAAGAAACATATCAACCGCAACAAAAACACCAATGATGCCGGCAATGGTTAACAGTAAATTAAAATAATAAAAGCCAACATTGCTTTGAATTTCATACCAAGACACGAGTACACAAATAATCGCGAGCAGCCAAGTTAGTGTGATTAAGACAATACTTAACTGATCGAGGGCAATACTATATTCAATATTAAAGCTTTCAATCCAAGAAACACGACTTAGTACCTGTAACTGAGCAAAGTCGTTACTCGCGCTCATAACAAAGACCGCGAAAACGGTTGCTAGCAACGCCAAAGCGATTAATGCCAACCATTTGGCACTACCTTGCCAGTGATTTTCAGCTCGCCACGCTGATCCCCCGGCAAATAATAAAGCCAACATAATACAGGTTAAGGTCATAAGAGACTTACTCCTAATAGCAGCATTATGGCTAATCCAAAGGCCGCTAGATACCAACGCAGGCTACCATTTTGCACAAGCACTAATGCATCATGCCATAAGCCAACATACCAAGCATTTAGCATAATGATTTGGTCGAAAATATCGTTTTTATTTATCTGCGCTAACCATTGATAAGGCATAATAAAAAGCTTTTTGTAAAGGCCGTCAAAACCTAAGCCTTGTCTGCAGAACACAACAAAGCGCCCGTTATTTGGCTGCAGAATATGCTCCTTACCCGCAAGGTGAGAAATCCGATAAGACTTAAAATAGAACCATGAAAACACCATGCCAATAAAGGGCGTTATAATAGCAACCGTATGCAGCCAAGTGGGCTCTGTCAGTTGTGCTAACGGTAAGTTCATAACGGATGAAAAGACTAACGTCAGGTCAAGCGGGATCAAGCCGCCAAATAACGATAACAAAGCTAAAATAATTAATGATGTACGCAGCAAACTGCTTTTTTTTAACTGAACATTTTCATTAAATCGCGCTTTACCCAGAAAGCCGAGAAAGAACAAACGACAACTATAGATACTGGTTAATAGTGCACCTAGAATCGCGCACCACCATAACATTGGTCCTGCGGTATCTGACGACCAGAGCTGGGCAATAATAGCTTCTTTCGAAAAGAAGCCAGAAGTACCCGGCAGCGCCATCAAACAAATTAAACCAATAATAAACAAGCTACTTTCAAAAGGTAATTTTTTCAGCAGCCCGCCCATTTTAAATAGGTTTTGCTGATGATGCAGCGCATAAATAACGGCCCCTGCCGTTAAGAAAAGTAGTGCTTTGAAAAACGCATGCGTCATTAAATGAAAGACACCAGCCGTCCAAGCACCCGCGCCCAACGCGAGCATCATATAACCTATTTGGCTCATAGTTGAATACGCCAAAACCCGCTTAATATCGGTTTGCGCTAATGCAGCAATTCCGGCAAGTAAAAGCGTTAATGCGCCTAGCCAAGCAACATAATTCATCACTTCAGGCGCCAATAAGAAAATGCCATGCATGCGAGCAATTAAATAGACCCCGGCTGTGACCATAGTGGCGGCATGTATTAACGCACTGACTGGCGTAGGCCCTGCCATCGCATCAGGCAGCCAGGTTTGTAATGGTAATTGCGCCGACTTGCCGACCGCACCACCGAGCAATAACAAAGCAATCCAATAAATATTATCTGCGCTTTCGGCGTTAGTGCCTGCACTAAGACTATTGGCTTGCTCTGCAAGCAGTGTTACCGCTTCAATATTTAATTGACCAAAACTATTAAACAGTAACAATAAACCTATCGCCATCGAGGTATCACCAATGCGAGTGACAATAAAGGCTTTACGGGCGGCTAAAACATTACTCTGTTCTTGATACCAAAAGCCAATCAATAAAAAGCTACATAAGCCAACACCTTCCCAGCCGAGATATAACAAGACTAAATTATCCGCTAATACTAAGATCAACATAGCAACGATAAAGAGATTCATATACGCCATAAAGCGTGAAAAATTCACATCAGATTTCATGTAAATGGCAGCAAATAAATGAATAAGAAAACCTACGCCGGTCACCACACTGATCATCACCGCAGACAAGCCATCAAGGTAAAAGCGCACATTAACGTCACTACTACCCATAGCATAACTTAGCTCAAACCAATGCCAAAGGTTAGCTGTCATAACTTGATTTTTAGTCACTGATAGTTCAAAGAGTAATATCGCGCTAACCAGTGCAGAAATCGCCATACTACTAACACTAATCGTGGCAGCTAGTCGCCATGACAATCTTTTACCAAAGAAAATTAGCAGTAAAAAACTCACAAAAGGATAGAAAGGTAAACTGGCTAATAACACGTTCATTACCCCTTCATCTGATTGAGTGCATCAATATCTAAAGAACGATATTTCTTTTGCATGCGAATTAATAACGCTAATCCAACCGCAACTTCAGCAGCCGCTAAGGTTAAAATTAAAATAAACATCACTTGCCCATCAGCTTGTTGCCAAACACTACCGGCACCGATAAAAGCAACACCAACAGCGTTAAGCATCACTTCCAAACTCATCAACATAAACAACGTGTTTTTTCTTGCCACAACGCCAATAAAACCGATAACAAAGAGTAAACTCGATAAGATCAGCACATGAAATAACGGAATACTGGTCATAGCGGTCCCCGTGTTACATCAGGTTTTGCATAGTGATAGCCAGCTAACAAGCCAGCGAGCAGTAAAAAAGACGCGATTTCGACGGCGAGTAAATAGGGACCGTATAACATGATGCCAACAGCTTTCGAGTCAATAACATTGGCTTGTAAGTTTTGCTGCAGATCGGCATTGTTGATTATAATGACAATTTCTATTAACAGCGCAAATGCCAAGAACATTGCACCAAACATATTAGCGACATTTTTATTTTGTGGCGCATTGGCCGTTTCATCTGCACCTAAACCAAACATCAACACCGCAAAAACAAACAATACTAAAATGGCACCCGCGTAAACGATCACTTCTAAACCTGCCGCGAACGGTGCCCCCATTAAATAAAAGCAAACAGCAACGGCGAGTAATGACACCACTAAATATAACAGCGCGTGCACGGTGTTATTGCCGGTAACGACCTTTAAACTGGCAATAACGGCAACGAGACCAGCAAGATAAAATAAGCTATCAATCGAGGCAAAATTAGCTAGCATTCGCGCTCTCCTTAACAGAAGTTTGACCTAAAGTATTCATGTCGTGATTCATGGCATTAAGCCTTTAATATCAATCGGCGGGCGTTCTTGCTGCCCTTGCCCTTTGCCTTTACCTGCAATGGCAATACCTGATTGTTGGTAAAAACTATAGTCGGGATATTTACCGGAACCATTGATGAGTAAGTGTTGTTTTTCATAGACTAAATTTTGTCTATCGTATTCGGCTAACTCCACATCTGGCGTTAATTGAATAGCATAGGTAGGACAGGCCTCCTCACAAAAACCACATAAAATACACCGGGAAAAATTAATACGAAAAAAGTCAGCACGCTTGCGACCATCGTCATCAACTATTTGTTGCAGTGCAATGCAATCAACCGGACAGGCAACCGCACAAAGATTACACGCGACGCAGCGCTCTTGGCCATCGGGATCTCGAGTCAGTACAATTCGTCCTCGATATCTCGGTGCTAAATAAGGTTTTTGCTCTGGATATTGAACCGTATCGGCCTTGGTAAAGGTATGTTTCAGTACCAACCACATAGTACGAAGTTGACTAAGCATCAGAGCCTCCGTTGCCATTAACTTTTTCAGCATTAATTTTTTCAGAAATCACTAGCGGATAATGATTCATCGTTATAGCACTCCTGTTAAACGCAGTAACGCTGTCACCAAAAGATTCAATAGTGCTAACGGCAACATAACTACCCAACCAAATTTTAATAATTGATCAAACCGTGGCCGAGGCAGTGACGTTCTTAAAAGAATAAAAAACAGCACAAAAAAGATAATTTTAATAATGAACCACAGTAAAGGAGATAGCCAAGATGCTAGCGGCTCTGGCATCAGCCAACCGCCAAAAAACAACACCACTGACATCGCAGAAATAAGCGTTACGCCTAAATACTCACCTAAAAAGAACAATGCAAATTTCAGCCCAGAATATTCAGTATGAAAGCCAGCGGTAAGCTCGGTTTCTGCTTCTGGCAAATCAAAGGGTAGCCGATGACTTTCAGCAATACCGGCAACTAAGAAAATAAAGAAACCAATAAATTGTGATTGAATTAACCAACCATCGGCTTGTGCTAAAACAATTTCACGTAAGTTAAAGCTGCCGGTGAGTAGCACGACCCCCATCACTGACAAGCCCATAAAGACTTCATAACTCACTGTTTGTGCTGCCGCTCGCATACCGCCTAATAAGGCATATTTAGAATTTGATGCCCAACCGGCCAGCACAACGCTATAAACAGCCAAGGACGCCATAGCAAGAAAAAACAGCAAGCCGATATTGAGATCCGAAACGCCAATACTAGGAGAAAATGGCACCACAGCAAAACTCATCAGCACACACATAGCACCAATAACCGGCGCTAAAACGAAAACTAAACGGTCACTAAAGGGTGGGATCCAATCCTCTTTACCCAGAATTTTCAGCAAATCAGCCAATGACTGTAAAACGCCAAAAGGGCCAACTCTATTCGGGCCGCAGCGGTCTTGCCAGATACCTATCACTCGCCGTTCAACCCATACCAACATCGCCGCTATCGGAATAAGTAACGCGATAATGATGGTGATTTCAACTAATTTCCAAAGCATTTCAACCATCATCTAACCCTCCAGACATCAAGCGAATAGGAATGGTTTGATCGTTAAGCTTCAAGCTCTCGAGCACATTATCCTTGCTATTTTTTGCCGCGATTAAGCGCTCATTATATTGCCCAAGATAATCCGTGATTTCTTGGTCACACGCTAACGAAATGGCCATTTCTAATTGATGATTTAAAGACTGACAAAGCGAGAAATTACCGAAAGCTAATGTGCTAGGTAAGTGCTCAACGATACAAATTTGGCTGATCACGCTTTGACTGGCTAACTGCATTTTTTCATTCGTTGCAGAAAAAACCACTTTGCACCATTGACCTTTTTTAACGCCAAACTTCTCGGCAGTTTCAGCGTTAATCGATAGTTGATTACTTGGCTCCAGCATTTGAAATTCAGGCGTATGGGCTGCTTGCCACTCACCGAAATAGAGACTTTCTTGTTGAACATAAGTAAGAGCGCTGAGAGATTGACTGTCGTTAACATTACCACTATGTGCTTGTGTCAATTGCCAACAAAGGTTGTTGGTTATCGCACTTGACATAGGGATAAACAGCGCTGATTTTTGCGCTATTAACCCACCATTAATTTGCGCTTGAAATTGCCCAATTGACTGATTTGAATTCCAACCGGGTGCCCACGTAAAAGGCATATCAGCACTGTTAATAACCGACTGCCCCTCCATCGAAAAAGTATAATCATCATCAATCTTCTGGGTGGTTTTTGCTTCATGGATACTGATATTGGCCATTTGAGCCGTGCGCCCGCTAGCTCGGTGAGGCATTCTCGCAATCGCCTTGTCGTCAGGATTAAGACTTTCTGCCGTTATAAGATCAGGCCATTGAGCCAAGCTGTCAGAAAAAAACTGCTGCAACTGCATTAATGATTCACAGGAGCGTTTTTTAACCGCAGCTGTGGTCGTGTGCACCGTCTGATTTTCGGACGCTGCGCAAGTGGCTTTTATGCCAATAATGTCCGCAATAATATCTAACCAACGCCAACTTTCTTGTATTGGCAATACTGGTGCATGCACTTGAAAAAATTGCTGTGCTTGACCTTGATAATTAACATAATGGCCATCGCCTTCACTCACCGCAGCAACCGGTAGCACGATATCGGCAAGCGTTGAAAGTCGATGTTGTGTGTGATCAAGCACAATCAAGGTTTCGCTTGAGTCTCGCAATTGCCTCACTTGATTTTCGGACAGTTTTTCCAGCGCTTGTTCCAGTAATATTAACCCTTGATAACGATTACTTTTCTCACCCAGTTGTGACAACACTTGCTCTATCGATAATGATTGCTCATCTAAAATCGACAGTAAACCAACGCTATTACTACTTGGCGGCACAATAATCAACGCAGGCGTTTTCAACTTACTTTGTTTTTTAAATACCTGCATCAGACTATCAATTTGACTCAACATTTGTGCACAAACTAAACTCGTGCCCGAGATAATTAACGGCTGTTTAGCTTTATGTAAACCTTGATAAACTGAAAAAATAAATTCTTGCTCAACAGCACTGAGCTGGCCTTGCTCAGCTAAATCAGCTAACTGCTGCTTAACGTCGCTAGTATTTTCGATAACACAGGATTTAATCAGCTTGACCAATGTGGCCAAACAATTTGAGATGTCTGCCACCGACAATAATAAAGTTTGCTCGGCAACATCGTCGAGCTTAGTGCTGGTGCTTTGCAATAAAAAAAGTGGTGAAAGTAGCTTTCCGCCAGCGGTTCTTACTGCACTATCTTGCCATGAGGGGATGCCAATTTTCGCAGCTATTGCATTAGCAGCATTACGCAGTGCTTGTCGAACCGATAACGCCATTCTTGGCGCGGTTTGAGTGATATCTTCGCCAATAACAAAAATAAAATCACAACCTTCAATTTCCGTTAAACTTGTCGCTGCGTTTGATGCCAACAATTGCGCATGCTGTGCCGCTGTTTTCATTTCATCGTCAAGGTAGCCCGGGCTAAAGTTTTCAGCACCGACAATATTTTTTAAATAAAAGTTAGCTTCTAACGAAGCACGAGCGGAACCAATACCAATAAAACTTTTCTGTCTAAAGTGCGACAAGACTTTAGCAACATCTAATTTACTTAATGCCAATGGCGACTGTTGCGCAATACCTTTGACTTGCTTTATACGTTGTTCACCATTAACAAAGCCAATACCAAAGCGCCCTCTATCGCAAAGAAAATAGCCATTAATATCAGCATTATATCGATTCAATACCCGCCGTACTGAGCCATAACGTTCGCCAATACTAACATTACAACCCACCGAGCAATGACTACAAATAGAGGGTGCTGATTGCAGATCCCATTTTCGGGTATAGTGCGATGAAAAAACCTTATTGGTAAATACCCCTGTTGGGCACACTTCAACTAAATTACCACTGAATTCACTCTCTAACGCGCCATCAGATTGACGACCAAAATACACTTGGTTTTTTGAGCCATAAACACCAAAATCCTTACCGCCGGCATAATCATTATAAAAACGCGTACAACGATAACAAGTAATACAGCGGTTCATTTCGTGGCCGACTAGCTCACCTAAATATTGATTAGTAAACGTGCGTTTGCTGCCCTGATATTCACGTACGCTATGGCCGGTCATGACCGTCATATCTTGTAAATGACATTCGCCCCCTTCAGCGCAAACCGGACAATCATGCGGATGATTGGTCATCATGGCGGCAATAACTTGCTCACGAAATTCACTGGCTTCAGCATGTTTAATACTAATACGCATACCGTCGGTTACCGGTGTAGTACAGGCCATAACCATACGACCTCGTTGATCTGTTTCATCTTGAAATTGCATCACGGCGCATTGTCGACAGGCGCCAACTGATCCCATAGACGGATGCCAACAAAAATAGGGCAAATTTAATTTTTGTGACAATACGCCAGATAACAAGTTATCTTTTGTACTCACTTGGTAAGGCACATCATCAATAAAAATGGTAACTTTATCTTCATTCATATGACTGCCCCGCCATCGTTGGATTAGCAGCGACACTTTGATTAGTGTGACTTTGAGATACCTGTGTACGTTTAGCTACAGAGGCGGGGTTATAATGGCAACATCCGTGTTCAATATGCTGTAAAAAGTCGTCATGAAAGTATTTTAAGGCACTTCTTAATGGCTCTACTGCGCCAGGGGCTAATGCACAATGCGTTTTTCCTATCCACATAAAGTCACACAGCTTAGCTAAGGTGTCTAAATCTGCTATTTTTCCTTGCCCGTGTTCGATACGTGCTAGCACTTCAACGGCCCACGGCGTACCGTCTCGACACGGCGTGCACCAACCGCAGGACTCCTGAGCAAAAAAACGTAATAAATTTAGCACCATAGCAACGGGACAATTTTTATCATCCAACACAATCAAACCACCGGTCCCTAAACGACTGCCCACTTTGGCAATAGAATCATAATCCATCGGGGTATCTAAATGCTCCGCCACCAGAAAATCGGTTGACGCGCCACCGGGTAATAAGCCTCGAAATTGCAACCCCTCTTGCATGCCGCCAGCATGTTGATAGAGCACTTCTCGCAACGTTGCGCCCATTGGTAATTCCCATAAACCAGGAGTTTTTACCCGTCCACAGGCGCCATAAATTTTGCTGCCAGCATCGCTATTTGGCGCAATGCCTTGAAACCATGCAATACCATTTTTTAAGATGTGCGGTAAATTGCACAAGGTCTCAACATTATTAACAATGGTAGGTTTACCAAATAAGCCACTGACCTGTGGAAAAGGCGGCTTAGCTCTTGGATTAGCGCGCTTACCTTCTAAGGCATTAATTAGCGCGGTTTCTTCACCACAAATATAGCGCCCCGCACTACTATGTACGTATAAATCTAAGCAAAATTGAGTGGCTTGAATGTTTTTCCCTAGCCAATTATTTTCATAGGCTTCATCGATTGCTTGTTGTAAACGTTGCGCCGCTAAATGATATTCACCACGCAGAAAAATATAAGCTTTATTCGCACCTATGGTGTAGGCCGCGATAATCATTGCCTCAATTAATTGATGTGGCGCGCCTTCGAGTAATAATCTGTCTTTAAATGTGCCCGGCTCCATTTCGTCAGCATTAGCAACTAAATACTTGTTATCTGGCGCATCTTCGTCATCATCATCAAACATTGGCACAAAGCTCCACTTCATACCGGTGGGAAAACCAGCGCCACCTCGGCCTTTTAAGCCGGAGTTTTTAACAATTTCCAATACCTCGTTTGGCTGATGTTGCAATAGCGCAACTTTTGCCCCTTGATATCCACCCGCTTGACAATAATCATCAAATGCTAGTGGTTGTTGCAAATTTACCCATTGGGTCAAAGGCTTGACGCTATTATTTACTATCTGTTCAGTCATCAAGCTCTCCTTTACTCGCCAGTTGCTGTAAAAGCTCAACGGCGCTTTCTGCTGTTAAATGCTGATAATGTGCTGTCCCTATCATCATTGCCGGTGCTTTATCGCAACTGCCCAAACAGGCGTTTGACAGTAACGTGAATTTGCCATCTCCAGTGGTCTGGCCGTAATCAATATTTAAATATTCTTTAATGGCGCTAAGTACGGAATCTAGCCCGGTAAGGTGACAGGCAATACTGTCGCATAAATGGATAACATGCTGACCGACCGGCTGCCGGTAAATTAAGTTGTAGAAAGTCGCTACACCTTCAAGCTGAGCAACCGGCACGGCTAACAAGTCACTAATGGCAAATAAGCTTTCATCACTAACCCAACCTCGGTGCTCTTGCACCACTTTAAGTGCTTCAATACCAGCCGCTTCGCGTGTTTCCATGATACTGGCCTCATGTTCTATCGCAGCAATTTCCGTTGCCGTTAGATAATGTTGATAATCCATTGTCAAAATATCGATTGTTTCCATAATTATCTCTTTCTTTGCTATAAGCCATTAAGATAAATTGTCTGACATTAATCGTTTTCTTCTGCTAAACCTTGTTATTCGCTATGGCTAATTACTGTTATCACTAACGATCCACGTCTGCCATGACATAATCCACACTGCCCAAAGTTGCGATAAGATCCGCCACCATTTGGCCTTTACTAATTAACGGCAGCATTTGTAAGTGCGCAAAACTGGGCGTGCGAATGCGGGTACGATAACTCATGGTGCTGCCATCGCTAATTAAGTGATATGCCATTATGCCTTTCGTCGCTTCGACACTTACCGAGACTTCACCGGCCGGTATCACCGGCCCCCATGAAACATTAAGAAAATGCGGTATCAAGGTATCAATATCGCGCATGGTTAGGTCTTTTAACGGTGGCGTTGTTTGTGGGTGATCGGCTTTGTAGGGTCCTTCAGGCATATTGTTCAGGCACTGCTCAATAATACGAATACTCTGACGCATTTCTTCTACCCGCACTCGACAGCGATCATAGCAATCACCGTTATGACCAAGCGGCACTTCAAAATCAAATTGGTCATAACCACCATAAGGCCGTTGTTTGCGTAGATCCCATGAATAACCGGTTGCGCGTAATCCTGGACCTGTTATCCCCCAATCAATCGCCTCTTGTGCTGAGTAAGCGCCAATACCGACGGTTCGTTGCTTTAAAATTGAGTTTTGCATGACCATTTTTTCATACTCATCAAGGCGCTTAGGCAGGTAATTCACATAATCACGTACCAAGCCTTGCCAACCTTTCGGTAAATCTTGCGCCACGCCACCAATACGGAACCAACTCGGATGCATGCGAGCGCCAGTAAACGCTTCAATAATGCCAAAGAGTTTTTCTCGGTCGATAAACATATAAAAAATAGGTGAAAGTGCACCAATATCTTGCGCAAAGGTGCCGTAGAATAATAAATGACTGAGAATGCGAAACATTTCAGCGGTCATAATACGAATAACTTTTGCTCGATCAGGTACCGTAATGCCAGCAAGCTTTTCAACCGCCATCACATACGGAAAGTTATTCATCACGCCG
>OJDR01000154.1_pt1 | contig 22887 bp, 18 predicted proteins | sample 1593081 | NCBI WGS metagenome assembly OJDR01 (sample SAMN05416873, study PRJEB24817) | seawater metagenome | isolation source: Sea water | place: Canada:Atlantic | collected 2013-11
AATTCATCAAAAGGCTCAATGATTACTTGTTCTCCTGCAGTTACGCTGCCACGATCTTTTTCTAAAGTAATGTAAGCGGCCTTGATCAGAGATGGCTCATTAAGCTTGATTCTTTAAATTTCAATGTAAATTATTAACTTAATAATTCATCAAAAGGCTCAATGATTACTTGTTCTCCTGCAGTTACGCTGCCACGATCTTTTTCTAGAATAATGTAACAGTTCGCTCGGCTCATGGAGCTTAAGATACCCGATCCTTGCGCACCATTAGGACTCACCATTAACTGCCCGCTGTCATTCACTTCATAATTACCACGCTGAAAATCGGTACGCCCAGGGCGCTTACCTATTTTTGCGCTGGTGGTGGCGGTTAAACGCAAAGGTGTTTTAGGGCTTTCCCCTGAGGCTTTACGAATTAAAGGTACGGCCAATTGATGCAAGGTCACCATGGCGCTAACGGGGTTACCGGGCAAGCCAATGAAATAACTACTGGGCAGTAAGCCAAATGCAAAGGGCTTGCCGGGTTTAATGGCCAGTTTCCAAAAAGCAATTTTTCCTAATTTTTCCAATACGGTTTTGGTGTAATCTGCTTCCCCCACAGATACGCCACCACTGGTAATAACAATATCAGCTTGTTCATCGGCTTGAGTAAACACTTCAGTAAGCTTTTCAATGCTGTCTTCGATAATGCCAAAATTTATTATGTTCACATCTAAGCGTGTTAATAACGCATTTACCGTATAGCCATTACTTTCATAAAACTGCCCAGGGGCTAATGTTGAACCTGGTTTTTTAAGTTCATCCCCAGTGCTAATTAACGCTATGGATAATTTTTTATAGACACTGATTTTTTGACTGCCCAAACCAGCCAACGAGCCTATGTCTGCAGAAGTTAAGCGACGCCCTTTCACCAGTACGGTTTGGCCCACTTTAATGTCTTCACCTTGTCGGCGAATGTGCTCCCCATCTAAAACAGCTTGATTAATGGTAATTACATCATCATTGGCTGTGGTGTTTTCTTGCATGATAACGGCATCGCAACCCTCTGGCACTTGTCCACCGGTCATGATGCGCACACAATCGCCTTTTTGAATGGTTTGGGTTAAGGGGTGCCCGGCAAATACTTTTGCCACCATGTTTAATTGCGCGCCTGCAACGGCATCTTGATAGCGCACCGCGTACCCGTCCATGGCGCTGTTGTCTTCAGGGGGTATGTTCAGGCTACTGGATTGATCACTGGCCAATATTCGGCCAAGGGCATCTTCTAAATCAACCGTTTCTACTGCTTGGTTATTATTAACCATGGCCAGTAATTGCTCCATGGCATCTTCAATTGTCACAAGACCCGGAGCGCTACAGCAATCAACCATTTAACGTTTCTCTTTAACTAAGGGAAGTATTTAATATGTTAACTCAGGCAGTCTGACACTGACACACATTAAAAAAAACAACATGGGGCACTCTTTAGTAAAAAGTGAATTCTAAAAGCTACCCCTTTAATTTATATTTCTGTGGTGACCTTTTGTTCACCCACCATCCAAACGGCCGCTTCTACACGACTTTTTAAATCCATTTTTTTCAACAAGTGTTTAACGTGCACTTTAACGGTGCCATCGCTAATATCCAATTCACGGGCAATTAATTTATTGCTTAAGCCCTTAGAAATAAGCTTTAAAATTTCCAGTTCACGGCCGGTTAGGCTGTCGATAATATTATTAACTTTTTTCTGAGGACGACGCAGCGCGCTGGCCAATACTTCTGTTAAACGCTCACTAATGACCATTTTTCCAAGCGCGGCTTGCTTGATTTTTTCAAGTACCTCTTCTGGCTCCATGTCTTTTAATAAAAAGCCGTCGGCACCACCTGTAATAGCCGCCACTACATCTTCATCATGATCACTTACGGTGTACATCACGATGCGTGAGGTTACCCCTTTAGCACGCATGGCTTTTAATGTTTCAATGCCATCCATGCCTTGCATATTAAGATCTAAAATAATCAGGTCAGGTTCTTGATCTAAATCTTGCTTAAGATTACTCATTAACTCTAAGGCTTCTGCTCCGCCACTGGCTTCAGCGATAATTTCTAAATCATCTTCAAATTCAATAAGCTGACGCAGCCCTTTACGCAGTAAGGGATGATCATCAACAATCATTAAGGTTGCAGCATCTGTCATAAAAACCTCTTTGGTTACGCATTCCACACTTACACTGCATACTAACCCAAAACAGATAGGTCTAATTGGCGGCAATGTACTCTGTCATGGTTGTTATCATTACCTAAAAAGTAAAACAGGCTTTGACATGTATCAATATTAACGAGAGCTTTTAATTTACCACTATCCCAACACCCCATACAGGCATCCGATATAGGTACTCCGCAGTAGGTAGTTTACCCTATTTAGCCTCCCCCAAAACACTTAGCTTTTACGCTTTATCCTTAAAATTTTTAAGTGTTTAGCGTATTTTTGCGTAAAACTTGAAAATCGCCTTTATTTACAGCTATTTAGCTACCCCCTTCTGATTATTGTGGGCTTTAAGGCCCCATTGCATAGTGAACTTGGAAGCACAAAAATATTCACTTGGAGGTCGTTATGTCCACACAATATCAACAGACTGGAGAAGGTAAAACACCTTCGAAGGACTACAAAGGGGGCAAGGATATCCACGATTGGGATCCTGAAGACGCCACCTTTTGGCAAAGCACCGGGAAGGCGGTGGCCAGTCGAAACCTATGGATCTCAATTCCTAGCTTGTTAGCAGGGTTTGCGGTTTGGTTGTACTGGGGCATCATCACAGTACAAATGCTTAACCTTGGTTTTCCATACGCAAAATCTGAACTGTTCTCGCTTATGGCCATTGCCGGTTTAACCGGTGCCACATTACGAATTCCCAGTAGTTTCTTTATTCGCCCATTTGGCGGGCGTAACGTTATTTTCTTTACCACTGCATTATTAATGATTCCTGCCGTCGGCACGGGCTTCGCTTTGCAAGATCAAAATACCCCACTTTGGGTGTTTCAGTGCTTGGCATTATTATCAGGTTTAGGGGGCGGTAACTTCGCGTCTTCTATGTCTAACATCAACTTTTTCTACCCTAAAAAGCAGCAAGGTTTAGCACTAGGCTTAAACGCAGGCTTGGGTAATTTTGGCGTGACCACCATGCAAATCGTGGTGCCTTTATTCATGACCTTCGCCATTTTTGGCGGCGAACCCATGATATTGCAAAATACCTCTGGCACCTTGATTGGTAAGATTCCAGCCGGAACCGAGTCTTTCATTCATAACGCCGGTTTTGTTTGGTTGTTACTGTTAATACCATTGGCCTTTGCCGGTTGGTTTGGTATGAACAACCTACGTGCCGATCACGTTTCTCCTAAAATTCCAAACCCAGTAGGCGCCATTGCGGGTATGTCAGGCATGTTATTGGTGGGCTTTGCCACGGCGATTTTCGGTCTTTGGTTGCTACTGCCTGAAAAGGTAAACGGCTCGGGTTTTGGCGTTCCTAAAGAAATAGTCCTGCTGATTGTTATTACCTTAACGGTGCTGGCTCTTAAAATGATTCCAGGCTCTATTGGTGAATCGTTAAGCCGTCAATACAAAATTTTTGGTAACAAGCACACTTGGGTAATGAGCGTTATTTACACCATGACTTTTGGTTCATTCATTGGCTTTGCTGCTTCTTTCCCACTATCTATTAAGGTGATATTTGGTTACCAGCATGTGATGGTAGACGGTGTTATGAATCACGACATGGCGAATGCTAATGGCCCAAGTGCCCTTATGTATGCTTGGATGGGGCCTTTCATTGGCGCGCTTATTCGCCCTGTAGGTGGCTGGGTAGCGGATAAAATTGGTGGTGCACTGGTAACACAAATTTGTGCAGCGGTAATGGTAGGTGCTGCGCTAGGCGTTGCGTACTTCATGCAACTGGCCTATCAGTCAGCTACACCAGAAGAGTATTTTGTGCCTTTCTTTGTATTGTTCTTACTGTTATTCGCGGCTACTGGCATCGGCAATGGCTCTACTTTCCGCACTATTTCCATGGTGTTTAACAAAGAACAAGCGGGCCCTGTACTGGGCTGGACTTCAGCAGTCGCGGCATACGGCGCCTTCTACATTCCTAAAGTACTAGGTGAGCAAATTAAACTCACCACACCAGAAAATGCCTTAGTGGGGTTTGCGGTTTTCTACGGCGTTTGCCTACTGGTTAACTGGTTCTTCTACCTTCGTAAAAATGGTGAGTTCTACAACCCATAGGCTCACTGTCCCATCCATTAAAAGGCTTTAAGTCTTTTAATTAAAACCCAAATACCCAGCCTAGGCTGGGTATTTGGGTTTTAGGGCTTAGCCATATGCCAATACAGCCTGATATTTATCTGCTAGAATTAGCGCCAATCAACGCTTATTTTCCCAGTTTTCTGTTATTCCTTGGTATCCCATGAAATTATTAATTCGTAACCTTTCACGTTCCACAACTGAAACTGAAATCCGCAGCTTATTTGCATCTTACGGTAAAGTGCAGTCTTGTAACCTTGTAATGGATGCCACCACAGGTAAATCAAAAGGTTTTGGCTTTGTAGAAATGCCCACTAACAGTGAAGGCGTAAAGGCCATGAAAAACCTTAATGGCATGGAACTAGACGGTTTAAAAATCCGCGTAAAACGCGCTGAAGAAAAAGAAGATTAATTAGCTCTACACTTACCAAAACAGCTGCCATTAAAGGCCTGTTTTGGTGATTGCCAGTTTATATCTCGCGGCTTTTATTACCCTTAATCACCTAAAAATTAAACCCCTCTTACCTACCCCTAAGCTTACTCTGATACCTCAGCTAAGATATTGGATAACTGATTTAACTGCTCGATCACCAATGGACAAATATTTTCGTTCCCGCTGTTAACCATTTTGCCATCTAGTTGAGCCAACAGTTTTCGTGAGTCGGCCATTAACAGCTCGCCTTGCTGGGTAAAGACTATTTGCTTTTGTTTTCCCTGCCCTTCAATTTGCTGTAAATACCCTAGCGCCGAGAGCTGCTTGACCGTTTTTGCCACCATTTGCCGAGACACTTTCAAGGTGCGCGCTATTTCAGATGCGTAATTTATCCCGCAGTCTAGGGCACTTAAGAACTGTAAAACCGATGTGGAAGCCCCTGTGTAACCCATACTCTGCAGGTTTTCAGATAAATAATGAGAGATCTGTTCCGTCACTGATGACGCTGCCATCACCAGTTTTAGAGCGTGGCTCTGCACCATGGGCGTACCCATTCGTGTCAACCTTGTTGACATAATAATTTCCTTGGATTAAATTATTTATGTCAACTAAGTTTACATGAGGCGCATACCATGGTCACCCTCCCAAACGTTTTACGCATGAATGCCAGCACTTGTTTGGGCTTTGGCGCATTATTCAGTGCAGTACCCAACAGCGTGGCGCACTTTTTAAGCAGCACCTCCCCCGCACCAAGCTTAGTGGTATTCATACTGGGATTAGGGCTCATTTCCCAAAGCATTCACCTCTTATGGGCATCTTTTCAAACACACATAAGCAAAGGGCTTATCGTATATTTTTCCGTGGGTGATTTTGCATGGGCACTTGCCTCACTGGCTATTATGTTAATGGGGCTATGGGTCAATTCAGCCCTTGGAATGCTATGCACCAGCCTAGTAGCACTGATGGTGAGTATATTAGGCGTCATGCAAATTAGCGCTTCCAAACAACAGCAGGGCCCCAGTGCTAAACCTTCATAAAGCTTATTAACAGGCGTCGTTATCACTTAAAAACACAAGCTTTGCCGTTTCAATTTAAACCGGGGCATTTGACAGAAAATGCCCACCAACTAGTCTTATAACTAGCCATCAATATTTATTAAATCACCGTTAGGGCTCCCTGATATGTCCCTACGTCTTATTAATTTACCGCTGTTTATTCTGTCTTATTTATTAATGCACCTTCCCGTGTTTGGCCAAAGTGATGACAAAAACCAGTTCTTTGACATGTCTCTTGATGAACTTATCCATGTCACTGTCGCCTCTAAACGATTAGAAAAAGTTGAAGATGCCCCCAGTGTCATCAGCGTGATTAGCCAAGAAGATATTCGACGCTTTGGGGCCCGCCATTTAAGAGATGTATTAGACAGGCTGGTTAATGCACAAATTATCGGCTCCACCGCGTATCCGCACAACCGAACTTCTCTAAGGGGCGTCACCCAAACTCACTTGGATGATAAAGTGTTAATACTGCTCAATGGGCGCCCTATTCGGGAAGCCGGCCAAGGGGGCGTAAACGGCGACATATATTCCACGTTTCCTTTAGAAATTATTCAACAAATTGAGGTCATTCGCGGCCCAGGCTCCGTTCTTTATGGCAGCAATGCTTTTGCAGGGGTGATTAATATTATAACGCTTCACCCAGACTCAACGTTTAGCGCTGAACTCAATGCGCAATACGGCAGTTTTGATAGTAAGCAAGTTGCTTTACAAGGGGCAGGTTACGTTAAACAAATAAGCTTCTTAGGCGCGCTTTCGGTACATGACAGTGAAGGTGATCGCTTCAGTAATACAGCAGGAGAGTTTGGCCCAAATGGCACTTATGAAACAGGCCGTAATGCCTGGCAAGGCATGTTTCAATTGCAGGGGTATGATTTCAATATTCAAGCTTTACGAAATAAAGTGAAACAAAAAAGCGCCAATAACGTATTAACCTTCCCTTCCGAGGATTGGCAAATACAAAGAAGTTTCATCGATATTGGTCATGAAAAAGAACTAAATACTCACTGGCAGCTAAATACCAACATTACCTTTAACGGCATGGAGAATACTGCCGGAATTATTGGCGGTACCGGACGATTTTTCACCACCTCCTCTAAAAGTTACTTAAGTGAAATAGCTTTGCATGGAAAGCTGTCGCCAAAAAGTAACATCATTTTTGGCAGCAATTACGAAACCATAACAGGGGATAATGTCTCCGATGGGGTGCTCAATACCGATATTGATTCATGGAACTCTAGCTTGTATTCCCAATTTGATTACCGATTTAGCAATAAACACAAATTCAGTTTTGGAATACAATCCAACAAAGCAAAGAATCAAAGTGCCAAACTTTCACCCAGAATTGCCAGCATTATTAAAGTAACCCCCAACACCATATTAAAAATGTCTTATGATGAAGCGTTTCGATCCCCCTATGGGTTAGATTTATTTTTAAACGCGTCCTTTTTACAGGGAAACCCAGACCTTATACCTGAAACCATTAATACCTACACCACACAAATCAGCTATAAGAAATTACAGCATTATTTTGCACTCACCCTTTACAAAAGCCACCACAAAGATTTAATTGTTCGCACCATAGGGGATGATAATTTGGTGACGCTTACCAACCAAGGTTATGTGGATTATTACGGATCAGAAATAGAATACAGTTTTAAGCTTAATTCACACTGGCAAATAGATGGCAACATGTCTTATCAAACTAACGAGAATAACCTTAACCAAGAAGATGCCACATTCCACCCAAACTGGATGATTAAAAATGGCCTGTCTTATAATAATCATGGCATCAAAGTGGGTACATTTTTAAGTTACTTTGGCGCGCCTACTCAGGCAGTCGAACTTAACCCTGATGTGCTAGAAGTAAACCCTGACAGCACAGAGTATTATTTATTAAGCGCCAACCTTGTATTTGAATTAGGTGAAATTATTAATCAGGCTGAATTTAAAAATTTAGAATTATCCTTGTACGCTGACAACCTATTAGATGAGAAAGTTTATTACCCTGAGATCAGTCGATTACAAGTGAACAGCATTCCTAGCCATGCTGGTATTGGATTTTATGGGAAACTAGCCTATCGCTTTTAATCTGTTTAATAACATACATTTTAAAACCGGCCGAATTCATCTCACTTAAAAAAGCCACGAGTAATTTAATTAAACGTGGCTTCTATTCTTGTGTAAAAAAATTAACAATAGTTAAACACTATTTATTCAAATCCAATTTTATACACAGTGGTTGTGCCGCTCACTTCATTGCCCACGGCCACAAAGTGCTGGTTATTGCGAGTAAAGTATTCAATTGACTCAGGTGCAAGATCTCCTGCGTCACGATTATAAATACCATTGTCACAATCTCCATCATCAAGTTCACTACACACACCATGATTGAAATCACGATTATTTAAGTAGCTCTGAAATACAGGTACTTGTGGGTTAGTAATGTTATACACCATGACTCCCCCTTGACGCTCTAAACCTACAAAAGCATAAGCTTCACCATTGATTAAAGCCACTTCTACCGCTTCGGGTTCCACTCCTTTGTCATCACTGCGGTTATCGGCTGTCTCGGTCAGGTCATTGTTGTCACTGGTGGCATTTAACGATTCAGCATCATAGCTGTATACTCTTTTCGCGATATCATCACCGCTATCAAACACTAACTCGGCTTGGTCATTCCAAATAGAAAAAGAACGTCCACCAAATGCCAATACTGTATCTGTATCACTTAAGGCTGGTTGATCCATAATCACTTTAAGTCGCCCTAATACTTCTTTATTGGCTAAGTCATTATACAAAGGGTGATTATTATCTACCTCTAAATCTTTGCCACGGCCTTCATCGGTAAAAGAAATACAGTCATCCAGTTCAGTATTGTATTGTTCACTTCCTGAAAAATCATCGCCGTCCCAAGCATGACCGGCTTCGTGGCAAATTTGCTGAGAGGACTCATAAATGTATTCACGACTATCTCCTTCGTTGGCGGTCACAATAAAGGTATTTCCGTTTACCTGGTAACTGGTAATAGTGTCTGGCATATACATACCGGATAGTTGTTCAAAGCTTGAAAAATTACCCACCACATCGTCTTTATCTGAGGCATCCAGTTCATTACCACTGGCCATATTCCAGCTTTTCAACCCCAAGCCTTTAATGGCCGTAACTTGTGCGCTATTCACATCAATAATCCCTAAGGCATTATTTTCTTGCAAAGCCACATAAGCTGTTTGGGTATTCTCATCAAGGGTAATGTATTCTGGCTCTAAATCCTGAGCCACAGTAGTGCCTTGTGGCCCAGAGATGCGCACTTGCGCTGACAATTCATTATGTCGACTTGCGCCCACATTAAAATCGGTAAATGTAATTTGCGTTACCTGCGCACTGTCATCATCAAAACCCTGGGATAAATTAACAAGTGTCACTGAACCTTCTGGGTCATTTTCATAGGTGCTATTGGGCTCCCCTTCATTGGCAGATAACAGTGTTTGGCTATCACTAGACATTAAAACCATGTCTGGTAGCGAGCCACTTTCAAAGGTATTAAGTAAAGAAAGCGTGTCCAAACGATACAAAGCAATGATACCGTGCTGTTGTTTATCGGCCGCTTCAATGGCCACCGCTAACAACCCGTTTTTTGCCGAAACACTATTGGCTGCCCCAATTTCAATATCCGCAGCCACTGCCGCTTCTTGTAAATTAATGCTACCAGAGAAATGAGGGGCACTGGTTTGACTGTCTAAACTGAATATATCAATACGTGCCCGATTAGCATTCACAACATACAATTGATCGCTGCAGGTGTCGTAACTCACAATTTCTGCGGCTGAGGATGCAAATTCAGAATCACTCACGTATCGATCAACTAACGATAGCTTTAGGGTTCCTGATGAATTTTGTAGCCCAGCTCTTGAAACACTTTGACACTCAATGGCTAATTTTTCTAAAGCCGATCTCTGGGTGACTTCAGGTTCGCTACTATTACTGTCACTGCCACAGGCGCTTAGCATAACGCAGCCTGATAAAATAATAGGAAGGGGTTTGAACATTACATTCATGAAAAGCCTCAATTAAATACAACATAATTTGAGGCCAGCTTAGAAATAATTCATGAAAGTTTTGTTAAAGAATTGTGACACTTGTGTGACAGGAAGATTGCAGTGCCTACATTAGAGGCTTTTGATAAAAGTACCCATGAAAATTTTACACCGGGTACTTTAAAAAAATATCGGTAGGCAACTAGTTTCGATTAGGTTTCCTTCTTATGTATAACCCCTTATTCACCCGTACCACAACGTCTCCTTGCTCATCAATTACTTCCACAGGAAATTCGGGTAAATACTTTTCACCATTTTTGGTTTTTTCTCTAATGTCAGCCAGCATTTCATCAGTAATGACATATTGGCAGGACACGGTACCGGTCCCGGGCTTTATAAATTCAATGAAACCAGATTTATCCCACACAACGTAATCCTTACCCAGTACTTGCATTAACATAAGCATGTACCACGGGTCCGTCATGGAAAATAAGCTGCCACCAAAATGGGTCCCCACATAATTTCGATTATACCAACGCAAGCGCATGTTTACCGTAAGCTGGCGAAAGTCTTTATCGATACTGTGCAACTTAATGCCGGTAAAGAAAAACGGCGGGTAAAGGCTAAACATCCAACGAAACAAGGTACTGGGGTGAATAAATTTTTTCATGAAAGGTCTTTATCTTTGCTGTACTGGCCAATAAATTCAGCCAGCATTATAGGTAATTGCCTCCTATATGAAAGGGTTATCCACTGCTAGCTATTGGCTAATAGCCTAAAATACAACCACTTAAAGTGTTGGCTGGCAATTGATCACTTTTACCATTACATCTGGCCGTAATTGGTAGGGCACATACCCATATCTGCAAAAGTGGTTTGTAAGTCGTCTAAGTCACAATCACTTAGCTCTAAATATTCCAATACCTCGCTCTCAATCATTTCCCATTCATAATCGACCTTTTGCTGGCCTAAAATTATGTATAAACCCGCAATATGCTCCGACAACTTCAAGATAGCCAATAGCGTGTTTTTCTCATTTTTTTCTGCTTTTTCCCCTAAAAATACCCCTTGAACATTATGATGCTCGGCGATGATATCGCATAACATCTTAGGCAAATGCCAAGATTTTGCTGTGTAATACCCCACCACAGCATGATTACAGTTTAATTGCTGGTTTTCAAAATCGATTACCCGCTCGATATGAGATGAATACCCACCCAGCATATAGCCCATGTAGTCTTCAAATTTGTTCATTAATATAGGAACCCCCACATTATGAAATAAACCTAGAGCGTAGGCATTGTCAGGACAGCGGTAATTCACTTTTTTAGCCACAGCAGTGGCAATCATGGCAATGTCCATGGCTGAATCCCAAAAGCGCGTCAGTTCTTTAATGCTCTCGTCTGATAGGGCATTTTTTATGGATAAGCCATTCACAATATTCACAACACTGTTCATGCCTAAAATTTTAACTGTTTGATGAACACTGGTTATTTTATTAACTAATCCATAAAAAGGACTATTAACGGTCTTAAGAATACTGCCAGACAATCCTACATCGCGACTAATTAAGTCTGCAATGTGGTCCATATCAGGCTCAGGCATGGCCTGCTCCATTTGTAAATCCACCATGATTTGCGGCTGTGGCGGTACTTTAATGCCTTTGAGTATTCCCTCAAGCTGGTCGGATGAAAGCTCTACCATGGCCACCCCTTAACTAGAAGACATGAAAAAAGTGTAGGCAAAAATGGGAGAATTGAGGGGATTATTTCTTTATTTTTTATATTTAAAGGCAGTTATATGCTTAAGCATATAACACTTTATGAGCCTGTATTTCATAAGGCTTAAAACCATATAAAATACAGGGTAAACACTGCATTCAGGAATGAGGAGCCGGATAAGGGCACTTGCGTATACTGTAGGGGTTAGCCCGTAGATGAACGACCCGCCAATGCAGCTTTTCCTTTGCCTAAGCTGTTCGTTTCTTCGTACAAGGCGTGATATTGCGCCATAGTGATCATGCGCCCAGCATGGTTGTCCCATAGAATGTACTTAAAAGATTTTGCTATGTCTTTTAAGCGAATTCGTTTTACCCCTTCAAAAAGTGGTGCGTATTTTTCATGACACGCTTGTAATTTGTAATTTGGAATACGAGCAGATAAGTGATGAATATGATGGTAGCCAATATTGGCTGTGAACCAATGAAGTAATTTTGGCAAATCTAAATAGCTGGTTCCCTCTAAAGCAGCATTAAAATAATCCCAACTCTCATCATCACGAGCATAAGAGTCTTCAAAGTTATGCTGAATGGTAAACAAAATAATGCCCAAGGCGCCAGCTAACGATAACACCACTGTATAAACCAAAAAGAAATTAAGCACACCAAAATAATAACAAGCCAGTACCCAAGCACTTATTAGTACCAGATTATTGGCTGCCATATGGGCGTACTCTTGCCACGTATTCCAGTAACCGGTTTCAAACTCATGGCTTAAATTTTTAAACGATTTTGATTTATCCTTTAATTTCTCTTTTAATAAAAAAACACAAAACTGTAAGCTGCCTTTAAGCCAAGTAAACCTTGGGGTAAATATGAAGTACATGAAGCCCCCTAATGGGGCCAATAAAATATTACGGTTACTTTCATAGGATTTTTGTTTTTTCTGAGCAAGTTTTTTAAATTCATCTACCGACAACACACTTAATGGCCCGCGATATTTACTCCAGTTACCATTAGTCGCGTGGTGATAAGCGTGATGCTTTGACCACACATATTGAGGTACGCCGCATAGAACCCCCATGATGAAGCCCACCACTTGATTCGGCATGGGTTTTTCATATAGGCAACCATGCCCGCAATCGTGCATCATCATGAAAACACGCATAACGATTAAAATAAGCACAATGCTAATGAGAGCCGTTAACCAATAAGAAACACTTAAACTTTCAATGGCCAAATAAAACAACAAAAAATACGGCACAATTGTATTAAGGGTTTGCCAAAGAGCTGTTAAATTATTGCGTTTAGCAAACTCATTAATAAGTTTGCCTTTTTGTTCTTTTAACCTATCAGTTGGCGTCATTTTTATTGTTTTATTCCGCATGATTTAATTTCATTTAAATACTGAGGTATTTAGTTTATTTAAACAACATTTGGACAGGAGATACCTAGGGTAATTAGCGCCATATTTCACCCCTATTGAGTAAAAAGTTCAATAAAGTCACTTGCATCAACAACGTGACCAGTAATGAATTTTAGCCACCTAACCCTAAGTAATTTTCATGGCTTTGTATGAATTACAGACACAAAAAAGCCGCTTCCTATTTTAAAATACAGTGCAGCGGCTTATGTTATTTACTAACCAAGATTTAACTTACAATAAGCTAATGGCCTTTAAAATATTGGTGGTAGATATTACCCCACACACCACTCCATTATTGCTCACAAATATTCGGCGAATGCCAGCATCCAGCATCACCTTACTTACTTGGCTTAATGGGGCAGTTTCATCAATTTGAATCACCTGCTCAGTCATCACCTTATTAACAGTGCATTTTTCATCTGCTTTAACCGCCATTTGGTTGATCATGTCACTTTCAAAGTTAAACCCTACAAATTCGGCATACACTTCTTCTACTAAATCTGACTTTTCTTTATCTGTCTTGCTTTCAAAATTAATAATATCCGTCACGGTGACGACGCCCACAAGAGTATGGTCACTGGCTATAACAGGGGCGCCTGAAATGCCATTTTTAATAAAAAAAGAAGATAGGCGTTTAATAGACCAACCTTCGTAAGCCATTAATACATCAGATGTCATTACATCCGCAGCGGTTAAATCTTTAATGGATATTGTCATGTTTTTCCCTCCGTACTCTTATGGTTCCATAATACGGTTAAGTACCGCCACAAACATGATCAACATCAAGTTTAATTAGGATTTAAGCATGAAAAAAGGCCTTTGTAAGTGCCTGAATTTAACGCCTTATTCCCTGCCTATTTATGCACTAAAAGGCAGCCTTAAGCGCACTACCTTGGCTCGGAAAATTAACTTTTTGGGGAGTTTTATGAAGGATTTTTACAGAAAACATTGGCCGCACCATAATGGTACAGCCAAGGGGTTTAGGCTAAGCCTCGTGAAAAACAGCTTTATTAGCGCTGCGACTATCCGGTGTAAATTGAACCTCTACTTGTGTTCCCCCTTCTTCACGACGAAAAATGGTTATATCCCCGGCCAAGTTTCTGCCCCGCTCATTCATAATGGCCAATCCATAATGATTTAGTTTGCCTGGATCATCTTTAATACCCATACCATCATCCTTAATGGTTAACAATACATCCCCATTCTGCACCAAAACATCTATATCCACCCGAGTACCTTTTGAGTGATAGATGGCATTTTGAACCGCCTCTTTACTGATTTGCAGCAAATGAATTTCTTCATTAGGGCTGAGCAATACAGAATCAATTTGATAGTTTAAATTCACCTGCATATCGCTGCGCGTATTCAGTTGATCAAACGCGCTAATCATGGCCCCTTTTAACCCGCTACCATCAATTTGTAATCGGAAGGTAGACAGCAATTCTCTTAACTGACGATAAGCCCCACCCAGCCCCTCTCGTAGTTCACCAATTAACTCTTGGAACATTTTTTCATCAATGCCCTTTTCATGGCCTTTTTGTAAACGCATCACCTGTATTTTTAAGTAAGATAACGATTGCGCCAACGAGTCATGAAGTTCACGAGCAATAATGGTTCGCTCATTTAGTAAAGACATGCGCCTATCTTGACTGCTGCGCCTATCCAAACTGAGCGCCATGGAAATTTGATCGGCCACGGATTGAATTAAATCATGCTGCCATTGCTGCAAACCCTGGTTGTATTGCACACGGGCCACTAATACACCGTAATTTAATTCATCCTGCACAAGGGGGAACTTAACACTGTAGCTGCCTTGCCCTGAGGAAACAAAGCACCCCTCTCCCACGCAATCATTGCAGTGGTGACTGTCGCATTCAGCTCTTAAAGTTTTATCTTCTTCCACCACCATATGGATATAAGGATTGGCTGACTTATCAGTACTTAAGCACAAATCCATATCTTTTATGCCGCTTAATGATGCCACCCTATCTAAGATAGGTTGAAAATCGGTATCTCCGCCTAGCCCTTCACTGATGCGTCTTGCGGTTTCAATTAAGAATTGCAATATATCGTTGGATGATTTCAATTGACGAGTTTTATTTTCTACCTTATCTTCAAGTTTTTCATACATGTCTACCAGCGCTTCACTCATGCTGTTAAAACTGTCTGCCAATACACCTAATTCATCTTTATTATCAATTTCTACCTGTTCATTTAATTGACCATTGGAGACACGTTTGGCCATTTCGGTTAATTGCACAAGGGGTTTTTCAATGTGCATCGAAACACTGTTCATGGCTACGAAGACTAAAATTAAGGTACCAAATAAAGAAATTATTTGAATAATGCGCAGCATTTCAATTTTGTTTTCGGCATCGGTTTGATATAGCACTACTAATTCGTCAATGCTTTTTACAAAAATATTCATTTCATTAAGAAGCGGATCTTTAGCTACATCATTATTTTTGAAGTTATCTTTTTGAAAATTCGTTTTAATTAAAAGCGGCTTAATTTTATAAAACCAGTCATCTTTTATAGATTGGTATAAATCAAATATTTCATCACCACGCTCTAACTTATTCACATTATTCAGCACCACCGAACTGGATAATGTATTTTCGAAACTGTTTATGCGCTTGCCGAATAACTCTTCACTTTCTTTCACTAAAAAGGCGTAACTCAATAGCTCGTAGCTGGTTTTACGTAACGACCCAGACTGGTTAATTGCCGCGGCATCTGAACTGGCCATTTCAGATATAACAAAAGAACTAAACATGCTTAGCAACGCCATAATAGTCATAGCAGTCATTAAAGCGCCAATGCGAAAGACGATGGAGTTCTTAACCTTACTAAACATAATAAAACGCATCATTATTTTAAAAATCCTATTATACCGACCGCCTTACCTTTTAGGGCATAAACAGCTAATTCATGGGTAATACCCACTATACCACTTAGTAGGTACACCCCCTCCCTATAACGCAGTGGTAAAACACTAACCTTGATATACATCAAGTTAATCATAGCTATTAAGGCTTTATAGTCGCGTCAGGAAGACAAATTAATTAATTGGGCTGTGTAAAGCCAATGCTTGAAGAGAGGTATATATGAGTCAATTTCTAGACCGGCTTCAGTTTTTCAAACGCAAGCAAGGAGAATTTGCAGATGGCCATGGCACTACCACCAACGAAAACCGCGAATGGGAAGACGGTTATCGTAAGCGCTGGCAGCACGACAAAATTGTTCGCTCTACTCACGGTGTAAACTGCACCGGTTCTTGTAGCTGGAAGGTCTATGTTAAAGATGGCCTTATCACTTGGGAAACCCAACAAACCGATTACCCCCGTACTCGCCCTGACTTACCTAACCACGAACCTCGTGGCTGCCCTCGTGGTGCCAGTTATTCTTGGTATGTTTACAGCGCCAACCGCTTAAAGTATCCAAAAGTTCGTAAGTCTCTTATTAAGCTTTACCGCGCCGCTAAATTACAACACCCAGACCCTGTAGACGCTTGGGCTTCAATTGTAACCGATCCTGTAAAATCAAAATCTTACAAAGAAAGCCGTGGCATGGGTGGTTTTGTTCGTGCTGACTGGACTGAAGTTAACGAAATTATTGCCGCCGCTAACGTTTATACAGCCAAAGAATTTGGCCCTGACCGTATCGTAGGTTTCTCACCTATTCCGGCCATGTCTATGGTGTCTTACGCGGCAGGCGCACGCTACTTATCTTTAATTGGCGGCCATTGCTTAAGCTTCTACGATTGGTATTGCGATTTACCACCTGCATCTCCTCAAGTTTGGGGCGAGCAAACCGACGTACCTGAATCAGCCGATTGGTATAACTCTAACTACATTATTGTTTGGGGCTCAAACGTGCCGCAAACTCGTACACCCGATGCCCACTTCTTAACGGAAGCGCGTTATAAAGGCACGAAAGCCTGCGTGATTACTTCTGATTACTCAGAAGCGTCTAAATTTGCCGATGATTGGCTAGCACCAAAACAAGGTACCGATGCGGCTTTGGCCATGGCCTTTGGTCACGTCATCATTAAAGAATTCCACGTCGACAAGCAAACCGAATACTTTACTGAATACCTTCGTGAAAAATCCGATATGCCTAATTTGGTTATATTAGATAAAGACGGCGACAACTATATCCAGGGCCGTTTCTTACGTGCTGCTGACTTGGCCGATAATCTTGGCGAAGACAACAACCCTGAATGGAAAACCATTGGCGTTAACGAAGAAAACAACGAACTGGTTTCACCAAACGGATCTATCGGCTATCGCTGGGGTGAAAAAGGTAAGTGGAATACCCTACAACTAGACGGTAAGACTGGCAAAGACATCAAACTTAAAATTAGTTTGAAAGAAGGTCATGACGAAATCGTATCGGTTGGCTTCCCCTATTTTGCCACAGCGCAAAATGAACACGAACATAAGTATTACGATCACACCGAACACGACGAAATACTGCAACGTAACATTCCTGTTAAACGCATCAAACTTGCCAACGGTGAAGATGCCCTAGTTACCACCGTATTTGATTTAACCGTGGCCAACTACGGCGTAGATAACGGCTATGGCGGTGAAAATGTGGCTAAGTCTTATGAAGACGATGTGCCTTACACTCCAGCTTGGCAACAACGTGTTACCGGTGTTGATCCTAAGCTTGTGGTTAAAGTAGCCCGTGAGTTTGCATCTACTGCTGAAAAAACACGCGGTCGCTCCATGGTAATTGTGGGCGCGGCATTAAACCATTGGTATCACATGGACATGAACTATCGTGGTCTAATCAACATGCTTATGTTGTGCGGTTGTGTGGGTCAGTCTGGTGGCGGTTGGGCTCACTATGTGGGACAAGAAAAACTGCGTCCACAAACCGGTTGGCAGCCTCTTGCCTTTGGTTTGGATTGGCAGAAGCCACCACGTCACATGAACGGTACCTCTTTCTTTTATAACCATGCCAACCAATGGCGTTATGAAAAATTGTCCATGCAGGAAGTGATTTCTCCCATGGCCAATAAAGAAAAATGGACCGGCTCTATTATTGATTTTAACACCCGCGCCGAGCGCATGGGTTGGTTACCGTCTGCTCCACAATTTGGCATGAACCCACTTAACTTGTGCAAAGACGCCGACAAAGCTGGCATGACACCTAAAGACTACGCTGTACAACAGCTTAAATCGGGTGACTTGAAGTTTGCTTGTGAAGATCCTGATGATCCACAAAACTTCCCTCGTAACATGTTTATCTGGCGCTCCAATTTATTGGGTTCTTCAGGTAAGGGTCACGAGTACATGTTGCGTCACTTATTGGGCACCAAGCACGGCCTTATGGGTAAAGATTTAGGTGAGTCTAACGATAATAAACCTGAAGACGTGAAGTGGAACGACACGCCCGCTGAAGGTAAAGTAGATTTGTTGGTCACCCTTGATTTCCGTATGTCCACTACTTGTTTGTATTCAGACATCGTTCTTCCGACTGCCACTTGGTACGAAAAAGACGACATGAATACTTCAGACATGCACCCATTCATTCACCCTCTTTCTAAAGCGGCCGACCCTGCTTGGGAAGCTCGCTCTGACTGGGATATCTTTAAAGGTATTGCTAAGCAATTCTCTACCGCCTGTAAAGGTCACCTAGGGGTTGAAAAAGACTTAGTCACACTGCCTACATTGCACGACACTCCCGCTGAATTGGCCATGCCATACGGCGAAGTAAAAGCATGGTGGAAAGGCGAATGTGATTTAATTCCTGGCCAAACCGCTCCACACCTAATTGAAGTGGAACGTAATTTCCCAGATACCTATGAGCGCTTCACCTCGTTAGGCCCATTGCTTGATACCGGCGGTAACGGCGGCAAAGGCATTAACTGGAATACCGACGACGAGATCGTTTTATTAGGTCAGTTAAATTACAAAAAATTGGAAGGCCCAGCAAAAGGCCGCCCTAACATTGACAGTGCCATTGATGCAGCTGAAGTGATTCTAGCCCTAGCCCCAGAAACCAACGGTGCGGTAGCGGTTAAAGCTTGGGAAGCATTAGGTGAATTCACTGGTATTGATCACACCCATTTGGCCAAGCCTAAACAAGAAGAGAAAATTCGCTTCCGCGATATTCAAGCGCAACCGCGTAAGATTATTTCTTCGCCTACTTGGTCTGGTTTGGAAGATGAACATGTGTCTTACAACGCAGGTTATACCAACGTGCATGAGGACATTCCTTGGAGGACTCTAACCGGTCGCCAACAGTTCTACATGGACCATGAGTGGATGCGTGACTTTGGTGAAAACCATGTGTCTTACAAGCCACCCATTAACCTAAAAACTGTTCAGCCCATTATGAATAAGAAATCTAATGGCAATAAAGAGATCGTACTGAACTGGATTACCCCTCACCAAAAATGGGGCATTCACTCAACTTACTCTGACAACCTATTGATGCTAACACTTTCTCGTGGTGGCCCAATTATTTGGATGAGTGAAATTGACGCTGAAAAAGCCGGCGTTGAAGATAACGATTGGATCGAAGCGTTTAACGTAAACGGTGCAGTAGCAGCACGAGCGGTTGTATCGCAACGTGTTCCTGAAGGCATGAGCATGATGTACCACGCACAGGAACGTATCGTAAACGTACCGGGTGCTGAAACCACACAAACCCGTGGTGGTATTCACAACTCGGTAACACGAGCCGTGATGAAACCCACTCACATGATTGGTGGTTACGCTCAACAGTCTTACGGCTTTAACTACTACGGCACCGTAGGTTGTAACCGCGATGAATTTGTTGTGGTACGTAAGATGAGCAAGATCGATTGGTTAGATGGCGAAGACAAATCAAAGGAGGAGAAATAATATGAAAATTCGTGCTCAAATTGGCATGGTCCTCAACCTTGATAAATGCATCGGTTGCCACACCTGCTCCATCACTTGTAAAAACGTATGGACCTCTCGCGAGGGGGTTGAATACGCTTGGTTTAATAACGTAGAAACTAAGCCTGGTATTGGTTTCCCGAAAGAATGGGAAAATCAAGAAAAATGGAAAGGTGGCTGGGAAGTTAAAAAAGGCAAGCTGCAACCAAAAATTGGTGGCAAGCACCGTATTTTAGCCAACATTTTTGCTAACCCAGATTTACCAGAAATTGATGACTACTACGAGCCATTTGATTTTGATTACCAACACTTGCACACGGCTGGGGAAAGTAAGCACCAGCCAGTGGCTCGCCCACGTTCATTAATCTCTGGCAAGCGCATGGAGAAAATTGAGTGGGGTCCTAACTGGGAAGAAATCCTAGGAACGGAATTTAAAAAACGTAAGAAAGATAAAAACTTCGACAACATGCAAACCGACATGCTGGGTAAATTCGAAAATACCTTCATGATGTATTTGCCACGTTTGTGCGAACACTGTTTGAATCCTACTTGTGCAGCATCTTGCCCAAGTGGCGCGATCTACAAGCGTGAAGAAGACGGCATTGTATTGATTGACCAAGACAAGTGTCGTGGTTGGAGAATGTGTGTATCGGCTTGCCCGTACAAAAAAATCTACTACAACTGGAAAACCGGTAAGTCAGAAAAGTGTATTTTCTGCTACCCACGTATTGAAGCAGGTCAACCAACGATTTGTTCTGAAACTTGTGTAGGGCGTATTCGTTACTTAGGCGTATTGCTATATGACGCAGATAAAATTGCTGAAGTAGCCGCCACACCTAACGAAAAAGACTTGTACCAAGCGCAGTGCGACATGTTCCTTGATCCTAACGATCCAGAAGTGATCGCTGCTGCCCGTAAAGAAGGCATTCCACAAAACTGGTTAGACGCAGCGCAAGCTTCACCTGTTTACAAAATGGCCATGGACTGGAAAGTGGCACTGCCACTCCACCCAGAATACCGCACCCTACCGATGGTTTGGTACATTCCACCATTGAGCCCAATTCAAAATGCAGTTGAGCAAGGCTCTGTTGGCATGAACGGTGAAATTCCAGATCTTAAGTCTTTGCGTATTCCGCTTAAGTATTTGGCTAACCTATTAACCGCAGGTGATGAAGCGCCAGTGATTCGCGCCCTAGAACGTATGATCGCCATGCGAGCTTACAAGCGTGCAGAGAACGTAGACCAGGTAGAAGATTTAGAAGTGCTTAAGCAAGCGGGCATTACTCAAAAGCAAGTTGAAGAAATGTATCGTTACATGGCATTGGCCAACTACGAAGATCGTTTTGTCGTGCCATCTAGTCATAAAGCTTACGCTGAAGAAACATTTGGCGCTGCCCATGATGCCCGTAACGGTTGCGGTTTCTCGTTTGGTAATGGTTGCTCAACAGGCACCGATGATTTGAATTTGTTTGGTGCTAAAAAACAAACAGTGAAAGTAGTGAAGGCCGCTAACTTCCCATCATTGGAGCAGGAATAAAATGAGTAATATGCAGATTTTCAAAGTAATTTCTGCACTCATGGACTACCCCCAAGAGGGGGTGGCCCAGCACCAAGATGAATTGAAAAAGATCATCCTAGCTGAGCCTACCTTGAGTGAAGATTGCAAAAGCGCCATGACCGATTTTTTGCAAAGCCAATGTGCCTTGCATATTCTCGATTGGCAAAGTGATTACGATGCCTTATTTGAACGAGGCCGTAACCTATCGCTTTTATTGTTTGAACACGTACATGGTGAAAGCCGTGATCGTGGCCAAGCCATGGTGGATTTAATTGATCAATACAAGCAAGCAGGTCTGGCCCTTGATAAAAATGAGCTGCCAGATTACATCCCACTATTTTTAGAGTTTTTATCCACACAAGATCAAGCCGGTGCCAAAGCTTGGTTAATGGACATCAGCCATATTCTGGCTGTGTTAGCCACTCGCTTAGAAGAAAGAGACAGTGGATACGCGTCTTTGTTTAACGCTTTGTTGGAATACAGCCAAGCAGAAGTGAACATGACAGAAATTCGTGAAATGGTGGCCGGTGAAGAAGCCGATTACACCAATGAAGCTATCGACAAAGTGTGGGAAGACGAAGCGGTAACATTTGGTGGTAATTCCACCGACGGCGGCGGTTGCCCTAGTAGTTCAAGCGATGGTAAACCGACAGCTAAACAATCCCGTAACGACGAAATGGCCGTGAACATTATGTCACCTAGCGCCTTTGTCCCTACACATACTCAACCTTAAGAGCAGGAGAGAATTATGGAATACTTAAATAACTTACTGTTCGGGATTTACCCTTACATTGCCCTTGTGGTGTTTGTTGTGGGCAGTCTAGTACGTTACGACCGCGACCAATACAGTTGGAAAACCGGTTCAAGCCAAATGCTAGAAAGCAAAATGCTACGCAAAGGCAGCATGCCTTTTCACGTGGGTATTATTGCCGTATTAGCAGGCCACTTTGTGGGTCTATTAACACCACACCAAGTGTGGGACTTCTTACACATTACCGCGCCTATGAAGCAAGTTTTTGCTATGGCCATGGGTGGTTTCTTTGGTGTGATCTGTTTTTACGGTTTAACCATTTTAATCATTCGTCGTTTCACTAACGATCGTGTTAAGGCTTCTAGTTCTACCATGGACAACCTGATATTGGTGCTAATTTACCTTCAGTTAATCTTAGGGCTAATTAGTATTTTTGTGTCTTTTGGTCACTTAGATGGCTCGGAAATGTTAATGCTAATGAGCTGGGCTCAAAATGTTGTGACTTTCCAAGGGGCAGAAGCGGCAGCGGCTATTAGCCATGTACACATTATCTTTAAGTTACATGTGTTCCTAGGCATGAGCTTGTTCGTATTGTTCCCATTCAGCCGTTTGGTTCACGTATGGAGCGTACCGGTTAAGTACTTCCGTCGTAACTATCAAATCGTTAGAACAAAAACAGGCTCTTAAATTTTGGGCGTAGATAACTGGTGACGGAAGTATTTTCCGTCACTCATAACGCTAGCCAAATCGTTAGAAC
>OJDR01000155.1_pt1 | contig 22865 bp, 16 predicted proteins | sample 1593081 | NCBI WGS metagenome assembly OJDR01 (sample SAMN05416873, study PRJEB24817) | seawater metagenome | isolation source: Sea water | place: Canada:Atlantic | collected 2013-11
ATGCCCACGTGCTGAGTATTAGGCATAAATACGAGATAACGAGATGGTATAGATATATGGGTAGTAAGCCGTGCACCCTTGCTACCAATAGGATCTTTAGTGACCTGTACCACTAAGCTTTGACCTTCATGCAGTAAGCTACTAATGGCATCGGGTTGTTTTCTTGCAGCTTCACTGGTTTTTATAGGCCCTTGAATATCAGCTGCATGAATAAATGCTGCGCGCTCTAAACCCACTTCAACAAATGCGGCTTGCATACCCGGCAACACACGCACCACTTTGCCTTTATAAATATTACCAACAATGCCACGGCAATTACTGCGTTCAATGTAAATTTCCTGTAATACACCATTTTCCACTAACCCCATGCGGGTTTCCGTGGGTGTTACATTTAACAGTATTTCAGTATTCATTAGCCGACTACTTTAATGTGTCTATTAACAGACGGGTTAAATTCAATTATTGATGCCAAGGCTTCTAATAGGCTTAAATACCTGTTTAGTATTGCCAGATTTCAACACCCATTTTTTCTAGCATTCGAGCCGTTTCTGCCAAAGGTAATCCCACCACATTGCTATAGCTGCCATTAATGCAACTTACAAAAACGGCAGCTCGCCCTTGAATACCGTAAGCTCCGGCTTTATCCATGGATTCACCGGTTTTCACATAGTTGACTATTTGTGCATCACCTAATTCAGCAAAACAAACTTGAGTCTCTACCACCTCAGAGCATAACTGAACTTTTGAATCCTTTTCGCAACACAACGCCACGGCCGTTTTCACAAGATGATCTCTTCCCGACAACCGCCTTAGCATATCTATGGCATCTTGTTCAGTATCAGGTTTACCCATAATTTCACCATCCAATAAAACACAGGTATCAGACCCTAATACAGGTAATCCATTGGAATTGGGCAATGCTGCTAACGCTTTTTGTTCTGCCAGCCTTAACACATAAGCTTGGGCATCTTCACCTGGTAAACTGGTTTCATCAATGTCCATGGGCATGCAATTAAAGTAGACCCCTATTTGCTGCAACAGTTCTTTTCGACGCTGTGAAGCCGATGCCAAAATAAGCTTATTCATGTAGTTCCATAGAGATACGGGCCACTTACCAATTAAGCCCTAAAGTAACGACGTACAGCTGATAACAAGTTATACCAAACAGGCCAAATGAGTGCACTGCCAAGAGATGGCCATAATAAGGCTATATTCCCCTGACCCACCACAATAGACTCACTCCAGTAGCTTACCAATAAATACAAGCCCACCAGCACAAAAACCAAACAACTTTGCTGGATAGTATTATAAAGGCGCATCCGCGAATGAAGCAGCATACATAAATAGGCCAATACACTGAGTGCCAAAGCATTTAAGCCCAATATTTGACCATGCAATACATCAAGCAATAGCCCCATACATAGCCCCATGAAAATTCCCACACGATTGGGGGATACTAACACCCAAAATATCAACGTCATGGCCACCCATTCAGGGCGAACATAATCTAAGTATTTCGCTAAAGGAAAGATGGCAAAAACAAACGCCACAAAAAATGTTGGTAGAATGACCAAATACGCTTTTATCATGGTGCTTCCTCAGTCTGGGAAGGCTCTACAATTAAAGGCGTTTTAGGTAACTGGCTGCCCATCGAGAACACCAGTAGAACATGACGACTTCTGTCTAAACTGGCGGCGGGCGTTGCTTTTACAATGGCAAATGGCTCCCCAGGGTCATGGGATACCTGACTTATTTCACCCAAAGGGTAGCCTTTAGGATAGCGTCCGCCTAAGCCAGAGCTCACTAATTGGTCTCCCACTTTAATATCTGCGGTATCAGGCACGTATATAAGAATTAATTCATCTAACTTGCCTGACCCTACCGCAATCGCTCTAACGCCATTACGGTTTACCTGAACAGGTATAGCGTGATTACTATCAGCCACCAATAATACTCTGCTGGTATACGGCAAGACTTCAATCACCTGCCCCATCAGCCCTTGCGAATCTAATATGGGCTGCCCCACAAATACGCCATGCTGCTGGCCTTTGTTAAGAATAATATGGTGAGTATAAGGGTCGGGATCTACTCCAATGAGCTCAGCCACTAGAATTTTATCGTCCAGTTGCTCAGAAGTATTAAGAAGCTCGCGTAGTTGATGGTTTTCGGTGCGAATTGAGATCATTTGCTGTACTTTTTGCTTAAGTACCAGTGACTCTAAGCGTAAACGATTATTTTCTTCCAATAAACTTGCGTGACTCATGGCCGATTCACCTGCCCATACACCTAATTGACCAGGCAAACTCGACACCCATTGCACAGGCAGCACAAGATACCCCAAGGCGCTACGAACATCCTTGGTAGGTTCCATGTATTTATCGCAAATCATGAGGGCAGAGGATAAAAATACCGCAAAGAATAAACGGTAGCCTAGGGTTGGCCCAGCAGAAAAGATACCCTTAATGTCTCGCTCCTTAGTTCAATGGCCACACAGATGATACAAGTTTACCTTCTGTGTTGGACAATCATTTAATTAAATTAAATGATTAATAATCCGATGCCAAAAGTTCCAGTTGCTGATCCGTCATGGTTTCCATTGCACGACCACCACCTCTGGCCACACAGGTTAAAGGCTCATCAGCAAGGAATACCGGAAGACCCGTTTCTTCGCTTAACAATTTATCAATATCACGCAGCATGGCACCACCACCGGTTAGCACCAAACCACGCTCAGCAATATCAGACGCCAATTCTGGTGGACACTGCTCTAAGGCACTTTTCACAGACTGAACTATTCCAGCAAGGGACTCTTGTAATGCTTCGAGAATTTCATTGGAATTTAAAGTAAAGGAACGAGGAATACCTTCGGCTAGATTTCGGCCGCGAATATCAATTTCACGCACTTCAGCCCCAGGGTAAGCGGTGCCAATCTCTTGTTTTACTCGCTCGGCGGTGGCTTCACCGATTAATGACCCATAATTACGACGCACATACGTCACAATCGCCTCATCAAATTTATCGCCACCCACTTTCACTGATTCACTGTAAACCACACCATTTAACGAGATAATGGCAATTTCTGTGGTTCCGCCACCAATGTCTACCACCATTGAACCACTGGCTTCTTCAACCGGTAGGCCTGCACCAATAGCTGCTGCCATAGGCTCTTCAATTAAATAAACTTTACGAGCACCCGCACCAATACAAGATTCACGAATGGCTTTACGCTCAACTTGAGTAGATTGACAAGGCACACATACTAGAACTCGCGGGCTGGGGGTAAAGAAGCTGTCTTGATGCACTTGCTTAATAAAGTGCTGCAACATTTTTTCGGTCACTTGGAAATCGGCAATGACACCGTCTTTTAACGGACGAATTGCTTGAATATTGCCCGGTGTACGGCCCAGCATACGCTTTGCTTCAGTTCCTACCGCCGCCACAGATTTTTGATTGCCTTGTATACGAATGGCAACCACTGAAGGTTCGTTTAAGGTAATGCCCTTTTCACGTTCATAAACAAGTGTATTAGCGGTCCCCAGATCAATGGATAGATCGCTAGAGAACATCCCTCTTAATTTTTTAAACATCGTAGTATCCGAATAAGCGAAGGCTTTTATTTTGGCCTAGACTATCAACGGCGGGCTTTTTGAGCAAGGCACAAATGTGTTAACTTATACCCCTTTTAAAGATGCACTCAAAGGTAGAGAGAATACCATGGCGCTTGATCGCTCAGATGTGAAAAATATTGCGGAATTAGCCCGCTTAAGTCTAACCGAAGACCAGATTGATCAATATCAATCCGATCTTAGTAATATCCTTGAATTAGTAGAGCAAATGAATGCGGTAAATACCGATGACGTTCAGCCGTTAGCACACCCTACTGATGCAGTTCAGCGTTTACGCGCTGATGTGGTGACTGAAACAAACCAACGTGAAAAATTCATGGCCTGTGCACCTGCTCAGGAAGACGGCCTTTTCCTTGTCCCTAAGGTGATCGATTAATAGCCATGCATAACCTAACTCTTACTCAAATTGCTAACGGCCTTGAAGCAGGCGATTTCACCAGCGTTGAAATTACACAGCATTTTTTAGATCGCATTGAAGAACTTGATCAAAAAAACGACGGTATTAATAGCTTCATTACCGTCACTAAAGAACTGGCCCTTAAAGATGCACAGGCCGCCGATGAGCGCCGCGCATCTGGCAACGCCACCAAATGGACAGGCGTACCATTCGCCCATAAAGACATTTTTTGCACCGATGGCACCCTAACCACCTGTGGCTCTAAAATGTTAGGGAATTTCATTCCCCCCTATGACGCCACCGTTGTAGATAACTTTAAAAAACAAGGGGCCGTTTGTTTGGGTAAAACCAACATGGACGAGTTTGCCATGGGGTCTTCTAACGAATCTTCCTTTTTTGGCGGCGTAAAGAACCCTTGGGATAAAGACCGTATTCCTGGTGGCTCATCAGGTGGTTCTGCTGCTGCTGTGGCAGCTCGCTTAGTGCCAGCCGCTACTGCCACCGATACTGGTGGGTCGATCCGTCAACCAGCCGCTCTTTGTGGTTTAACAGGTCTTAAACCAACTTATGGTCGCTGCTCTCGTTTTGGCATGATTGCTTTTGCCTCTTCTTTAGATCAAGCAGGTCCCATTACCCGTAATGCTGAAGATGCTGCCATGATGCTAAATGTCATGGCCAGCTTTGATGAAAAAGACAGCACCAGTATTGATCAGGAGATTCCTGATTACACTGCCAACTTGAATAACGATATTAAGGGTAAAGTCATTGGCTTGCCAAAAGAATACTTCCCTGAAAACCTAGACCCAGCCATGGCTAAAACCGTTCGAGACGCCATTAGCGAATACGAAAAACTCGGCTGTACCATTAAAGAAATTAGCCTACCCAATACTCACCTTTCTATTCCTGCCTATTACGTGGTGGCGCCAGCTGAATGTTCAGCAAACTTATCTCGCATGGATGGTGTGCGCTTTGGACATCGCTGTGAAGACCCTAAAGATTTAAGTGATCTTTATTGTCGCAGTCGCGGTGAAGGTTTTGGCGATGAAGTTAAGCGTCGAATCATGATCGGCACCTATGCACTGTCTACCGGTTTTTACGATGCCTATTATGTAAAAGCACAAAAAATTCGCCGCTTAATTAAAGATGACTTTATGAAAGCATTTGAAGAAGTGGATTTTGTAATGGGGCCAACATCGCCTACACCTGCCTTTAAAGTAGGTGAAAAAACCGATGACCCTGTGGCCATGTATCTTGAAGATGCCTTCACTATAGCTACCAACCTAGCGGGCTTGCCCGGCATGTCTATTCCTGCTGGTAAGGTAAATGATTTGCCGGTTGGATTACAAATTATTGGCAACTACTGGAGCGAAGCTGACATGTTAAATGTCGCCCACCAATTCCAGCAAGTGACTACTCATCATAACGACGCCCCTCAAGGCATTTAACGTTTTATTTATAGGAATCCATCATGGAATGGGAAGTTGTTATTGGTCTTGAGATTCACGCTCAGTTGGCCACAAAATCTAAAATATTTTCAGGTTCAAGTACCGCGTTTGGTGCTGATGCCAATACGCAAGCCTCTTTGGTTGACCTAGGTTTACCTGGCGTACTGCCTGTTTTTAACGCCGAAGCTTTGGCTATGGCTGTTAAGTTTGGTTGTGCGATTGACGCTGAAATTGGCAAGGTTTCAGTATTTGATCGTAAAAATTATTTTTATCCTGACTCGCCTAAAGGGTATCAAACCACTCAGTTGCACCATCCAATTGTGGGCATGGGTGCCATTGACATTACCCTTGATGACGGCACCACACGTACAATAAATGTAACTCGTGCACATCTAGAAGAAGATGCAGGTAAGTCATTGCATGAAGACTTCAGCGGCATGTCGGGCATTGATTTAAATCGTGCAGGTACGCCACTAATTGAAATAGTGTCCGAGCCTGAAATGCGCAACGCAAAAGAAGCGGTGGCGTATTTCAAAAAAATGCACAGCATCGTCACCTATTTAGGCATTTGTGACGGAGACCTTTCACAGGGCTCTATGCGTTGTGACTGTAACGTTTCTTTGCGCCCTGTAGGCCAAGAAGAATTTGGAACGCGTACCGAAATTAAAAACGTCAACAGTTTCCGTTTTGTTGAACAAGCCATTAACGTTGAAATTGAACGCCAACGTGACATTCTTGAAGATGGCGGCGTCATCACACAAGAAACTCGTTTGTTTGATGCCAATAAAATGGAAACCCGCTCCATGCGCTCAAAAGAAGTGGCCAACGATTACCGCTACTTCCCGTGCCCAGATTTACTGCCTATTGTTATTGATGACGACTACATTGAAGCCATTCGTAAAACGCTACCTGAATTGCCTGATCAGAAAAAACAGCGTCTTATGGATGAACAAGGGCTGTCTGAATATGATGCTGGCGTATTAACCGCTACTCGTGAACTGGCCGGTTATTTCGAGCAAGTGGCTGAAAAATGTGGCGATTATAAATTAGCGGCTAACTGGGTAATGGGAGAGCTATCGGCTGCGTTAAATAAAAACGAAGTGGATATTACTAACAGCCCAATTAGTGCCGATGACCTTGGTGCCATGGTCGCCCGTATAAAAGACAATACTATCTCAGGAAAAGGCGCTAAAGCGGTTTTTGCAGCTCTGTGGGATTTAGAAGAGAAGGATCAAAAAGGCGGAAACGTAGATTCCCTCATTCAAAGTCTAGGTTTGAAACAAGTCAGTGACTCTGGTGCAATTGAAACCATTGTTGATGAAGTACTGGCCAACAATGCCTCTCAAGTTGAAAACTACGTCAGTGCCGAGCCGGACAAGCGCGGTAAAATGGTAGGGTTCTTTGTGGGACAAGTCATGAAAGCCAGCAAGGGTTCTGCTAACCCAGGCATGGTAAATAAAGTTCTTAAACAGAAACTAGATGAAAAGTGCTAGCCTAATCTAAACAAATGAGTAAATGAATGCTCTCTTTAACATTTAAGAGAGCATTCGACTTCCCCAGCAAGCACTCCCACACTTATTTAAAACTGCTTCTAATTTCCCCAATTAAATATTTTACTAAGGCTTAAAATTAAGCATAATTACTCTGTCTTTTATAGAGTAGTTAAATATGAGTACCTTTCATTTTCCGGCCTCCCGCTGGGGAGCTGCAGCCGTCCACGTTGGCTTTAGCGCCATTCTTTTGCTCGTTATTATTTCTTTAGTCTATTTCATCTGGTATCCCGGAGCATTAACCTTTGCTGGTGGAGCCGAAGACGGTTTAAAAATTGTGATTGCTGTGGATATGATCTTAGGGCCGCTTTTAACACTGGTTATATACAATATAGCTAAACCAAGAAAAGAATTGATTCGTGACTTATCTATTATTGCCTTATTTCAAATTAGCTGCCTAGTAGCAGGTATGAGCTTTGTATATGAGCAGCGCCCATTGGCAGTGGTCTATAACACTCATCATTTTCAAATATATGATGCACAAAAACTGGAAGGAAATAATATTCAAATTAATTTACTGGATAAATACTCTGGCTCATATCCAAAAATAATACTGGAAAGAGTACCTAAAGATCCTACCGCAGCTGCTCAACATTCAGTTAATAAAATGCTTGGTACGGTGGATATTTCAACTCTATGGGAAAGCTTTCCAAAGGACTCTTCGTCATTGTCAGAATTATTTAAAATAGAAACGGGAGCGCAGTGTATTAAGAAGAATATCCACAGCTACAACTCTGAAGGCAGTATCTGCTTCAACCCAAATACCCTATCCTTTAGTGACTTTCAAAAACTTTAGCCCCTATAGTCCCCATTATAAATCGCGCCTTCTCTAACCCAGCCTTGCTGGGTTTAGTTTTTATCCCTTTTAAACCTAAAGTTCACAATTCTTAAATATGGCCGTAACGAAATTCGGCGATTATTAGGCCAATACTTTTAACCCTTCTCACCAATTTCACTAGCCCTACGATCAGGTACATTTGAAGAAACTCAACTAATTGCAGTGAAGGTTCAAAACGCCCATGCCTATCTATCAAGCCCCTCTTGAAGACTATAACTTCATCATTGACGATGTATTAGATACTTACACCTGCTTCAAAGACATCCCTCAGTTTAGCGATGTGAACCGTGAATTAATGGAAAGTATTCTATCTGAGGCCGGAAAATTCGCTGAGCAAGAAATTCAACCCCTCAATCAATTGGGTGATCAACAAGGCTGTCACGTTGAAAATGGTGAGGTTATCGCCCCACCTTGCTTTAAAGAGCCCATGAAAAAATACATAGATGCAGGCTGGACGCAATTGAGTGAGTCTCCAGAATATGGCGGCCAGGGCTTGCCTTATTTATTGAATGGCGCCATCTGTGAAATGAATTTATCGGCTTGTACTGCCTTTTCACTGTACGGTATTCGTGACGGCTCCATTGCCGCCATTGAAAAAAATGCCTCCCAAGAAATTAAAGACAAGTATCTACCAAAGTTGGTCGAAGGTATTTGGGGGGGGCCCATGTGCATGACAGAGCCTCAAGGAGGCTCTGACCTTGGCCTTATTAAAACCAAAGCCGTGCCACAAGCTGACGGCAGCTACAGCGTAACCGGCACTAAAATGTTTATTACCGGCGGGGATTCTGACCTTATTGAAAACAGTAATAGCATAATGCTGGTGTTGGCCCGTATTCCTGGGGCACCAGACGGCATTAAAGGTATTTCACTATTCATCGTGCCCAAGTTTTTAGTGAATGATGATGGCAGCCTAGGGGAGCGTAATCACACTAGCGTGGGGTCTATCGAGCACAAAATGGGTCTTAACGGCTCGGCTACTTGTGTGATGAATTATGACGGCGCAAAGGGATTTTTAATTAGCAAAGAAAATAAAGGCATGGCGGCTATGTTTGCAATGGTTAACCGCTCGCGTTATTTAATTGGCCAACAAGGTACCGCTGCGGCATCTGTGGCTTATCAAAACGCGGCTCAATATGCCTTAGATAGAATTCAATTTCGCTCTTTAACTGGGCCTAAAAATCCAGACTTACCTGCTGATTCCATTATTGTTCACCCCGATGTTCGCCGCCTATTATTAACACAGCGCTCTTTTGTTGAAGGTTCACGTGCTTTTAATTTATATGTGGCCAAATTATTTGATGAATTGGATTACAGCCAAGACGAAGATCGTAAAAAACAGTGCCAATCTTTGCTAGATTTATTAACCCCCATATTAAAAGGCTTTAATACCGAAATGGGTTGGGAAAGCGTTAACCATGGCCTACAAGTTTTCGGTGGGCACGGCTATATCCGTGAAAATGGCATGGAACAATTTGTAAGAGACTCTCGTGCAGCGGCCATTTATGAAGGCACAACCGGCATTCAAGCCATGGATTTATTAGCCCGTAAAGTATTGGCCACCCAAGGGGAAATGCTGAAAATTTTCACCTCAGAAATAAATTCATTCTGCACTGAAAACAAAGATCATTGCGTGGTTGGAAAAATGGCAAATGAATTACAAGCTGCCACCGCACGATGGCTTGAGCTCACTATGGAGATAGGCATGTCAGCCATGAAAAACCCTGACAACCTAGGGGCAGCCTCTGTAGATTACCTAATGTACTCAGGCTATGTAACGCTTGGTTATTTTTGGGTACGCATGGCGCAAGCCGCTACCGACAAAGAAAAGCAAACACCTTTCACTCAGGCAAAGCTTCAAACTGCGCAGTTTTATTTCGATCGAATTCTGCCTCGTACTGCCACTCTTGAAAAAACCATTCAAGCGGGAAGCGCGAGTATCATGGAAATGAAGGCAGAGGCATTTGTACTTTAATTAACGACAAAAGAATAAGGCCACATTCAGTGGCCTTATTGTAAAAACAACAACGCTTTTATTGGCTGAGCGCAGCTAGTTCCGCCTCTTCTTTTTCTCGCTCTTTTTCGTGACGCATTTCTTCAGATGTTTTTTCTAAAGATAAAGACATGGGGCTGCCGCCATTTTCACTGGCACCATTGGTACTGTCATTTAATTTTATACGTAAGCGTAAGTTATTGGCCGAATCCGCATTTTTAATGGCTTCATCTAAACTAATTCTACCTGCAGCATGCAGTTTAAAAAGCGCCGCATCAAATGTTTGCATACCCAAACCTTCCGACTTAGCCATAATCTCTTTAATACCAGAGGTATCTCCTTTAGAGATCAATTCTTGAATGGTTTTATTGCCCAATAAAACTTCTACCGCCGCCACTCTTTTATTATCAATGGTTGGAATTAAACGTTGGGAAATAATAGCCTGCATATTTAAGCCAAGATCTTGCAATATTTGCGCGTGACGCTCTTCTGGGAAGAAGTTAATAATGCGATCTAACGCTTGGTTGGCGTTATTAGCGTGCAAAGTGGAAATGGCAAGGTGACCCGTTTCCGCAAATGCTAATGCGTGTTCCATGGTTTCACGATCACGGATTTCACCAATTAAAATCACATCAGGGGCTTGGCGTAACGTATTTTTTAACGCCGCCTGAAAGCTTTTAGTATCCACGCCCACTTCACGCTGATTAATAATACAGCCCTTGTGTTTATGAACAAATTCGATGGGGTCTTCAATGGTAATAATATGGCCCGTTGAAGTGCTGTTACGGTGATCAATCAGTGATGCAAGAGAAGTAGATTTACCTGAGCCCGTGCCCCCCACAAATAAAATGAGACCACGCTTAGCAATAATCACTTCTTTTAAAACATCAGGAAGCCCTAACGTGTCGAAGTCGGGAATATTAGTCACGATGTTTCTGGCCACAACCGACACTTCGGTACGCTGTTTAAAGGCATTAATTCGAAAACGGCCACCGCCAGGGGTTGAGATGGCAAGGTTTAATTCTAACTCTTCTTCAAATTCCTTCTTCTGTGCTTCGTCCAATACTGAATCTAATAATGCTTTAACCTGCCCAGGTTTTAACGCCTCTTTACCCAAGGCCTTAAGCGTGCCTTGAAATTTAGCACTGGGCGGCGCTCCGGTACTCAAATATAAGTCAGATCCATCATGCTTAGCTAAAACTTGTAAATACTTAACGAGTGCCATTTTATTACTCTTGTTATACAGCAACAGAATTCAGAAAGGCCTTATGTTAGCCCGCAAAGACTTAGTTTCCCAGCATAGGCTTTTCAATCCGTGGAATATTTTAGTCAAAGCCTCCTTTAAAAGTGACTAGGCATAAAAAAACCAGTCTAAGCTGGTTTTTTTATGTACAGATATAAGTTCTATCAGGATAACTTGAATTCATCCTAAAAATTGCGTCCTGCATTTTTAGGATACAAACCATCCATGGTATTACCCTGATACTCGTTCCCGACACTGCCAGGATACATACCATTCATGGTATTACCCTGATAGTCGTTCCCGACACTATCAGGATACATACCATCCATGGTATTACCCTGACAGTCGTTCCCGACACTATCAGGATACATACCATCCATGGTATTAAAACTGATCAGCTTCCATACCGTACAAACAATCAGCGCCACCTTTAACGGCTTCGCTTAAAGAGATGTATCTTGGCAATAAACGCTTAGTGAAGAAACGTGCTGTTGCTAGCTTGTTAGCATAGAAAGGCTCGCTGCCTTCTTTCTCAAGGGCTACCACAGAGCTCATGGCAAACATGTAAGAGAACGAGGTGTAACCAAACACTTGCAAGAATTCAACAGAAGACGCGCCGATTTCGTTAGCGTTGCCTTGTGCTTTATCCATTACCCAATCGGTCAGGTCTACAAGATTCGCTACGGCTGCTTTTAATGGCGTAATGAATTCGGCCATTTTTGCATTGCCTTCTTGAGACGCTATGAATTGGTTAATTTCTTCAATGTACAACTTGAAGAACGCACCGCCGTTTGCCGCAATCTTACGACCAATAAGGTCAAGAGACTGAATGCCGTTAGTGCCTTCATAAATTTGAGTAATACGAATATCACGTACGTGCTGCTCTTGGCCCCATTCACGAATGAACCCGTGTCCACCAAATACTTGTTGGCCAGCAACCGTACTTTCATGGGCGGTGTCGGTTAGGAAAGATTTAACCACTGGTGTTAATAGGGCCACCATGGCTTCGGCTAGTTTCTTGTCTTCGGCGTTGTCAGAGAACTTAGAGATATCCAACCACTTAGACGCGTAAGTAGAGAAAGCACGGCCACCTTCTGTTAGCGCACGCATAGTGAACAACATGCGACGTACGTCTGGGTGAACAATAATTGGGTCAGCGGCTTTTTCAGGCGCTTGCTTACCGGTTGGTGCACGGCTTTGTAAACGGTCATTGGCGTACAAAACAGCATTTTGGTAAGAATTTTCAGCAATACCAATGCCTTGAATACCTACCGCAACACGCTCGTAGTTCATCATGGTGAACATGGCGTTTAGGCCTTTGTTTTCATCACCTACTAACCAGCCTTTAGCGCCATCGAAATTCATTACGCAGGTGGCTGAAGCTTTAATGCCCATTTTGTGTTCGATAGAACCACAAGAAAGTGTATTACGCTCACCAAGAGAACCGTCTTCGTTTACCAAAAACTTAGGCACGATGAACAATGAAATGCCTTTAGGGCCAGCTGGTGCATCTGGAAGTTTTGCTAGTACAAGGTGGATGATGTTCTCCGCCATGTCATGCTCGCCCCAAGTGATGAAAATTTTGGTGCCGCTTACTGCGAAAGAACCATCAGCGTTTGGCTCAGCTTTGGTGCGAATAATACCCAAGTCAGTACCGGCATGTGGCTCGGTTAAATCCATGGCACCAGCCCATTGGCCAGAGTACATGTTAGGTAAGTATTTCTCTTTTAATTCTTGGCTTGCGTGTGCTGCAACAGAAAGGCAAGCGCCGGCAGTTAGCATCGGTGCCAAACCAAATGATACACAAGAACCTTGAATCATTTCTTCTACTTGGCCCACCAGCATCTTAGGCATGCCCATGCCGCCAAATTCAGCACTGCCACCAAGACCGCCCCAACCGCCTTCGCTGTACGTTTGGTAAGCTTCTTTAAAGCCATCTGGTGCGGTTACTTCACCGTCATTCCACTGTGAACTTTGCTCATCACCATCACGGTTAAGTGGTGCAATTACGTTCGCCGCAATTTTGCCTGCTTCTTCTAATATGGCATCAGCCGTTTCAGGATCAACGGCTTCAGCTAAACGCGGCATAGACGCCCACAGCTTATCCGCTTCAAAAACTTCATTTAACAAGAAACGCATATCGCGCAAAGGAGCAGTATATTCAGGCATGTTCGATCCTCTATATATATGAGCGGAAATATCTACTTCCACCAGGCACTGTTTTTCGCGGGCGATTTTACACTAACCAGTAGTAATAAGCGCGCATTCCTATTTATTCCGCCAATCAATCTGAGTTATGTGGCCATGACACGATCCAAAATAAAGCAAAATTGCAAAGCTGTGATCCAGTCATGTGCAAAAGCATAGCCAAGGCATGTTCGTTAGGCCCGCCCAGTAAGTATTTTGGCGTAAATGGAGTAAAAGCTCAGGATATTTACTAGAAGATGTTAGGGCATTTCTTAAAGGCAAAAAAAAGCCGCCACTCTATGAGTGACGGCTTTTAACTAAATCACTTACTGCTAATTAGAACTGGAAGTGTTCAGCATCTAGATCCATCAAGGTATCAGAACCAGCAAGCATTGTAGCTGCATGAGAACGTGTACGTGGAAGAATACGAGTGAAGTAGAAGCGAGCTGTGGTTAGCTTAGCTTTGTAGAAGTCTTCTTCAGTGGTGCCTTCAGCTAGCTTAGTTAATGCAACTTTAGCCATCTTGGCCCACAAGTAACCTAGCGTGATGTAACCAGAATACATTAGGTAATCTACAGAAGCAGAACCTACTTCGTCACGGTCTTTCATAGACGTCATGCCGATCTTCATGGTCAAATCGCCCCACTCTTTGTTCAACTCTGTTAGTGCAGACGTGTACAAAGATAGCTCTTCGTTTTCGCTTTCTTCTTTACAGAAACCGTGAACTAATTTGGTGAAGTTTTTCAAAGACTGACCTTGAGTCATCAATACTTTACGACCCAATAGATCCAACGCTTGAATACCAGTAGTGCCTTCATAAAGAGTAGAAATACGAGTATCACGAACGATTTGCTCCATGCCCCACTCAGCGATAAACCCGTGACCACCGTAAACCTGAACACCGTGGTTAGCAGACTCTAAACCTACTTCTGTTAGGAAAGCTTTCGCAATAGGCGTTAGGAAACCAAGCATATCGTCAGCGGCTTTTTTCTCTTCTTCAGAGTTACCGTGATGAACGATGTCGTTTTGCTGTGACGTTAAGTAAACCAGTGCACGACCACCTTCAGCAAATGCTTTCTGAGTTAGTAGCATTTTACGAACGTCTGGGTGAACAATAATTGGGTCAGCTGCTTTTTCTGGGAATTTAGCACCTGTTAGTGAACGCATGGCTAGACGATCTTTAGCGTAAGTTAGCGCGCCCTGGAAAGAACCTTCAGCAGCGGCAACACCTTGAAGTGCAGTACCGATACGAGCTGTGTTCATGAAAGTGAACATGCACAATAGGCCTTTGTTTTCAGGACCAATCAACCAACCTTTAGCGCCATCGAAGTTCATTACGCAAGTTGAGTTACCGTGAATACCCATTTTATGTTCAATAGAACCACAAATCAGATCGTTACGCTCAGAGGCTAAAGAACCATCTTCAGCAACAACGAACTTAGGTACGATAAACAAAGAAATACCTTTAGTACCTTCTGGAGCACCTGGTAGACGGGCTAGAACGATATGTACGATGTTGCCAGACATGTCGTGCTCACCGGCAGAGATAAAGATCTTAGTACCAGAAATAGCGTAAGAACCGTCGGCATTTGGCTCAGCTTTAGTCTTAAGAATACCTAAATCAGAACCACAAGCAGGTTCAGTCAAACACATGGTACCGGTCCATTCACCGCTTACTAATTTGTGTAGGTAAGTTTCTTTTTGCTCAGCAGAACCCCAACGTGTAATGGTGTTCATGGCGCCGTGAGAAAGACCTGGGTACATGCCCCAAGACCAGTTAGCTGTACCCACCATTTCAGACATTACGATGCCCAAAGATTCAGGTAGACCTTGGCCGCCGAATTCTTCGCCGTGAGTCATTGAAGGCCAGCCAGCTTCTACAAACTGCTCGTAAGCCGCTTTAAAGCCTGTTGGAGTAGTAACGGTACCGTCGTCGTTACGAGTACAACCTTCTTCATCACCTACTTTATTAAGAGGAGAAAGAACGTTTTCACAAAATTTTGCACCTTCCGTAACAATGGCATCAACCATGTCAGGAGTCGCAACATCAGCAAAGGCTGGCAAGCTGGCGTAATGGCCAGGCATATCCAATACTTCGTCAGTTACAAATTTAATTTCACGTAAGGGAGCTTTATATTCAGGCATGAAGACCTCTGCTGTCGTGCTCTAGCACTACTTTGACCCAGTAGCTGAGCAATTTAAATATTGAAGCCAAACTCCTAATCACTAGAGCTTGCACTTAATTTCGTATGGGTCTTTTGTACTAAAACAAAGCCCCAAATGGCACACTTCAAACAAGTGTTTGAAACATACGTTTGCCGGCGTCCAATGTCAAGGGGCGCAATTTATCCATTTGTGCAATTATCAACCTAGTATAGGCCATAATTCTAAGTAACTTTAATTGAGTAATAAATATACTTAAATACTCTAAAACCCAGCAACTATGGGCTTTTCAAAGAAACACCCTGCCACAATGTGAAAAGCCATAACCCGAGGGCTATGGCTTTTTTAGTTAACAATAAAGGGCGCTGCGGCCCTTAAAAGTTAAAAGGAAAAATGCTCAGCATCTAGATCCATCAAGGTATCGGCACCGGCCAACATGGTATTAGCATGGGTCAATGTACGAGGCAGAATACGCGTGAAGTAGAAACGCGCTGTCACTAATTTCGCCTTGTAGAAGTCTTCTTCTGTAGTGCCTTCGGCCAGTTTTTTCTGGGCTACGCGAGCAATAATGGCCCACATGTAAGCAAGGGTTACGTAACCTGAGTACATTAGATAATCAACTGACGCTGAACCCACTTCATCACGGTCCTTCATGGCAGCCATTCCAATTTGCGTGGTGAGGTTGCCCCATTCTTTGTTTAGCTCGTTTAACTTAGCCGTGTACATGGCCAGCTCTTCATTGCCTTCTTCTTCTTTGCAGAAAGTATGAATCATTTTAGTGAAGTTCTTCAAAGATTGACCTTGCGTCATCATCACTTTACGGCCAAGTAAATCAAGGGCCTGAATGCCTGTGGTGCCTTCATATAAAGTAGAGATACGGGCATCACGTACAATTTGCTCCATGCCCCACTCAGCAATAAAGCCGTGGCCACCGTAAACCTGAACACCATAATTAGCAGATTCAAGACCCGCTTCTGTTAAGAAGGCTTTGGCAATGGGCGTTAAGAAGCCCAATAGATCATCGGCCGCTTTACGCTCTTCTTCAGTGTTACCCACTTTAACCAAGTCATTTTGTTTGGCGGTTAAATACAATAATGCACGACCACCTTCGGTGAAGGCTTTTTGCGTTAGCAGCATTTTACGTACATCTGGGTGCACGATAATTGGGTCAGCGGCTTTTTCTGGGAATTTAGCGCCGGTTAAAGAACGCATGGCTAAGCGGTCTTTGGCGTACGTTAATGCACCTTGAAAAGACCCTTCTGAGGTAGAAACACCCTGTAGCGCAGTACCGATTCGCGCGGTATTCATAAAGGTAAACATCGCGTTTAAACCTTTATTTTCAGGGCCAATTAACCAGCCTTTAGCGCCGTCAAAGTTCATGACACAAGTAGCTGAACCATGCATACCCATCTTGTGCTCAATAGAGCCACATTTCACTTCATTGCGCTCGCCAATGGCACCGCTTTCAGTAGGCAAAAACTTAGGCACAATAAACAATGAAATACCTTTTGTACCAGCAGGTGCACCAGCAATACGCGCCAATACAATGTGTACAATGTTACCGGCTACATCATGCTCGCCTGATGTAATAAAGATTTTGCTGCCGGTAATGGCGTAAGAGCCATCGGCATTTGGTTCGGCTTTCGACTTCATTAAGCCAAGGTCAGAGCCACAATGAGATTCCGTCAAACACATGGTGCCGGTCCATTCACCGCTTACCAAAGGCAACATGTACGTTTCTTTTTGCTCAGGTGTGCCCCACGCATGAATCGTATTCATAGCACCGTGAGACAAACCTGGGTATGTGCCCCAAGACCAGTTAGCGGTGCTGACCATTTCGGTCATCACCAAACCTAAAGACTCAGGCAAACCTTGGCCACCAAATTCTTCATCATGGGCCAATGAACACCAGCCCGCTTCTACGTATTTGTCATATGCATCTTTAAAGCCCGTTGGGGTGGTAACAGAACCATCGGCGTGGTGAGTACAACCTTCAATATCACCAGAGCGGTTAAGAGGCGCAATGATATTTTCACAGAACTTGGCCCCTTCATTAATGATGGCATCTACCATGTCTGGGGTGGCTAGATCAGCATAGGCTGGCAAGCTGGCATAATGGGCTGGCATTTCCAGCACTTCATCCAAGATAAATTTAAATTCACGTAGCGGCGCTTTATATTCTGGCATGACGAACCTCTATTTGGGTTTTTCGTTAATTCTTAGATTTGACCCATAATTATCAAATCAAACACTTGTTTGAAACATACGTTTAGAATTGAAATCTGTCAACCTAACCAGAAAGATCGATTTGCCATAATGTGAAGAAGGTGGGGGGAAAAATCGCAGTAATAACCTTCCATAACCCTTTATTTTTTGTTCCCAACAAAATAAAGATACCCCCTACACGGCCGTAGGCAGCGTCATTTTTGCAGGAGTTCTAAATGAGTGTCCTTCCTTGGGTATACCCTAAAATATTGCTCCTGAAATTTTAGGATACAGACCATCCCTAGACATACCCTAAAATATTGCTCCTGAAATTTTAGGATACAGGCCATCCCTAGGCATACCCTAAAATATTGCTCCTGCAATTTTAGGATACAGGCCATCCCTGGCCATAAAAAATGGCCAACAGTACAAGACTGTTGGCCATTGGCTTATCTATATTTTCAGCAGTTAAAGCCTGCCTTCTTTATGCTTTAAAATGCAAAATGCTCTGCATCTAGATCCATAAGAGTATCGGCACCGGCCACCATCGTAGTGGCATGGCTAAGAGTACGCGGCAGAATACGAGTAAAGTAAAAGCGCGCTGTGGTGATTTTAGCTTTATAGAAGTCTTCTTCTGACGTGCCTGCCGCCAACTTATCTTGTGCTTCTTTGGCCATTAATGCCCACAAGTAAGCAAGGGTTACGTAACCTGAGTACATTAGGTAATCAACCGAGGCACTGCCCACTTCATCGCGGTTCTTCATGGCTGACATGCCCACCTTAGTGGTTAAATCACCCCATTCTTTTATTAGCTCAGACAATTTAGCCGTGTACATGGCCATTTCTTCGTTGTTGCCATGCTCTTTACAGAAAGTATGGATGATCTTGGTAAAGTTCTTAAGTGATTGCCCTTGAGACATCATCACTTTACGGCCTAATAAATCTAAAGCTTGGATGCCTGTGGTACCTTCATAAAGCGTAGAAATACGGGTATCACGTACCAATTGCTCCATGCCCCACTCTTGAATAAAGCCGTGACCACCGTAAACCTGAACACCGTGGTTAGTGGCTTCTAGGCCGGTTTCGGTTAAAAAGGCTTTTGCAATAGGGGTTAGGAAACCCAATAGCTCATCGGCTGCTTTACGCTCTTCTTCGTTTTGACCTACTTTCACAATGTCGTTCTGCTTGGCAGCCCACATCACTAACGCACGACCACCTTCAGCAAAGGCTTTTTGGGTTAACAATAATTTACGAACATCAGGATGAACGATAATTGGGTCGGCGGCTTTTTCAGGGAACTTAGCACCGGTTAATGAACGCATGGCCAAACGATCTTTGGCGTAGGTTAATGCACCTTGATAAGACGCTTCAGCGGCACTTGAACCCTGCAAGGCAGCGCCAATACGGGCGGTGTTCATGAAGGTAAACATGCATTGTAGGCCTTTGTTTTCTGGACCAATTAACCAGCCTTTGGCGTTATCAAAGTTCATTACACAAGTAGCAGAAGCCTTAATGCCCATCTTATGTTCAATAGAGCCACATTCTAGTGAGTTACGCTCACCAAAAGAACCATCGCTGGTAGGCAAAAACTTAAGCACGATAAACAGCGAGATACCTTTAGTGCCTGCTGGCGCACCTGGTAAACGCGCTAATACAATGTGCACGATGTTGTCAGACATATCGTGCTCACCCGCCGATATAAAGATCTTAGAACCGGTAATCGCGTAAGAGCCATCGGCGTTAAGTTCTGCTTTTGACTTCATCAAACCCAAGTCTGACCCACAATGAGATTCGGTTAAGCACATGGTGCCTGTCCATTCACCGCTTACCAGTTTAGACATGTAGGTATCTTTTTGCTCAGGTGTGCCCCAAGCCATAATGGTATTCATGGCACCATGAGATAAACCAGGGTACATGCCCCAGGCTACGTTTGATGAGCTGACCATGTCAGAAATAACCACGTTTAACGACTCAGGCAAACCCTGACCACCATGCGCTTCATCATGAGCTAATGAAGGCCAGCCGCCCTCTACAAACTGATGGTACGCTTCTTTAAAACCTTTAGGCGTAGTCACCGAACCGTCTTCATGACGAGTACAGCCTTCTGCATCGCCAGAACCATTTAACGGCGAAATAACATTTTCACAGAACTTAGCGCCTTCGTTAATAATGGCATCCACCATATCGGGCGTGGCCAGATCAGCATAAGCGGGCAAGCTGGCGTAATGACCCGGCATGTCCAACACTTCATCAAGAAGAAACTTATATTCACGTAAGGGCGCTTTATATTCTGGCATGGTTTACCTCTAAAAAAGTCTTGAAACGGATACGTTAAAACGATTGTTTTATTATCAAACACTTGTTTCAAACATACGTTTGAATTTTTTAACTGTCAACTAACTAGAAGGAAAATTGATTAAAAATAAGACAAAAAAAGCAGGGAAAATAAAAACCCAAAAAATAGGTAAATTGGGCACAAGAGATTGGTATTAAAGGACACTGCTATGCAGCGCCCTTTAATGGTAGAGCCATAAAAAGTTAAAAAAGAGCCGTTATTTAAAGCTAGTACGATCAACAAACGGTTTGGCAACGCCGTCTTTGGCCAAGCCATTTGCCATGGCTGTACGTTGATTTTTACGACCCAAAAGACGCAATTGGGTAATACGCTCCCATAACAACGCGCCGCGGGTGTCTTTTTTCCAGGTTTTCTTAAACAAGTATTTAGTGGCGGCAATGGCATCTGGGCTTTGTTTGCAAATGGTTTCAGCGAGGACCTGTGCATCGGCCATGGGGTCTTCACTGACTTTACTGATAAGGCCATATTCTGCCCCTTCCAAACCACTGAAAAAACGCCCTGTCATAGTCAGCTCTTGGGCGATGTCCACACGGGTTAAACGGGACAAGGTCACCATGCCGCTCATATCGGGAATTAAACCCCACTTCATTTCTAAAATAGACATTTTAGAATCTGGCGTGGCGATACGATAATCACAGCCCAAAATTATCTGCATGCCGCCACCAAAACAATTGCCATGAACCGCTGCAATGACAGGCACTGGCAGGTCACGCCAAATATGCGCCACACGCTGGAAAATATTGTCTTTGCCCCAAGGTGTTTTAAGGAAAAACTTAGGAATCATGGTAGGGGTTTTACTGACCGCCGCAAAATCTAACCCAGAGCAAAATGATGCGCCATTGCCATGCATAATCACTGCGCGAATGGTGCGATCTTTACGAATGGTTTTTGCCGTGGCAATAAGCTCTAAAAACATCTGCATGTCTAAACCGTTGTGCTTTTCTGGGCGGTTTAGGGTCACATACGCAATGCTGTCTTTAACGTTGAGTAATACACGTTGTTGGTTATTGGTGGTCATAACAGTTTCTGCTTGTTTCGCTTTTCTTAAATTGGACGCATGGTTTCATATTTTGAAAGGAATTGCAGGTGGCTATTACTGACAATGGGGGTGGCTTTTTGTGGTTATAGATAAATATTAGAAGCGCTGTTGGGCTGGTATTTTAATACTTGGTTTAGCCAGTTTCTTACATACTTGAGCCATGCCTCTACTTTTTGGGGCCCAGCTTCAAGGTGACAGTGCCACTAGATGGATGCCCGGTTAGTTTGACTACTCCCTTAATGCGTTATAAACACACATTGATCAATAGCTTCAAGATAAAGATAAAAACAAGATTAAAAATGGGCATTGGACAATTAAACACGTCATGGGACCTTATATTATTTATATGCCATCACATGACGGCGTATTAAGATATTCAACTGCATAATGATAAAGCCGGAAATATGTCCAAACTGTCAAATATGCAACTCAGCGTGCAGGTATTTAAAAAACGAGTAAAATTAACAAGTTAAGCGCGTACCGTTTTTTATTTAGCCTGCAATAGGTGCTTAGAAAAATTGGCCAATTAAGTCTGTATGCCTCATGATACGGGCCATTAAAAGAACTGAATGACGATTTCTGCCCCGGCAAACACGTCACCGGATAAAAGCGTCACGAGACGTAGAATAAGCTGTTGAACTTGCCGAGCAGGCTCGGAGAAAGCCTGCACTCATCTTTTTACTGGATATAATCACAGTATAGTCTAAACCTAAAGAATGCATTATTTATCCCTGCAATCTTTACTTCAGCAACACTTCCCCACGTTTTTAAAAACGCACAAAATTCCTCTGTATCAGCATAAAACCGTGCGCCACTTAATGGATTGCCGAACAGAAAAACTAGGGGGGCACACGCAATATTGTGAAAATGGTCATGTAAACGGTGTTTGGTATAACTCGTGTAAAGATCGCGCCTGCCCGAAATGCAAAGGGATTCACAGTGAGCGCTGGTTATTAAAAGCGGAATCTGTTTTATTGCGCTGCCCGCATCACCATATTATTTTTACTTTGCCCCATGATCTAAATAATTTATGGGTTTTTAATCGGGCTTTAATGGCCGATATTTTATTTCGTGCTGTGCAAGAAACCATTAAGCAACTCAGTAAAGACCCTCGTTATTTAAATGCCAAACCAGGTTTTATATGTGCGTTACATACTTGGGGGCGCAATCTTTCCTTACATCCTCATATACATTGTTTGATGACTCACGGCGGTTTAGCTGAAAGTAATCAATGGAGGGAACCAAAGAAGAAATGTTTGTTTCCTCGAAAAGTTGTAATGATGATTTTCAGAGGAAAAGTAAATGCTTTTATAAAAAATGCCTTAAAACAAGCTAAATTAGTAGTTCCCCCGAACGAGTCCTCGCAACAGATTATAAATCTTTGTAATAAACTTGGACGCAAGGAATGGGTGGTGCATTTTTGTAAGCGTTACGATCATGGCGAGGGCGTAGCAAAATATATAGCAAAATACGTGAGAGGCGGGCCACTTAAAGATAAACAAGTTAAAATGATGAGCAATGGTTATCTTAACTTTTCATACAACTCACACCAATCCAAACAAACTGAAACCTTAAATATTAGTGCACATGACTTTATAAAAAGGTGGTTGAATCACATTCCAGTGCCTAAAAAGCAGTTGGTTCGTAGTTACGGGCTATATAATGCCAGAGCAATTTCCGCTCTAAATGTTGCAAGAGAACAGCATCAACAAACAGCGGTGAGTAAACCTGAAATACTCATGTGGCAAAGCTACTTGGAGAATAAAGATCAATGTAATACTTGCCCGAAATGCGGTGCAACCCTAAGGCATGGGGAGGTGGTAAGA
>OJDR01000157.1_pt1 | contig 22615 bp, 13 predicted proteins | sample 1593081 | NCBI WGS metagenome assembly OJDR01 (sample SAMN05416873, study PRJEB24817) | seawater metagenome | isolation source: Sea water | place: Canada:Atlantic | collected 2013-11
TTAATGTGGCGGACGCGGCAGGAGTCGAACCTGCGACCGCCTGGTTCGTAGCCAGGTACTCTATCCAGCTGAGCTACGCGTCCGCAATAAACTGTTTTTTTATATCTCAAGTTAAGGAGATAGCGAACCGTGTTCGTAGCCATTAACATTAGATAACCTATCCAACTAGCCTACGTATTCGCGATAAACATTTTTTTAACATCTCATGCTTAGGAGATAGTATTTATTATTTAATTAGCTTTAATACTAGCTATTCTTTTTTATTTATCCACTTAAAGAAAAGTGGCGGACGCGGCAGGAGTCGAACCTGCGACCGCCTGGTTCGTAGCCAGGTACTCTATCCAGCTGAGCTACGCGTCCTTATTTAAACTTGTTATTTATATCTCTAGTTTAAGAGATAATGAACTAAACAGTAAATACTTAGGTAGACAACCTAGTAAACACTCTCTACGTTCACATGAACTATTTCATCATCGTTGTTCTTACGATGCCAATCTAAAAGAATGGCGGAGAGGGAGGGATTCGAACCCTCGAACCGGGATAAACCAGTTACTCCCTTAGCAGGGGAGCGCCTTCGGCCACTCGGCCACCTCTCCAATGGGTGCGAATAATAAGGGATTAAAAAAATAAGTCAAACTTTTTTCAGTATTTATTTCGATTTTTTGACTGTTTGCTGAGAATTCAAACAACACGCTCATTTTTCAAACATTAATCAGCCAATACGCGATGAAAAGGTCCTAGTAATTTTTACAATGAAATCAAAAAAGCCGACAACTGTCGGCTTTAATTATGAGAGAACAATTAAAATTTACTCTCTGAGGATTCACCCTCTCCTTTTTCCGATTGTATTCTCATATAGATTTCTTCACGATGAACTGATACTTCTTTTGGCGCATTTACACCTATACGTACCTGATTACCCTTAACCCCTAACACTGTCACTGTGACGTCGTCTCCGATCATCAACGTTTCACCAACTCGGCGAGTTAATATTAACATCTTAATTTCCTTTATGTATAAAAACGAGATCCACTAAATATATATAAGCTAGTAACAAATTAAATTTAGTCTAATTTTCGTAAAAGTGCACTAAAGATCACAATAAGTATCTAAAATACTTATCAAACATTATAGATCCCATCAATAATGTCCAATTTTTAGCACTGAACAGAAAACCTGTAAAAGCTATAGTAGAATGCAAATGCAACCACTAGCGTTCATTTTAACAACCTTGGTGAAACAATAAACACTATATTCAGTGTTTTTTGTAAATTTAGGTAAATTTTTATCAAATAATACAAATAACAACGCTGTAATTACATGTTATTAACATTAGACCTTCAAGATAAATAAAATATTCGCTTTAAAAATAAATTATTTAAATAAAAATTAGTCTAGCTAACGCTACGCTATGTTCATTAGCAAGTTAGCTAACATCGAAACTAGAAGATTAATGATGATTTTTTAAGGAATTATGAGCTACTAGGAGTTGTTGAACTTTGTTCATATTTTCAGCAACTGGTTGATTTAATGTTAGCAACGCAGAATTAAAGGGGTTTGGTTGTTCCAAATAAGTGAAATTCTAATGCCGCTAGCGTTAAAAATAGCCATTGCTCAAAGGGCTGAGGCTGAAATCACCTTACTTTGCGTTGAAAATAACCTTAATTTAGATGACTAAACTACACCATTTTCACCTTAGTTAAGGTTATTTTATCTCTCAGCTGAATTATTATACAAAGATCAACAGCCCCTGATAATTATCAATAAAAAAAGGGGCAAAAAGCCCCTTTCTATCAATTTTATATTTTGTTGACTTGCTTAGCTCAATTTAACCGTTAACCAGCTCTCTGCGGCCTTTAAAGCCGCTTCAATGTTTTCTGGTTGGCTGCCTCCAGCTTGTGCCATGTCAGGACGACCACCGCCCTTGCCGCCAACTTCTTGTGCTGCAACATTGACTAATTCGCCAGATTTTACGCGGCCAATAAGATCTTTAGTTACGCCAGCAATTAAGCTCACTTTGTCATCGCTTGCGGTTGCCAATAGAATGATGCCTGAGCCCATTCTATTTTTTAAGTCATCAACCATACCACGAAGTGATTTAGCTTCTACGCCTTCTAAATTGGCAATAAGCGCTTTTACACCATTGAACTCGATAGCTTGGCTAAGTAAATCAGCACCCGCTTGACTTGCTACTTGCTGCTTATATTGTGCTAATTCTTTTTCTAACTCTTTATTACGCAACAATACTTGTTCTACTTTGCTTGTAACATTAACCGGATCAGCTTTAACTAAAGCGGCAATATTACTTAACGTTTGTTCTTGTGCTTCAAAGTAGTTTAGTGCGCCTTCGCCTGTTACGGCTTCTATACGACGAACACCAGCAGCAATACCTGACTCTGAGGCTATTTTGAATAGGCCAATATCACCAGTACGGTCAACATGAACACCACCACAAAGCTCGGTAGAAAAGCCGCCTAAAGTAACAACACGCACTTCATCGTCATACTTTTCGCCAAATAAGGCCATAGCGCCTTTTTCTTTCGCTTCATCAATTTGCATTAAATTGGTTTCACGGGCTAAATTACAGCGAATCTGTTCATTGACCATGCGCTCGATAGTTATTAATTCTTCACGCGTAACGCCTTCAAAATGAGAAAAATCAAAACGTAATTTTTCAGCATCACATAACGAACCTTTCTGTGTAACATGCTCACCCAACACTTTACGAAGTGTCGCGTGTAAAATATGTGTTGCGGTGTGGTTCTTAACAATTGCAGCGCGACGTTCGATGTTAATTTCGGCTTTAACACGACGGTTTAACCCGATAGTGTTATGAGCAATACCTCGGTGTGCAAACGCGTGACCTAATTTAAATGTGTCGGTAACTTCAAAAACGCCATCATCAAGGTGTAGCATACCGCTATCACCTACTTGTCCACCTGACTCAGCATAGAACGGGGTTTTATCTAGTACGACAATACCGGCTTCACCTGCTTTTAATTCAGCAACGCTTGCTTCGTTATTAAAAAGCTCAACAACAGTAGAAGACATGTCATTGCGGGTATAACCTTTAAATTCAGTGCGATGCTCAGATTTAATGGTGTCATTATAATCAGTACCAAATTGGCTAGCTTTTTGCGCACGAATACGTTGCTGAGCCATAGCGGCATCAAAACCATCATGATCAATACTTAAATGACGTTCACGAGCAATATCTGCCGTTAAATCAGCAGGAAAACCGTAAGTGTCATAAAGTTTGAAAACATCATCACCGGCAATTGTATCGCCTTTAAGCTCTGACAATATATCTTCTAGAAGCGCCATACCACGGTCGAGTGTTCGGCCAAACTGCTCTTCTTCGATACGGAGAATTTTTTCAATAATAGCCTGTTGCTGAATAAGCTCTGGGTAAGCTTGACCCATTTGTTGTGCAAGTGATGCGACAATTTTATGAAAGAAAAATGATTTAGCTTCTAATTTATGACCGTGACGAATGGCTCGACGAATAATGCGGCGTAAAACATAACCACGACCTTCGTTTGACGGCATAACACCATCGGTAATTAAGAAGCTACATGAACGAATATGATCGGCAATAACGCGTAATGATTTATGTTCAAGATCGTTACAATCAAGTAACTTTGCGGTATCTCGAATTAAGCCTTGGAAAATATCAATTTCATAGTTGCTATGCACACCTTGCATAATCGCGGAAATACGCTCTAATCCCATACCCGTATCAACTGACGGTTTAGGTAAGTTTTCCATAGTACCGTCAGCGTGACGGTTGTATTGCATGAAAACTAAATTCCAAATTTCGATAAAACGATCGCCGTCTTCATCTGCAGAGCCCGGAGGACCACCAAAAATATCTTCGCCGTGATCATAAAAAATTTCAGAGCAAGGTCCACATGGGCCAGTATCGCCCATCGACCAAAAATTATCTGACTCGAATTTTTTATCTGCTGACTTGTCGCCAATGCGAATAATTTTCTCTGCTGGTACACCTATTACCTTTAACCAATAGTTATAGGCTTCATCATCGCTTTCATAAACAGTCACCAATAGCTTTTCTTTTGGTAGTGCTAATACGCTGGTTAAAAATTCCCAAGCATAATTGATCGCTTCTTCTTTAAAGTAGTCACCAAAACTAAAGTTACCGAGCATTTCGAAGAAGGTGTGATGACGAGCAGTATAACCAACATTTTCTAAATCATTATGTTTGCCGCCTGCACGAACACAGCGCTGTGATGAGGTAGCTCGAGTATAACTGCGCGTGTCATCACCTAGGAATACATCTTTAAATGGCACCATACCGGCATTGGTGAATAATAATGTTGCGTCATTACCAGGAACAAGCGAACTACTCGCAACAATTTGGTGTTGCTTAGATGCATAAAAATCTAAAAATGCCTGACGCAATTGCGCACTAGTTTCAATCATTTGTATTTCCAACTTTTCGAAAAATTAAATCTGTTTAAGCGTTTAATAGTGCCATGATTTCATCGGTTGATAAACCACGCCGTGACATAAAGCACACTCTTTTAGCTTTATTTTTTACGCTATTATTAGGGACGCACCAAAGCGCTTATTATACGCAAGCTCTGCTTGAAGATACCAATTAATTTGACAGTTTCTTGGCAACTTCTTTACAACTCCACCATAAATTACGTTTGCGCTGATGCTAATAGCTTTTATATGCCGTTCGAAAGACTACCTTTACCTAATTAGCTGCCCGATGAGCTATTGGCCAGCAGCATTTTAAGTCAATGTGCTTCGGTAATGGCATAGCATGCTACATCAGTGATATGTGAAATAACGTTTGCAAAGGTAAATATGTTACCTATTATTTTGAATTGATTTATATCTTCGATGAACGAAAAATAAGAACTAACTTATTTATAGCGATTTAATTTATCAATCAAATAAACATTAACCATGATAAGTTTTACATTATGTCAATAATCGCGCAAAATAAACTGATATCAATTGAAGTAATGCATTAGTCACTGTAGTGCGGCATTCAGTTATAAATAAAAGCTAAACTTTAGCTACTAATAAAAACAGGGACCGGTATGAAGGGACAAATTAACAACATGCGTTTAATTTTGGTTATTTTATTTAGCTCGCTATTTTTACAAGCATGTGGCGGCTCAAGTGATAAAACTCCAATATTCACCGTGACCTCATCGGTTTCGTCAGTAGCCTTTACCAATGAATTCTTACAAGAAGAAACTCACACTATTGCCGTCGATGTCACCTTTGACGGTAATGGCTTATTGTTAGGATTTGCACCGAATGCCTCATCAGTCAATTGGTTAAACTATCGCATAGAAAACGTCACAGCCACATCAGCTACTATTCATATAGATGTTAGCAATGCCAACTTACTGACTGCTGATCTCTACGGCACAACATTACGCCTATCGAGTGGAGATCCAGAAACCACTAACTTTTCTCACAAAGATATTAATGTTTCACTACTGGTTTGGCAGGCACTAACCTTCGATGATACCTTTGGCGTCGAGAGCATAGCAGCGAAAACTATCGATATCAGCTCAACCGCTGACAACTTAACGTTAGCAAGCTCATCACCTTGGTTAACTGTTGAAAAGTCGTTTGTTGACGGGATAACAACGATTACCGCAACGCCTAATATTACTGAGCTAACAGAAGCTAACCTCTATAGTGCTACCATCGACATTACTAGCCCATTAGGCACCACCAAATACCCCGTAGAGTTAAGTTTAGACAACATTCATTTATTTGCTGATAGTGCAACCGTAGCATTTGCTGAAACTGCTAATATCAGCAATAGCCGAACTACGATTAATATCAATTCAAACAGTGTTTTACCTTGGGGCTGGCTAGCAAGCACGGAAGCTACATGGTTAACGCTAACCGCCAATTCACAAACCAATCAATTAACCATTACCGCTGATAGCAGTACTTTAACCAATAACTCGACAGCACTTGCTGAAATAACCATAACTGGCGACGAACAAACCACAGCAATCGCAGAAACTATTCAAGTCAGCTTTTATAAGTCGGATGCCATTACTGAAACCAATACGCTCGATATCGTTGCTAACGATAATGGTGTTGCGACTAACCCACTTTTACCACAATATTATGTTGCAACAAGTAATGAACTGCGTAGCTACCATCTATATAGTAACGAATTACTATCAACCACTGTCATTGCCCCTGCTGATACCTTGTTAGAGCGATTAGTTATTCATCCAGATGCCAGCATGATGTTGGCCCAAGCCGACGAAACACTCGTTATTGATGAGAATACAAGTGAAACAACAACCCACAGGTATCAAATAAACCTCAGTGATATGACGGTGGTCGAACTAACCGATAGCGATATTAGCAACCAGCCAGTAAAATTCATTCGCCTTGATGGTCGCTACTTTGTTGCCACTGAAATACTGGAATTTGCTGATAAAAACCTCATGCGCCAAGGGTTTGATGCCCCCAACGCTTTTTTTGCCAGAGCTTTTAATGTCGCTGAAGAAAATCAAACCCTATTTGCTTTAGATATCAGTACGCCTGCAGAGTTAATGTCGATAAAGCGCATGGATGTGAAAATAAATGACTTTGGTCGAAACCCTATTAGCACTCAGATCAGTCACAGCTATCGCCCAGAGTTATTAGGTGAAAATGAACAAATTGTTGACTTCTTCGTCACCTCAGACGAAAAAAATATCTACGCCATTAGCCCAACAAGCGAATGGATAAGCTTTGATGGTACAACATTTATCGATAATGGCGTACTAACGAGTGATGAAACCCTAACTAATTTAGCCCTTGCCTATAGTGCTAATGATCGCCCGCACTATGTAAGATTTGAAGATGAAGTTGGCTTTAAAATCGATGTCTACAATGAACAGCAAACCATAGCGAGCAGTATTGAATTAGGACAAAATCAACCAACTAATATTCTAATTGCTAAGGGTGATAGCCGAGCAGTTTTAACCTCAGCCGGCACCGACAGCATAGATGTTATTAATTTAAATCAATTTAGCACCTCCGCCAACACGCTAACTTTTAGCACAAACTTTGGTGACAGCACAATAGCGCAGCAAGAACTTACCCTTAGCCATATTGGCGCGGGTTGGCAAGCAACAGCCAGTGCTCCTTGGTTAATATTAACCAGACAAAGTGACGAAAATGGCGATAGTATCCTGGTTAATATCGATCGCAGCTTAATTACCGGCTGGGGTTTAATGACCGCAAGCATTTCAATTTACGACCCTCTAACTAACACCACTAGAGTTATTACCGTAGAGCTTGCCATCGATGCCATAAGACTAAGTAGCAACTACCCTGCACTTGCTTTTAACAGCTTAGCCACTGAACAAACACTTGTGCATACCGTTGATATTCTCATCAATAGCGAAAGCAACATTACATGGCAAGCAACCACCGATGTTAGCTGGTTATCGTTATCAGCCGATAGCACCAATAACACCCTCACTATTACCGGAATACCGGCCAATATTGCCACCGATGGCATTCATAATGCCGTGATAACCTTATCACCAACAACGGCAGGCTCAGCGCTACCGAGCAGCATTAACGTCACATTCAATAAAGGTTCAAGTGACGCCACTGATGTTGATATAGCAAGTATTAGCTTTAATACCTCAGGTATTGTTTTAGATCCGATGCGACCTTACGTTTATATTGCCAGTGGCGATAGCCTAAGTACCTATAATGTTATTTCTGGTACACTAATCAACACAACGGCGTCACCGTTAGCTGATGTAGACTTAACCAATTTAGTCATTCATCCTGATGGCTCTATGTTATTAGCGTCGAATAGCGAAACTTATCTCGATGATGATGAAGTGGAACAGACGCGGGTCAATCATTATAAGTTTGACTTAAACGATTATCAATTTAGCCAAATAGACAGTGATAATATCACCATAGAGTTTCGCCCTCTGATGATCAAAATGGTTGCCGGCGCTCCTGTTGTTATCACGCAAACACTTGAGTATGCCGACCTTAACTTAGTTCGTCAGTACTGGGATCAAGAAAACGCATTTTTTGCTTCAACAGTTGCTCAAGCTAATAGCGCTAATGTCTATATGACTTATAAACAGTCAACAACATCGCTTGAACGCTTTACGCTAGCTTATAACGCTTATGCCAGTGAAATGGTTTCAGTAACCAATGAGCCGGCTTATACTAACCTCGCCTTTACCAGCTTATCTAACTTTTCTTTGAGTCATGATGGTAATACTATATATACGGCGAATAGTGTCAGTGAATGGGCTAGTTTTGATAACACCACCTACACTGATAATGGCTTGCTGCAAGCCAACCCTAACGTGCAAACATTTAATACCAGCACAGATACCAGTGATAGTAGTTATTTTTACCGCTTTGACCCAACACTCGGTGTTACTTACAGTAAATATAATGACGCACAGGTTGAGCTTTGGTCAGAAGTTATTAGCAATGGAACGGCGCAAAGTTACTTATTACCTGCCTATCAACGCGTGTTGATATATGACGCTGATTCAAGCACCTTAAGGTTGCGATCTCATCAGTAAGCATCAGTAACTAAACAAAAACTTAGCGCTGATTTAATTGCGCTATCGAACAACAAAAAACCGCAGCAATGCGGTTTTTTTATCTGCTAAAATTGACCGTCCATCACCACCTTTTTACGCGAAATAAATATCGTCCACTGTCAGTGCTAACGATAGTAATATCATGCAATATCACCATGGTGCCGCGTACAGCGATATCTACAAAACTCAATAAACATGCTAAAAATCGGCCACAGCTATCAATATTCAAACAACGATTAACATTAAGCTGATCGATATCCCCCTACTCACACCCATTAAAATAATGAATTCACCACTTAGCAAAAATTGTTATCTCTATGGGGATTAACTGTAATGCGATGTAATATTTTAAAACTCAACTTTATCCTAAGCTTTTAAGAATAAATAATAAGGTTGAGATCATTTTATCAAAGGGATTTTATCTATGATTACATTTAAAAAAGTTACCCTGTCATCAGCACTTGCCGTGATGGTTGCCAGTTGTGGCAATGTTGAAATAAATGAAAAAAGTACCGATAGCTTAGTAAATACTCAAGGCAACACACTGAATAACTTTACTTGTGCAGCCCAAAGTAGCTGGGTTTTTTCACCAAACAATCCACCCGACGAAATCCCAGGTGGTGGTCAAAATCTATGTCAATTTTATGAATTTTCTTGGCAATGGTTTATTTCATTAATGAATAAGCGCAACGGCGAACAACGGGTTTATCAAGATATCGCCAGCTACCCAGTGTTCCTAGGTTTAGGTAAAAATTCATGTAAAGAAAACACCGCAACGTCTAAACTTTTTGTCAGAACCGGAAAAGATAACCAAGTTACGGGAGGAGATTTCACCTTACCTGCTGAAATGAACCAAGCGCTGGGTAATGCCGTTATCTATGATCAAAATAAAAACATCGTTTTGTATCAAGCACGTTTTGATAAAAACATGTGTAATGTCGTTCAAAGTTCACCTACATTGCCAGCAGGGACAACGGAAATAAAGTCGTCTTGGCGCACGATTACCGCAGCAGACAAAGCTAATTATATTTGGATCACCTCAGATACTAATAATAATGGCAGCATAGAAGATACCGAGTTATACGGTATGGTTGGCTTTCATTTAGTCAAAAGCACAGAACTTCATCCTGAATTTATTTGGGCAACTTTTGAGCACAAAAATAATGCACCTGATTGTCAAAAACAACCTAACTTAAAAAAATCAAATGACTGGAGCTTCACCAGCAAAAGTTGTGCAATACAATTACCTACAGGTAGCAGTATTGCTTCCTGTAACTTTAATAAAACATTAACCCCAGCTAAAACTGACGATAGTCCGCTAACTGGAAGCCCTACAGAGATTTGTCAAGTTTACGCACAAGGAACAGCGCCAGGTGATAATCAAGCAGATAAGAACCGTGGCAACATTGTTTCAATCAATGCTGAGCTAACAGATATTTTTAATACCTTACCTGACAGCAATTCCTTGCAGGTATTAAGAAATTATAAAATTGTTGGCGCACTCTGGGAAAACGATATAAAACAGCCTTCATCAGTAAAAGCTAATCAACGCGGCTCTATTCAACTAGCTAATACCACCATGGAAACTAATGCTCAGCAGGGGTTTTCAGGCGTAATCTATACAAGCCCTGCTCAGGTAAAACCAGCGGCCAATTGTTTTGATTGTCACAACTATAGCGCTCCAGAAAAAAATGCCGATGTCAGTCATATGTTTAAACATATTACAGGTAAATAAGTTTTACAAATTTAGTCGTACTGAGCCCAATTTTGATTGGCTTTAACGAATTTTAGGGTCATGCGCTGTAAGTAATATATATCGTTATTATTCAGTGTAATAAGCTAGGCGTTAATCAATAAACAGTCATGGCGCCATCATATTTTGACTATTTTCAATGCACTATTTGATTGAAGTAAAGCACAACAAGGCGATTCTACGCTGCCGTTAAATGCGTAAGAACCCCATACCGACAACGTAATATAAATTAAAAAGGAAGTTAAAGTGACTACAAATAAAAGCAATGACGCCGCTAGCAACCCAACGTGGTATGGGGAAATTAGATACATGTTTACCAAAACAGATATCGCTCATATGCTGCCACATGGCATAAATTTAGGTGATTATCTTACGGTTAAATCCCATGCCATTTCTATTTTTGGACAAATTTCTGCAGGACGGATGCCTCCGGGTAACCCGTGGCCCGCAGACTGGCAAACAACATTTTCTAACTGGATCTCTAATGGATACCCTCAAGGAACTGCTTCAACAAAATCTAAATTATTAGGATTAAATACCTTAGCAGCCAAAACGGTGCAAGCGACAAGAATTCGTAAAGAGATATCAACACTTAGCGCGTCAGAATTAGCTTTGCTGAAGAAAGCATTTACCGCAATAATGAAAAAAGAGCCTACTGACCCTAACAGTTATTACCTTCATGCCAGTTGGCACGGTTTACCTAGCCAATATTGTATGCACCACGCACCGGGTTATAACCCATGGCACAGGGCCTTCTTAGTGGGTTTTGAAAATGCGCTTCGTTCGGTGCCTGGCTGTGAAAATGTTACGTTACCGTATTGGGATCTCAATACTTCACTACCCGAGGTATTGTCACAACCGCCATTCGACAGCTATACCTTGCCAGTAGATATTGGTAACGGATATAAAGAGGGATACGTTACAACACGATATAAAGCAGCTGAAATAGCACAAAACTTTAAGACCTACTCTGTTCTTGAAGATTTCAATCGAGCATCTACCAAAACCGATTGGGAAGACTATACCGGCATGATCGACAATCGAGCAAATAACACCACTATCGCTGCTCATGATGGCGGACATGTCTCTATTGGCGATAGCATGGCAAACCAGCAGGTTTCGGCATTTGACCCAATATTCTGGTTTTATCACTGTAATTTAGATCGCTTGTTTTGGCAGTGGCAAAGTGAAATGCAGGCCACCACATTAGCCGGACTATTGACCACGATACAATCTGACAATAGTCGTCGAATTTTTACCGTACCGGTTTGGCAAGCACTAGCGCCTTTTACTGATGGACCAACAGCCCTAACTACGGTCAAAATTGTTGACTCGGTAACAAGTCTTGATGTCAATTATGATACACAAGCGAAACCCACCATGATGAAGATGATCCCCACGACTAAAGGCTCAACGTTTGCCTCAGATAAATTCTTTGTACATACCGACAAGGTTAATGCCCGCGTTAAAGGTATCAATCGTTTGAAAATTCCAGGCAGTTTTAAAGTGCACCTACTTAAAGATGACAAAATAATTGCTTCTCGGGCAGTTTTTCAACCTAACGAAGCGGACAAGTGCGAAAACTGTGTAGAAAATGCAATTATACATTTGGATTTCGAATTACCTTTAACAAAAGTATCAAAAGGCAAGTTAGGCGTTTGGGTTGAACCGCTAGATCACAGTCAGTTTGGTGACCATTTTCCTCATAAAATGATGGGAAATCCAACTGTCAATGTGCGCTTATTACTCAGTAACGAATAATGCTTTAAGCGAGCGATATTTTGTCTTGAATTAGTTAAGTTCTTAATAAAATATCGTTACGGCTTTAACGCTATATACGCGATTTATCTCTATTTAACACACTACCTTTGAAAGTATAGGTGACGCATGCCTGACATTTTTTCGTTAACACGTTCTCTTAAACCGAATATATTTCAAGAAGAAATTGTGAAGAAGCAACGACCCGTTAACATTAAAAGCTTGACAGTTTCAAACGATCGTACAGGCGCCATTCGCCTACTACTCTACCTTGTTGGCTTGATACAAATTGCTTTAATGTACTATTGGACCAAGGACTCGCTGTTAATTAGCCTCATTAATTTAGTTATATTTAGCTTGGTTTATGTGGTCAGTTTTTCGGTAATTAGCCGACTTAGGGTACCCGGTTTAATTGAGCATATATGGGCAACATGGATCATGGGGGGCATTGGTATGTTGCTTGGCCATCAGTTGGATATGTCATACTCTGCTAGCGGTGAACATGTGCACCACCATGCAGTAGCAGCGGCCAGCTTTTCTGTTGAGTTTTGGCCATTTTTATTGAGTGGCATGACAATCGTCATGTTAATTTTTTGTATCCCTGCCTGTTGGTATTTATGTAACCGATGCATACTGCATTATGGCATATTAGAAAAGTGGGGCTTACATGCCAGCAGTAGTCTATTTATGTTGATTGGCATGTTCTTAGCAGTTCAGAGTGAGTCGTTATTTTTTAATGTCAGCAGTGGCTTTAGCTTTATTAGCTACTACTTCATGCTGTTTATGATGGTCATATTTAGTTCAAATGCTTATTATTTCATTGCTAAAAAAATAATCAATAAGCATTGATGAGTAGTGTATATTTAGCGAATTTGGTCATTCAACCTATGGCTTAGGATTGCTTGAGGTTATTAGCAATGCCACAGATCAAAGTTACTTATTACTCATTTATCAAGATGTATTGATATATGTGTCAATTCGACCAACTTGCGTTTGCCTGAATTATTATATTCCACAATCAAATAATTTATCGCTTTGAGTTATCATGACTAGATAATCACTCCATATATTTTTTCCAAAGCTTTAGATAACGTCCGTCGTTTTTAATATTATCCAACGCTGCTTGTAATTTAATCACTACCTCGTTTGGTGTACTTTTACTTAGCGCAAAAAAGTAATCATGCTCTCCCGATAGTAAATAAGCAGGCTCAAAAATATTGATATTAACTGGCGGCGTAAGCAATTTCAATCGCGACTCTAACTCCACAGGACTAAAGGTAACAAAATCAACACGCCCCCGCATAACCTTATGAATATTTTGAGTTTCCTTCGCTACAAAAGCTAAATTAATTCCTTCCTCAAAACCATATTTCATTAGTTTTTCAGACGATGATGAACCTCGCATAACACCCACGCTATAATTTTTAACATCTTGAATTGATGTCACGTGAATATCTTTCCTTGCGGCTAATTGATACAGCCATATTTCGCGTGGGGCGATTGGGCCAACCCATTTATAAAGCTCTTCTCTATCAGGGTTTCGCACAATATCTAAAATAAGAACGTTCGGTTCCTTTTCGATAATTTTAAGTACCCTTGCCCAAGTAAAAAGTTCAATCGTTGCTTCATTTTTAATCCCTATATCTGAGAGAATCAATTTAATCAGTTCGACAGTAAAGCCTTTAATTTCCTTTTTGATTTTTTTTCCATCGGTTACATAATAATTATAAGGTGGAAAAGAGTCTTCTCCGATAATGCGAAGTTTTTCTGTTGCCTGACTCGGCAGCATAACCATTAATACTGATAAGACAATTGCGATGATTAAATGACTTTTACTAATTCCCATTATCTACGTTCCTTAATAGCGGAATAATAGTTTACGCTGCTTTAGATATATTGTGTACGATGCTGAAAAAGCTAAATGGACATTTACTGTTGATTGTTAAAGCGTTAATAACTTATACCATAGGCACTATTGCCCTTTTCAGTAACTCGAACGCTATAACAGTTTTTGCTCGCTATTAGGGACAAAAATAAGCCTTGATTTACGCAGAACTTATAACATTGATAATAAACTATGCGCCAAATTTTATAAAAGTTGACTAGAGTAATTGTAAACATTGGACTATATAAATTTTTTCGCACATCCATTATCCCGAACTTAGGTTAACTAACGTCTTTGACCTGAAATAATCATTTGAAATCTAATTTCTACTTCAAAAAGTCAACAGCCCTTAATCGAACATAGCTCACATTTTGATAAAGAACGTTGTTACAACAAAGTTATAGCAAACCTCAAGTAAAACACGCGATTAAATTGTCAATTGCATATAAAAATAGGAGCTATTAATAAGCTCCTATTTTTAAAATCAAATACTGTAAGTCTGCAGCTCAGTATACACGTTCAGCAACTTCCAATGACAGCGCTACTTATTTTAAGTCTGCAACTAACGTTTTTAGCCATTTTTCTTCAGTAATAAATGCCCACGATAAATGCTGATATTTTTCACCAATTCCTTCGGTAATAATTTGCTGCTCAGATTTTCCCGCTGCCAGTGCATTAGTAACTTTATCAATACTAAACGCCAGCATGTCAGCAAACGCGCGTAGGCCGTTCTTATTCGTTAATTTACCATGCCCAGGGATAATAACGACATCGTCTGGCGTGTTATTTAGCATATGATTAACACTCGCTAAATAGCCTTTAACACTACCACCACTTTTTAAATCCACGTAAGGAAAACCCACTTCAAAGAATAGGTCACCCGTGTGCAGTACATTAGCGTTTTTAAAATACACGTAGGTATCACCATCAGTATGTCCAGAAGGTAAATGTGTTAATTGAATTTCTTCGTTGTCCAGATAAATGGTGATGCCATCTTTGTATGTTACCACAGGTAAACTGTCTGAATGATGGTCAGCTTTACTACTCAAACGGCTACGCACATTCTCATGGGCAAAAATTGGCGCTTTATGAGAAAAGAATTCATTACCGCCAGTATGATCACCATGATAATGCGTATTGATCACATATTTAAGTTCATTATCCTTAATGCCCTTCATCGCCGATTCAATTTTTTCAGCTAAAGGCGCAAACTTATCATCAACCAGCAACAAGCCTTTGACTGTCGCTAATACGCCAATATTGCCACCAGGACCTTGTAACATGTAAACATCACCTGCCGCCGGTTGCATGGTTATATCGGCATTGGCCATTTCCTGTGCATTCGATGCGGCACACAACAACATAGCTATTGCTACTAAAGATTTTTTAAACATTTTATCACCAATTTTAACGTTAACTTTATGACTGTCACTTATCACTATTGAATTAGAAAGCACCAACCTTACGCCATTTAGACAGCTAATAAGTGCAAATTTTATCTTTTACCCTAACGCACAAAAACATACTAATATATAACTGTCAACATTAAAGTATGGGTGAGGCAAAATGAATAAAAGTTACATTTTATATTGTGCACGGTGTTTTTTTCTATTCATGATTGTCGGCCAAAGCGCCATCGTCGTTGCAGCCCCCAAAGAGTGCGACAAACCTTTAATGTTGTCCACCACCTCGAATTGGCCGCCCTACATTTATAAAGATACCGATCAGCAATACAAAGGTATAGATCTTGAGTTATTAGAAAGCATATTAGCTGAATTAGGCTGTGAATTAGTCATTACTCAATATCCTGAGCGACGATCTTTATATGAAATTAGTCAAGGCCGTTTTGACATTGGTTTAGGTGCGAGCAAGAATAAACAACGATTAAAGTTACATCGTTATTCCACGTTATATCGACAAGAAGTCAATCGCTTCGCTTATCGTATTAATGACAACGATATTGCAAAGGCCAAAAGCCTGCAAGATATTCTGCTGCTAGAAAAGATTATCGCGATAAACCTAGCAGGGTGGTACGGCGATGCAATAGAAAAAGCGATTGCGGGGCACAATAACTTTATTTTTAGCGATAACATAAGTAAACGCATAAAAATGTTAAATCACCACCGTGTGGACATTGTGGTAGATGATGAAATGGTACTTTGCCATGAATTAACCAATTCAGCCTATCAAGACATGTCCATTCACTCTTTAGTGCTGTCGGAGAACTCTATTCATTTCATTTTTAACAAACAAAAAATATCAAAAGCGTTTGTTACTCAATTCAATACTATTTTAGATCGCATGCGAAGTGACGGTACTTTGGCTTATCATTTTACCAAAAAATCGACTAATATTTGTGATAATGACGAGTTATATCGTTAATTAACATAGCTTTCATAGTTATTGAGATAGTACAGAAAAACTGTGAAAGAGGAATATGTGCAATAAAAACTGAAATTTTAGGTTGGCAACATAGTCCGTTCCGCTGCTTATATCCCCAAACCACTTGATAACAAAAATATCCGCTAAAACAAGGTTAGTTGACTTTGTTTTTCATCAGCTTTGTGCTCGACAAATCCCAATGACAAACCTATCAAGCGCACCTTGCGATTATTTGCCCGTGTCATCGCTTTTTCTAGTAATCGAATAAACACCTCTTCAAGACAAGCACTCGATTGTATATCCACGGTAGTTTGCTGAAAGTCAGCAAATTTAATTTTCACCGTTTGTTTGTTTATTTCACGATCATGATGCTTTTCTAAACGTAGTTTAAGTTTGTTAAATAAATTGAGCAATACTAATTGGCACTGTTCAATTGAGTCCATGTCTTCCGCCATGGTGGTTTCAATTGCTAGTGATTTTCGCTCGCGCTTGGTTTCAAGTGCTCGGTGATCGATACCAAAACTGCGCTGATATAAAGAACTGGCAAATTTACCGACAATAGAATGTAATTTTGCTACCGAACTAGCCCTCACATCCGCGCAGCTTTCAAAGCCAGAAGCTTTCAACTTTTCACTGGTTTTCGGGCCAATACCTGGAATTTTTTTCAACGGTAATTCAGCAACAAAAGCACTAACATCATCTGGCGTAACCACACATTGACCATTAGGTTTGTTTTCATCACTAGCAATTTTAGCCAAAAACTTATTCGGCGCAATGCCGGCAGAGGCTGTTAAGTTAAGTTCATGGTAAATATCACGGCGAATTTGCTCAGCAATCAACGTTGCACTGCCAAAACACATCAAAGAATCGGTAACATCAAGGTAAGCTTCATCTAACGATAAGGGCTCAATTAAATCAGTATAGCGGAGGAAAATGGCTCTTATTTGTTGCGAAACTTGCTGATAAACCGCCATACGACCGTTAACAATAACCAACTCAGGGCAAAGCGCTTTCGCCCGCGAATTTGGCATCGCAGAGCGCACGCCAAATTCTCTAGCCTTATAATTACAAGTACAAAGCACACTGCGCGGCCCGTTACCACCAACCGCGATTGGAACATTGCGTAATTCGGGATTATCACGCATTTCAACCGCGGCATAGAAGCAATCCATATCAATATGGATTATCTTCTTTTGCAAATGACTAGCTTCAAACATTTATCATTCCATATAATAATAAACTTTCCGATGTCAGCAACCACACTTGACTGTATATAAACACAGCTACTTTACCACGTAAAAAGCTACCGTCAATACTGTTGTCTCAAACCATGAATAAATCGCGAAAAATACGATTAACAATACGATAAGTTCTTGTGTCGCTATACATAATCCTTGAATACTAAGCACTAAATGAGATTGGCTTGTAATTATCACTAATGCCATATTGCTGCCTTAATCTTTATCTCAATGCTCACCAATATTATGCTAACTATTTTCAAGGATAACTGACACTAGCGGTATTTTACTATGGCGCTTTCGACTCATAAGTGAGATGGAAAGGTGCACTTAAAAAATATATGAACGTATTACCCTCCGCCATTTAAAGGCCCCTTACCGGTTAGCATTGCAGCTGCGTTTACTCTTTAAGAAGCGGGAAAATATTCAGAACAGATTGTTGAATTCGTTGCTGATTCAGATGATTTAATAAGACAGATGATTAATGAACAAATGCTCCTTTTACAGCTCAAAAATAAGACAAGTGACGATGAATTTATATCTATCAATACTAATAATTGAGCAATAAGATCTTTTATGGAAAACAAACGTAATCAAAAAGACTCTTTGATAACGAAAAATTTTTCTAAAATATCTGTTATTTAAACGTCAAATTATTCTGCTTTAATTTTTTTAATAATTTACTGGCTAATGTTATCGAGACTGCGCCTGACAATACTGCTGTGAGCATAACATTTGTACTAAACTCAAACATTTTAATAAAAACTATTAATAATCAAGAATTAACCCTGAAAAAAACTCAAGCTAGATTCGTTGATATATTCATCACTCATGGAAAAAAACGTGGTACTGGACTAGGTACTTATTCAGCAATACGATTCACGATTGCCTAATTAGCTTTTATCTAATCAAAAAATGCTACAAGCTTAATCGCAGAATTAAAAGCGGCACCATAGTACCCAATCACAATGTTGAATATTAACGTTATTGGATTTCATCCTCTTTATCAGCAAAATCTTTTGCTACTTGTTTAAAATCATCTGCAATCGTCAGAAAGCAATCAACTAACAAGGCTTCAAAGTGACTACCTCTGCCTTCAGTAATAATACTCACCGCTTTTTCATGAGAGAAAGCTGGCTTGTAAACACGTTTACTTATTAACGCATCATAGACATCGGCTACAGCCATCAATCTAGCTGATAATGGGATATCTTCACCAGCCAAGCCTTCAGGATAACCTGAGCCATCCCATTTTTCTTGATGTGAATAAGCAATTTCTTTAGCAAAAATCAAAAAATTATCTGCTGATTCTATTGATGTTTCTGCTGCGGCAATAGCATCCCGACCATAGGTGGTATGCTTTTTCATTTCTTCAAATTCTTCATCGGTAAGTTTACCAGGCTTTAATAAAATACTGTCTTCAATTCCAACCTTGCCAATGTCATGCAACGGAGCTGATTTATAAAGAGAGGTGATAACTTCAGGGGTTAACACTGCTTTATATTTATCATGCTTAGCAACTTCAGTAGCTAACACCTTCACGTAGCGTTGTGTTCTTCTGATATGATTCCCTGTTTCAGGATCTCTCGATTCGGCGAGTGCCCCCATAGCAACCATAGCGACATCTTGAAGTTCTGAAAGTTGCGATGTTCGCTCAAGTACCCGCTCTTCTAATATTTCATTTTGTCTCGCAAGTAAATTTCTTGATGCTTGCAAAATCAAATGATTTTTAACGCGTTCTTTTAAAATAGGTGGGCTTATTGGTTTCGTTATGTAATCAACTGCACCAAGCGCTAAACCTTTAGTTTCATCATCTTCTTGCGATTTTGCCGTTAAAAAAACGATAGGAATATCTTTAGTTTCAGCTTGAGACTTTAATATTTTACAGACTTCATAACCGTCCATCTCGGGCATCATTATATCGAGTAAAATCAAATCAGGCTTTTGCTTTTCAATAATTTTTAAAGCCATTTTTCCACTTAACGCAGCTTGAACTAGGTAATCTTGAGCTAACACACCTTTCACTACATCAATATTGGCTAAAGTATCGTCAACCGCTAAAATGGTTTGCTTCTTTATTTCACTCATCTATTATTTCTCCTATTCCTTTAATTCTTTAAAATATGATGCTTTAATTTTACTCAATTGTTTTTCACCGCTATCAAAATCATACTGACTTAACGCATCCCTTATTTTTTCTAACGCGTCAAATATTTCTGTAGTTAGTTCAAACTCTAACAATTCATCAACAGCATCGACTACCGTTGAATCAAAGTTATCAATTTGCTGCGCTATAAAATCAAACTTGCTCAGTAACGTTTCATCATCAATAACAACTTTACTACCTTGATGACAGTAATTAGTGATTTCTTGCTCAAATACTTTATATAAAATTTCAGCACGCTCAAAGTCGTACAATTCCAATGCACTAGCTAGCTCTGTAACTTCATTTGATAAATCATCCGCTTCAATATAAGTAAATATGTCTTGTAATGTTTCATTAGCGGCACTGTCAAAATTGTCTATTTGTTCTTTTAAGTCTATGACTAATTTAGTAACTACTTCAACAGCAAATAACGGTTTATTATCTGTTGGCTGAATGGATTGTTGATCGTTATCAATGGCACCCACCATTTGAGTTAGCTTAGCTGCACATTCCACAAATAGTGTTTCTAGTTCATCACTATCGAGTGGTTTTCCTTTTTCTATTTTTTCACTAATAAGTCGTTCTAATTTTTCTGCTGGTGGTACGACAAAAGTTGCACCTATCGTTGCACAAACCCCTTTTAATGTATGCGCGGCTATTAACGCTGTTTGCAGCTCATTGTTTGTTAATGCTTTTTTGATACGATCAACTGCATCAACTTCTGAACTGGCCACTTTTTTAAGGGTATTACGATACGCTTTTACATTACCTGCCATTCTGGCTAAGGCTGAATTAACATCAAATTCCGGTAATATAGGCAAGTCAACTTCATCATGTGCAATTTGATTTTTCCTGACATCACTCAATACTTTACCGGTAGGTTTAATCCATTGGGCTAATGTTTTATAAACATCTTGTGGATTAATAGGTTTTGGAAGGTGGTCATTCATTCCGGCAGCGATACACTTTTCCTTGTCACTACTCATAGCATTAGCAGTCATCGCAATGATGGGTAAATTAATATTTTTTTCGTCTTTACGTATTTCTTTGGTCGCAGTATAACCATCCATTATCGGCATTTGTATATCCATTAATACCGCATCAAAATTTTTATTTTCAACCGTTTCTACTGCGATTTTTCCGTTGCAAGCAACCGTTACCACTAACCCTGCCATTTCAAGTAATTCAACGGCTATTTGTTGATTAATTTCATTATCTTCCACTAATAAAATTTCTGCTCCAACGATAGCTTGAGCAAATGATATATCTAATCGATTACTTTGCACTTCTGAGCTTAGACCATGTGTTTCTCCCATTACTCTTAAAGTAGTATCGAGTAATTTAGATGCGCATACAGGTTTAGTTATCGAGCTAGCTAAATTAATATGTTGTGCTTTTTTCAACATTTCATCACGGTCATAAGCGGTCACAATGACAAACTTAGGTGGTTGAGATAAGAAACCATCACTAATGATTTGTTCGCCTAATTCAATGCCATCCATGTGCGGCATTTTCCAATCAGAAAGTACTAATTTGTACGGTTGATTGTTCTGCTCTGCAAGTTTTAGTTTCTCTAATGCTTCTGCGCCAGAAGCTGCTAATTCAGCTTTAAAGCCTAAACTTTCTGACATAGTAAAAAGTATTTCTCTTGCAGCCACACTGTCATCAACAATTAACACAGGTAAATCAACTAAGCTTGCTGGTGATGCTTGGATATGCGCAGTATTTTTTTGTGCAATGCCAAAAGTTGCGGTGAAGTAAAATTGACTACCTTCGCCACTGGTACTTTCAACCCAAATTTCACCCTGCATTAATTCCGTTAACGTTTTACTAATGGTTAAGCCTAAACCAGTTCCTCCATATTTTCGGGTTGTTGAAGCATCTGCTTGGCTAAAGGATTGAAACAATCGGCCTAATTGCTCTTCGGTCATGCCAATACCTGTATCACATACTGAAAACTCTACCGTGACATTTTTATCGTTTTGTTTGATAGGTTTTGCTTTGATCACTATTTCACCTTGATCGGTGAATTTAATCGAGTTATTAGCGAGATTAATTAATATTTGTCCTAATCTTAGAGAATCTCCAACAAGGTCAAGTGGTAAATTTGGCGATAAGTCGATGAGTAATTCTAAGGATTTTTCCTGACTTTTATGTGAAATAATTTGCACGAGATGGTCAATAGTATCGTTCAAGTTAAAAGGTATATCTTCAAGATCAAGTTTACCCGCTTCTATTTTTGAAAAATCTAAAATATCGTTAATAATACCAAGTAAGGCTTCCGCTGAACTCTGAATTTTATTGACATAATCAGCTTGTTTTCGACTTAGATTGGTTTGCATTGCCAAATAGCTCATACCAATAATTGCATTCATCGGCGTACGTATTTCATGACTCATATTGGCGAGGAATTCACTTTTAGCTTGGGTGGCAATTTCAGCCTCATTTTTTGCGTGGAGAAGTTCATCTTCGACCATTTTGCGTTCGCTGATATCGCGAAGAATCGCAACAAAAAAATGCTCTTCATTTTCAACCCATCCAGAAACAGAAAAGTCTGTCGGGAAAATATTACCATTTTTATGTAAAGCAGAGATTTGAATGGTTTTGTTAAGTAAGTTAGCGGCTTGTCCCGCAACCATCCTTTTCATTCCAGCCAAATGAGCCTTGTGATAGTCAGGAGGAATAATAATTAGAATACTTTGACCAATAACATCGACAGCTTTATGACCAAATGTTCGCTCTGCTGCAGGGCTAAACATCAAGATAATATTATGACTATCAATCATAATAATAGCATCTACAGCTGTATCAATAATACTACTTGTACGCTTCATATTCATTTCAAGCGCCTTAGTACGTTCA
>OJDR01000161.1_pt1 | contig 22078 bp, 20 predicted proteins | sample 1593081 | NCBI WGS metagenome assembly OJDR01 (sample SAMN05416873, study PRJEB24817) | seawater metagenome | isolation source: Sea water | place: Canada:Atlantic | collected 2013-11
AACCAATACTATGCAAATAACGGATTGGAAATAGAATTGAAATTAGTCGCTGAACCCTATGGTTTATCAACTAATTATATAGCATCGGATTTAAGCGTTGATCGCTCTGCTTATGGTATCGAAAGTGTTTATAAAAATAGATCCATCCGCAACTGGAGGGATGAATACAAGGCTGATTTTGTTGCAGTGCTTGGATCACGTGCCCCGTACCCTGGTGGTGGTTATATTTGTGGCATTGCAGGCGATATATATGGTATGGGAATTAATCCTACTGACTATAAAAGATATCAAAGCTATGCCTATAACATAACAGCAACTGACTGTGGAAATGCAACCATGACATTTGTTCATGAGCTTGGGCATAACATGGGGTTAGGTCACTCTGTTAAGCAAGGCGCTGTTGGCGGTGTTTATGACTACGGCGTTGGTTATGGTGTAGATTACGAGTTTTCAACCATCATGGGATACCCTCATGAGTTTAATACAACTAATCAATTAGCTGTCTTTTCAAACCCTGACCGTACTTGTGAGTCGAATTATGCATGTGGTCGAAGTGATGCCGATGCTCAAAAAGCACTAACGTTAGTAACTGAAAAAATTGCCGCATTTAGATAATCGGTAGATTATTTATTTAATAAGGGTCTTAGTAAAAGGCCCTTGTTTACATGTTGCCTTCTAAATTTTAAAATTATTAACTCACTAATATTTTGCTCCGTTCCACACAGTTTGGATTCAATTTCGAGTACATCATTTAGCAAGTTAGGAATCAAAGTCAACTGAAGGTATGCTCAATTCTTTTTCTCCAAAAAAAAGAAGATAAAATTAAAAGTAGCGGCCCGCAGCTTACTTACGTGTAAAGATGCCAGATTGAAGTGTTAAAGAAATATTTTGTCAAAGAAAAACGGCGGAAATGATTGACGTATATCAATCTACCATTAGTCGAGAGTTAGACTGAGATGAAGGCCAGCAGGGCTATTGATATGAAAAATCTTACTGGTTTGAGCCTTTAGATTTTAAATGACATCGTGAATACTGTCCCTCCCTTTCAATTGTAATATAAACATAACGACGAATTGATCAAGTCGAGTAAGCTTACAAATTTCCTGCCCGTAATGATGCTCTTTTGTCAGCGTCAGCATTAAGGTTTGGGGGCTAATTGTAAAAGTTGAGCAATGACTTTATTACGATGACGAATGGGCTTGGTAATTTGGTGAGTGTTTTTTGTGGTGATTAATCTTTTCAACTAATTGATTGCTAAGTATTTCTTTTGTTTTCCAGACTGCGGGACAGAAGTAAGTTAGAATATTTAAAAAGTTAGTGAGGCAAGTCTATCCTTTTCCAAGGAGCAGAAGATATACTTGTCCCCCAATGCATTCAGGTAAAAACAAACTGTTACCTGAATGCTCTTTCCTATTTAAATAGAGCTACCGTCTCGGTCGATGGCATTTAATTGCTGTCCATCGGGTCCACCATCCCTTGGGGGAATTAATGAATTTATTTCAGGGCTGCCTGCTCTTGCACTTTCATCGGTCAAAGATTTTAAGAAGTTAACCAGATAACTTGCTTCTTCATCGGTGAAATTACGAGGTCTACCTGGGCCATTCGCTCCTTGCTGCAATACATTCAACTCCAGTACATATTCAGCGCCGCCTCCTTCTAATTCATCACACTGGGCTTGTGTTAAATGTTGAAATTGCGCTAAATCACACACTTCATTGTTGTTGTAAAAGTCTTGTAACGATTGTGGTGTGTTTGAATAATGACGCACCACCCGTTCAAGTGTTGGAAATACGCCCTTATCACCATAAGGTGCGGTTAACTCGATATTGAGCAAGCTGGGCATTCTGAATTGATTTTTATCTATCGTCTCTGGGTCATCACTGTTGCCACTTCCATCGGCCACGGCATTGGGGCCAATTTGTGGGTAAAGCGGCCCTCTTGTTTGTTCGGGGGTAAAAAATACACCGTCATGACAATTTGAACAGCCAGCCCCGTTTTGGCCTGCCGTATAAAACAGTAAAGCACCCCGTTTAGCTTCTTCATTAATACTCTCTTTATTACCATCTATAAAACTAAAAAACGGATTCTCGGTGAATAAAAAAGAGGCTTCATAAGCTGCCAAAGACTGAGTGATTCGCGTCATGGTAACCTGATCACTGTCAAATGCTTTGGCAAACTCAACTCCCCAGTCTTGCTGTAATTTATTGGCAATGTGTTCACGGTACACTTGGGGGGATTCAAACCCTGAGGGATCGCCCATTTCCGCAGGGGCCGTAATGGGAAAGTGCGCTTGCGCAATAAGTAAGCGAGTTGGGTCGGTATTGCTGATTTGTGTATTGATAATATTTGAAACCGTTGTTTCGGGTGTTCTAATATCCGCTGTAGACACAGTGCCGGTGGGGGTTGCGCTATTGGGTTCAAGTGGTGCAATGCGTTTATCCCAAAACATACTTTCAATCCACAGGGCCGAATTACAAATATGAGGGGAATGGCGGCCAACCGATGGTATTATATTACCGTCAGAGCGACCTAGCCCCAATAAGTCTGGTGAAAGCGCGTTCACGCCTATGGGCAAAGATAAATTATCACCGCCACAACTGATGGCAGGGTGATGACAAGAAGCACAAGCGGTATCATTATTTTCACTGAGTGACTTACTGTGAAATACCCGCATACCCAGATTGATTAAGGCCGGGTCTTCATTTCGTCTTAAACGGGCCACAAATGCACGCATATCTTCAAGGCCATTTTTTAGTTCTGTAAATTCAATAATACTATCCAGACACGTATCTAGGTTTTCACCCTCCACCTGATGAACGCTTTGCACGCCGCATAGCTCCAATAAATTTGGCACACCCTGGCGCACCACCGAGCCGTTACGTAAACCATCATTTTCATCATTTACCAAAGTTCTAATTGTGTCTGTATTAGATGGTGCAGTAAAAGATACTTTGCCTTGATCAAATGCCGTTACATAATATTGATACTCACTATTGGGTTCTGCACTGTCATCTATAAAGTGTGTATCCCTAGTGCGGCCAATACGTATGTCATTTCGAAATACACGGTACCCTACCACATCTGTCGGATCGTCAGGGGGCAGCCAAGTTAAGTTTACTTGTGTTGCCGATAGCGTGTTCGCAATTAACTGTTGTGGCGGCCCCTGTAGCTCAGCTGAAACCATAAAGCTGGTCATCAGCAGTGCCATGGCTCCTAAATTTTTAAAACTCAGGTATCCAAAATTCTTTAACTTAACTTCCTTCATGCTTTATCCCCTAATCCTGCAATCTATGAAATTTTTTAATGCCTATTACGTTAGTTAGCGCAAAACAGAAAACTGAAGACAACTCAGCCTTATAAAATATAAGCTTAAGCTTGTCATTCATAATTAGGCTAGTTGAAGCTTTGATTTAATGAAGTAATAATTTGTAGGTTATAAGTTACAATGATGCAGAATGTGATAGTTACCTCTTGAAGCGGCTGTTGTTTAGTCATTTTTTCATGAAATAATAAAATTAAAGTCTAAAGTAATCTTAATTTTATTATCTAAATGTTAGGGGATATGACTTTTCAACTAAATTATTTATTGGGGCGGCTAGCTTGAATGAAGTAACTTAAAACTATTTTTCACATTACAGATTTCTTAAAATGAGAGTTAGTCAATGGGTGAAAACACCTATTTTTCATTAATGAAAATATGGTGTTGTGGTTGCCATAGACGGGGTTCAATACTCTTTTCCGTCATAAATATATTCTTCTAGCTTGCTTCCATTAAAAAATACATTTTAATGTCATTGTTATTCAAATATTCAATTTGTGAGTAAAGTGTGTAAATTAATGGGTGAAAAAACAGAGATCTGTATAACCCACTTTTACTCCTGTAATGCTCACAATTTCAATGTCCGTTTTGAGTATGATTTAGATAAATATAAACAGCCCTTTAGACCCTAGTCGGGAATGTTTACCAGCTATAGGTACTTCTCTATTTAATGGTGAGAATTTATTAGCGAACGCTAAGGTAATTTTCTAAATATAACAAAAACTTACAAATTAGGTTATAAGAATTGAATAAATAGAGTTTTTTCAAGTGACCGCGTTAACACTTTTCAGTTTTCTTGCGCGTTCACACCATTTTTTACTGCATTTTATTTTTGATCTCTTAAAATGTGCTGTAATAGAAGCCTATTGTTAAAATACTTAGGGGCTGATTAAATGTATCAATAGCTAGAAATAATGCCTGCGATAGTGTTTTCCCTTAGCCTTATTGTAGTCTCTAACAGTTTAATCAGTGCTTGTAGCGGTTTCTCCAGTAACTCTGACTCCCGTATTTACAATATCAGATGAGTGCCCAGATGGGGGGCATTACCATCGATATGGGTTCAGATTCTAATAGCAAAAGCGTGTTGAATAGTCGTAAAATTTTAAAAATTCAAGCGATGTATAAGGTTCGGATAGATCAGACGGAGCAAATGGTTACAGTAGCCAGCAAGTTAATAGAGTCTGACCCTAAACATGGGTATTAGTAATTAATACAGATAATAAATAGCAGTTGTTAGTAACGAGGTAAATATTATGGAAAATATATTAACGCGGTTCTTTTGGCCAATATTAACGTGGTTCGAAAATGATGAATATTCAGTTAATTATAAAAAGTCTCACCGGGTCGCCCTAAATATCGTAGGCGTGCTATTTTTATTTCTATCAATCGTTGCAGTGGTGGGGGCCTATTTTACAGGTGAGTTGGGCGCTGTTATTCCTGTGATTATTTTCTTCAGTGCCGGCCTAGTGGCGGTGGTGGTTGGAATGTTGGGTTCCAACAGTGCTGTCTCAAAAATATGGGGAACCAAATAGGCAGAAGGCGTACACTAATTAAAATTTTCCATTGTTGGGGGTCATAAAGCGCGCCCTCAATAAAGTATTAGCCGTAAAAAAATTCTGGGCTAAGCCCTACCTTTTATGCCGAAGTAAAACCCTCTGTTTTCCTGCAACAAGGCTATTCATGAAAAAGCCTTCATAACCAAGCCGCTCCTAATTGAATGCCCCAAAAACTAATCGTTTCTCTTTCCCTTTGATTTTAAGTAATATGCCATTTTAATTAAACCGAGTGATTTTCCATGGTTATATTCATCACAAGCCAATCTGCCTTCCAAGAGATGCAAGAAACCATTCTTACGCTGCAGCACCCAGTATGGTGTGGGCCTGATATATTAACCCTGCAAGAAACCAATGAACTTTACAAAGCGGGTGTAGAGTTAAGCGTGCTGGATGATGAAGCCACTACAGATACTCAAGCTGGAATAGACACGGCGTTAGAAATTATACGTATACATCACCCAGAGCAAGAAATTTGGGTGCAAGCTAAAAAGTAAATTAGGAAAAATAAGTATGAATACGGAAGTTTAAATGAGTATTAACCCAGATTGGAATGTAATTGCTGGCACGATTTCAAATGACCTCAGTGATGATGAAAAACATAAAGCTTGGCAAGCTGAATGTATGCTATGGCTAGGCACCTTAGCTAAAGAGCTACCAGGTGATTACCGAATTAGTGATACTGAAAACTTTACAATTTTGAGTGACGAAGGAGATAGGTACATAAAAGTATTTTCGTCATTTTTAGAGCTAACCCGTAAACGTATTTTAAGTACATTAAAAGGCATAGCCAGTGATGAAGGATTTGGTAAGCACGTAGTGATTATTTTTAAAGATCTCGATCACTATTATGATTACGTCAGTGCTTTTTTTCCTGAAGAAGGGGAGTTTGGAATGAGTTCTGGGATGTATATAAACAATGGTTATGGTCATTTTGTTTTTCCCACCCAAGACATGCATTATGCCGAACCCATTGCAGTACATGAATTAACCCATGCCTGCTTAAGTCACTTACCCATTCCTACTTGGTTAAACGAAGGCTTGGCTGTTTTAATGGAAGATGTGTTGGCCGGTAACACCCTTTACATAGACAAAGAAATTGTCGCAAAACACCACCAATATTGGACTGAAGAAAATATTCAAGACTTCTGGTCGGGCGCGAGTTTTTATGCAACCGATGAAGGGCAAGAACTGAGCTATCATTTAGCACATGTTTTACTGCGTAATCTCTCGCAGAATTTCAATGTATTAGTGAGATTTACCAACCTTGCAACAGCAGAGGACTCAGGGGAGTCTGCCGCTATGCAGGCCATGGGAGTATCTGTTGGCCACTTGCTAGAGAGCTTTTTAGGGAAAGGTAATTGGGCACCGGTGGTGCCTCAACTGGCAATGACCTAAAGCAAAGAAAAGGGTTGATATTCAGCTGTATTCAGAATGTCTTTTTTATGAAGTTTCTATTGGTAATCGCAGCATCTTTTATAATTATTTTAATAGCTCTTTGAAAAGTTTAGCTTGTCAGGAATTGAATTTAAATGATCTTACCTCGTTATTCTAAGGGAATTTAACCTATCATCAGATACCAACTGACTCAAAGTTACCCTCAATAAAGTACCAAGCAAATAAAGCCAGCAGTAAAGGACGACTTATGAAAAAAACAATAGCAATATTTATCACGGGCTTCCTACTGGGTGGTGTAGTTCTTAATAATGTCTTACTGCATAAAGTTACCAGCACACCAGTGGCCACCCTTCCCGATGGAGGTGAATATATTGGTGAGATGAATAACGGTGTATTGCAAGGTTATGGTGAGATGACGTGGCCCGATGGTATGCATTATAAGGGATATTTTAAAAATGGATTATTTCATGGTGAAGGCCTGATAACACTTAGTCGTGGTGAGCGTTATACCGGGGGTTTTAGCAAAGGGCAGATCACTGGTGTGGGCGAGTTTATATACAGTGAGAGTAGCCATTATAAAGGAGAGTTAGTTAATGGCTTAATGCATGGCTTGGGTACATTTGTGGATATAAACGGCGAATACACCGGCCAGTTTAAAGACAATCTTTTTCAGGGTATGGGCAGCTACCAACATGCTAATGGTGATACTTACAGCGGCATGCATCACCAAGGTCAGTATCATGGTGCAGGTGTTTATGTGGGGAGTGATGGTGAGCAATTCAGTGGTGAATTTATTAACGGAGCATTGACAGGGCAAGGTATACACAAAACTACTGATGGCAGTGAATACCAAGGGAGCTTTGATAATTGGAGTTACCAGGGCCAAGGCAGTTACACTGATAGCGAAGGCACTAAATGGATAGGTTCATTCGAAAGCGGTGCCTTAACTGGGCAAGGAGAGTTGATTGGTAAAGATGGGTATTTGTACCGGGGTGAGTTTAGTAACTGGCGATATGAAGGCGTTGGTGAATTTCATTCAGGAAAAGGGGATATTTATAAAGGTGAATTTAAATATGGAAAATATCATGGCAAGGGCAGTATGGTTTTCAAAAAGCCGCTTGATGGCATTAAAACCATTAATGGCACTTGGTATCGTGGCCGATTAGAAAAAGATGATGCTCGCCCCGATATGCTAACCCCAAAAGAGTTTCATGAATGGGTATTGTATAATCAAAATTCACTGCTGGAAAAAGCTTGGAAAGAGTTAGAGGAAAACAATCCAAATAATATTGATTTGTATTTGTTAACGATAGCCGGTGACGCAAATCAAGGAGTGTTTCGCCGCGAAGCCAACTTCGTTAAACAATTCTTCGATACCCAGCTGGGTACTCAAGGAAAATCTATGCAGCTGGTGAACAGCCGCTTAACCGCCAAAGAAATACCACAAAGCACCATTACCAGTATTAAGCGTTCATTAAACACGGTGTCGCAGCGAATGGATGAGCAACAAGATATTTTGTTTGTGTATTTAACCAGTCATGGCTCAAAAGACCATCAGTTTTACCTGAACCACCCTGAAATGCCCCTTAATGATTTACCCGCTCATGAGCTGGCCAGCATGCTTGCGGATATTCCTGTTAAATATAAAGTATTGGTGGTGTCGGCGTGCTATTCAGGTGGTTTTATTCCCGAACTAAAAGATGAAAATACTTTAGTGATGACCGCATCGGCCAGCGATCGCACTTCTTTTGGCTGTTCCGACAATAACGATTTCACTTATTTTGGTGAAGCCTTTATAAGAGATGCTTTACCCAACAGCGACAGTTTTAGCGAAGCATTTGATAAAGCATTTGAGTTGGTGTCGCAACGTGAAAAAGACGAAGAGTTTGAAGCGTCTATTCCTCAAATTCATAAACCCCAAGGGATACTTAATCAGCTAAAGCGCTGGCGAATAGGCTTGTTAGAAAAAGCGAATGACGAGGCGATTGAATAAGTGCTTTTTTCTGTGAAAAAATTGGGATAGATACATGCACCGCCAAAAGAGCGGTGGCCTTAACTTATCCCTTACAATCCTTAGGTAAACACCCAAACTGCTTTTTAAATTCCTGAGCAAAATGCCCCAAGTGGCTATAGCCCACTTGAAAACCTGCGTTCATGGCAGAAAGCCCTTCTTCTAAAATTAAGCGCCGTGCTTCCTGCATGCGCTGTTGTTGGTAATACTTATGGGGTGTGGTGCCATACACTTGTTGAAAAAGCTGTCGTAGTTTATCGCGCCCTAAACCTACTTGAGTGCCTATTTCGGCCAATGACAATGGGGTTTGAAAATCTTGCACTAATAACAAGCGAGCCTTATGAATACGCTGACTGTCCCGTGGTCGTAATGCCGAATTGGTCAGAGCAGGTGCTCGCTGCCCCAATTGCGAAAATACACTATTACAAATGCCCAGTGTGGCTTGCAGCCTGCCCCACGTGTCATGGCTATCAATATCGTCCCTTAGCAATTGTCTAAAATTTTCTTCGCAAGCGCCCTGTAAATCAAAGCCATGAAAGCGAGGCTGAGTATCTTCAATAAATGACTTCACGTGTGACGGTGGTTTTTGCAGTAAATGTTTCCAAGCGTCTGGCTTTAGACGAATCAATAACAATTGAACCTGTCCTTGCCCTTCCAGCACCACGTCTAAGGACAAGTGGTGGTTGTAAAGATAAATAGTACCGCCGCGACTATTAGAGCTAGGGGAAGATTGATTCCCGTCACTGGCTACTAAATGGCTGGAGTCGGTTAACATGATTGACCACACAGGATGATCGGGCTCGGCGGTTCTCTGGTATTCCATGGGATGCCACAAAGTAACCTTCCAACTTAGCAGCTCTAAGCCACTGGCCAATTGCCAGCCCTGTAATGTGCTGTGGGCGTTGAGATCTTGCCCTTGTGTCTGGCGCAGTTTGGTTTGTACATCTTCAGACAAGCTCTCTAAATGGTCCACCAACTGCTTAATGTTGGTCTGGGCCAAAGGGAATATTTGGTTTTTTTCTTCTGTCACTTTTTCCTCTGTCATTTGGGTTCCTAGCAATTTACCAAGAGCATGAAGGGTCACCGCTATCCTGATGACTATGCTCACTAAGGGACGCAATCTACTCTTAAAGGGTTCTAATCAGTCAATATTGGATATTTTTACCGCTTATTTGGCTAATAGTAGCGTAAATTATCTGATTATACTGGCTTATGCCTTATAAATTGAGAGTGACAATAATGATAAAGACACTATCCCTAATGCTGGTGCCCGCGCTGCTAATGATGGCCTGTGGCTGTTCCCAGCCCAATCCAAGTAGCGAAATTACCGTGCAATCTCACCAGCCAGAAGTGTTTGAAAAGCACCGTAAACACTTTGAGCCCAAGGTGTATCAAATTGGTAATCATAAATTGTGGTCTATTAATAATAGTGACGACTGGCCAGCTAACAGCATTGTGGTGGAAGGAGATAACGGCCTGATTGTTTATGACACCGGGCTAACCCATCAGCAGGGTGTAGAAATTTTAGCCGAAATTCGTAAATTCAGTGATAAGCCCATTACCACTATTTTTTATTCTCACCATCACCCAGATCACTTTGGCGGCACCACGGGTTTGGTATCGGCAAGCGATGTAAAAGCGGGCAAGGTGAAAATTTTCGCGTGGGATAACTTCGTTGAAGAAATGAACAGTGAGTTTGGCCCTACGGCACCGGCCCAAGCGGTACGTGTTATTTACTACAATGGCATGGCACTGCCTAAAGAAGAAAATCATTACCATGGTTGTTGCGGTACCAAATACCAAGGTGGCCATGCGGGGTACATTGCGCCTACCGATACCTTTTCAGAAAATACATCCCTCACCATTGAAGGCATCGAGCTGGATATATTTTACACCGGCGGCGAAGCGAAATCAGAATTTGGCATTTACTTTCCGCAATTTAAAGCGGTAACAGTGGGGGATGAAATTTTTCATTCGGTGCCTAATATTTACACCATTCGTGGGGCCAAATACCGTGAGCCAGAAGGTTACATTCGCGCCGTGGATGCGGTGTTAAGCTACGACGTAGAATATCTTTTGGGCTCGCATTTGGTGCCCATTACCGGCAAACAAAAAATTAAAGAAACGGTGACAAAATACCGTGATTTAGTGCAGTGGATTAACGATCAATCCATTCGCTACATTAACAAAGGTTACGGCATTGAAGAATTAAAAGCCCAGTTTACAAAAGTGCCTGAATACCTCGAAAACGGATCATTCTCGCAAGAAATGTACGGCAGCTTCCGTCACATAGCCCCGCAAATATTTACCGGTTTAATGGGGTATTTTAGCGGGGACGCCATTGAATATCGCCCTACGGCTCCAGCCGAGTCGGCACGTCGTCATATAAAATTAATGGGTGGGCGTGACCAAGTATATGCTGCAGCTAAAGAAGCCTATAACAAAGATGACTTTCAATTTTCAGCTGAGTTACTGACCTATTTAATTCGGGTTGATCATGACGATACCGCGGCCAGACAACTCAAGGCCCATGCCTTTAGGCAAATGGGTTACAGTGAAATCAATACCACATGGCGTTCATGGTATTTGACGTCGGCTTTAGAATTAGAGGGTAAGCTTAATCCTCGTGCTGAGGGTCAAAACTTAATGAAACAGTACGGCGCCACTCGATTAGATGGCATGTCGGCCAAAGATATTCTGGAAGTGTTGCGCTACCGAGTAAAAGCCGAAGACATACAAGACGACCAGTTAACCATTACCTATCATTTAACGGATACCAATGAAAAAGTGACCACACAACTGCGCAACAGCGTGTTATTGGTGAGCGATGGCTTAGCTGAAAATGCCGATGCCAGCCTGACCATGACCCGTGATACCTTTATTAAAATAGCAAAAAAAGAAACCGATATGGCACAAGCGCTGCTTGACGGTTTAGCCAACTATGAGGGGAGTATTTTATCGTTAAGAGCTTTTGGTAAAGCCTTTGATGAACATATCTTTATGGATAGATTAGTCGTGCGCTAAACCATATTTCTAATGAACAGGGTTAAAAACTATTTTTAAGTGCAATTAGAAATATAGCAGCTGAGTTAAGCTGATTTAGCTGCTATATTTTTTATACCTTTAAATAATCATACAACTGGCTTTTTTCTTTCTTTATAGGGTTATTGAATAACCACTTGCCTCAGCTTTACTCTCCTACATCGCAGGGCTATAACATAGCCATGTATAAAGTATTGTAAATTCTTATACTTTAAATAAGTATTAAAACCAAAGTGTTAATGCTTATTTCCCCACCACTTGTTATTCATTGGAGGTTTTATGAACAATGAAATTGCCCAATATGCCAATAAACTGGTTAGCGGAAAACCAGGTGACGCAGCCAATTGCGATATGAAAAGCTCTTGCGTTCATCTTGTGCAAGCACCCATTTCAACCGAGTTATTCGATGACCTTAAGGCCATGGCTGCCATGTACGGTAATGATGCTCGCTGCATGGCTGGCGAGCTTTTAGGTTTAGCCATTAAGGAAGTATTTGCTTCATTACCAGAGGGTAAATTTGAGGAAATTAAGGCATCTAGACAGGCATATGATAAAAAAAGAGCCCAACAGCATATGGAGGAGCAACTTTTTAACGCCGGAGGATCTTAGTTGTAAATAGGTAACGTTGCCGTAAAACAAGGGGCTAGCCCTTCTTATTTAAAGCCTACAAATACTTATCTCGTATGGCCTTTAACCTGCCACTTTTTTGTAATTTTTTAATTATTCGGTTCATCATGTTTAGGTGTGTAATGCAGGGGGATTTTTTAGAAAATATTAAGTGCACAGGGTTAACGGCTATAGGAGTAGCCAGCATGACAATTTCAGATTTTAGTTTTAATTCTTTTAACACGGAAGCTGCGGTAAATGGGTCTACCACGACGATGTCAGAACGCCCAATATTAAGGCGCGCCATCTGTTGCTTAAAGGTATTCACTTCTGAAATTTCAAGGTGATCGACAATGTAGTTATCAAACTCGTTGCCTAAGCTGGTGCCTCTGATTAAATCAAGCCTCTTACCGGCTAAATCTTCAAACTCTTGGTAGTTAAATTCATTGCCCCGTTTAACAAAGATATTCAGAGTGTCGTTAGTGACGGGCAGAGTAAATAGGTATTTATCTTTTCTTTGTTGCGTCCAGTAAACCCCTGCCATCATATCTATCTCGCCGTCATCTAGCATTTTCATAGCCCGTGCCCAGGGCATTTTTACATCAAGGATGACGGGAAGATTCAATGCCTTGGCCAGTTCTTGGGTGACATCATAAGCAATACCTAGGGCCTGAGTTTTATCTTCATTGCTATAGGCAATAGGCCGCCATTGATTGGAGCCCGATACGGTTAATTTCTGGCAGTCATTAGCATTGGCATAAGAGAGGCTAGAAAGCAGAACTAAAACCGTTAGCAGTGAAAGTAATGACATGTGAAGCGCTCGTATTGGGTTGTGAAATAGCCAAGTTATAATGTTGATTTAACGTGATGTAGATTGAATACGCACCCCAATGATGCATTTAAAGCATAGAAGAGAGGGCGGGAAAAGCCAATTTAATAGCTTATGGCTAGGAGTATTTCAGTGGCTTTAAATTAGCGAGTTCGCCGTTTAGATGTAACGGCTACATTTAAAAAGTTGAGTTACAATATAAAGGCTAGGATAGATTTGTCCTAATGAAAAAATTATCGTAAAGAGCACTTTTAAGTGCTCTTTACGACTCTTCTAGGTGATTTTTTATTAGCTAAAAACAAATGTTGATAAAGCGATTACTGTGGGAAATTGCGTTGAGTTTTAAAAGTATTGAGTGAGGCTTCTGGACTATCTTGTGTGTGATGGGATTGCTCATTCCAACTTGAGGTTTTAGTGCAGCCTATTTTATAGTCTTGTTTTTATGTTTTAACTAAGTCAAAAAAATGCTTGGGCCGTTTTCCTATAAGGAGTTTTTGTTAGGCTTTTGTAAACCATTTTTTGTGAAAAGAGCATAGTCGTGGCCTTCTATAAAGGCAAATACTGTATCTTTTTTTACTTCGAAAAATGTCCATTTGATAAGTATTTCAATGCATCGTCACGAATGACTTTAATCTCTAGAAATCGTGAATCCCTGTGCAATGCTTCAAAGGCTTCAAGGCTGGGCCATTAAAATAGGGCGCTTATTTGAGGTTTTTCTAGTTCACTTTTTGATTCTGTGATGGCGAATGATCCTAAAGATTGACCGCCTAGCTCTTTTAAAATAGGCATTACCTTGGGGGGAAGTACTGGCAAAACAGTTGGGACTCTTTTCCTTGGTTAATACGGGCAAACGATATTTCGATAACTGTGCCTGCTTTAAATAAAACAGTGTCTTTTTGCATGATTGCTTTCTGGTGGTTTTAATTCATTGTTTGTGAATGTGTTGAGTTTTAAATGTTGATGGAATTGTACTGAATCTAGGGTCTAAGCTAGAGTTGCAAATTCGCAAAAGGGGGTTGCATAAAGCACTAAAGTAAAAATGGCCAGTATTAGCATTACATTATTGTATTCATTACTTTATAGATAAAATGCTAATCTTTGAGGCTGTTTAAGTTAACCGTTTAAATTATTCGATCCTTTTATTTTCAACTTTCTAATCTATACGTCCGTATGAGCCAACTTAACAAGCGTTGAGTATTTTCCCTCAAGTATTGCCTATCTATCCTTGTTTAAATTAGCGTTAAAATTGCCGTGGAATATGCTTTTTGGGGCGTTTAACCATGTTTATTTTTTCAAAGGATTGAGTTGCCTGAATCGTCTTTGTTATTGATGTATTTAGACCGCGACATTAGGGAAGGGATTCAAAACTAATTGACTGAATAATCTAGAACCTAAAAAATAATTATAAAAGGCGAAAATCAGTGGGAAAAATTAATAAGCGGATACTCAGTTATCTAGCGGGCTCAGTCATGATGGCCAGCGGATCTCAGGTCATGGCAAACACCGATGCTACCAGCATGTTAGAGCAGTTTGGCTTGCCATACGAAGTAAGTAATTCGAATGATCATGAGGCCGAATATGCCTTAGCACTGCAGCGTAAGTTAACGCTTGATACACCCATAATACACACTAACTTTGTGGGCAGTCATAACGCGTATAACTCCGCTATTAATGGAATAATTTATTGGCCCCAGCAGGTAATTCCAATAGATTCGCAACTTTATGAAGGCATTGAGTGGATAGAGCTGGATGTAAAAACTTATCAGAATTATTGGGATCTTATCACCGGTGATGAATCCGATCCGGTGGTGTGTCACGGTGGTTTTTGCGACACACCATTTTATGATGATATTCCATTGGATGGCGTGCTGGAACAAATATCTAACTGGGCTGATGCTCAGGAACAAAACGGCAGTGATAGAACCGCGATTATTTATATTGAAACCAATCTAGATGAATCTGGTGAATACGATATTTTATTAAAGTCTTTGGTGGGGGAAATTGGTGCAGACCGAATTTACACGCCTGAAGACTACCGTAATGACTTTCCCGAAGGCGAATACTTTAGCCACAGCGCGGTAGACTTTCCTGCTACGGAACTGACTCGTCAGCACATTTTAAATAAAGGTAAACGAATTGCTCTGTATTTCAGCGGCTACGATGGCGGTGATTATCATGAAGTGATGGATTACATGTTTAAAAATGATGGGGGATTACACAGTTACCGAGTTTGGGAACAAGATGGCTTTCCCACTTCCAACGATGAATTGGATATCACCGGCTCAGACATTATTGAATACTGGCAAGCGGGTAAGTCTGCGGTGAATTTGCATAATATCTGGGGGAATGATGGCCGTATGGATGTAGACGCCAGGTGGTCATGGAATGAAGGGGAGCCTAATGATAATAATGGCGAAGACTGTGCGGAATTACGCACCACCTATGACCATAACCGTTGGAACGACCAATCATGCAGCGATGTGCAGCGTGTGGCATGTAAAAACTCTTTAACAGGCGATTTATATTCTAAAGACATGGCCGTGATTGAAGGCCAGTGGGCTATTAGCCAGAATGCTGTGGCGTGGAGTGGTGGCGAGCAAGCTTGCCAAGCATTAGGTGCTGGCTGGCACTTTGATACGCCTCGTAACGCCATGGAAAATCTTGCGCTGGGAAATATTGCCTACGATGCTGGAGAGTCACGTATTTGGTTAAATTATTCTGACACATTGGAAGAGGGTGTCTTTAAAGTTGGTTCTTACGCCAGCGAGTGGTTAGACCGTGATAATCCAGGTGGTTCCGATTCGGTGGTATTTGGCAGCGGTGATTGGGAGCACATTGAGCTACATCATGATGAAGGCAATATTTTTTGTGAAGACGGCGCAGTAGGATTTGATGCGCGTCGCATTAGCGATGGCATGGCAGCCAGTGAAACCGGTCAAATTTTATTGTCAAATTCTTGGGCAAATGGCCTAGTTTGCATTGATACCGATAACGGCGGTGAGTGTGATGATTATGAAGTACGTTTTCATTTTACCGACCAAGCGTGTATTACCAATCAGCCAGCCGCCACGGGCAGCGCAGTGGGATCTTCGGCATACGATACTTATGTTTGGGAGTTTAGAGACGACAATAAATTACAGTTTCGCCACAGCAACTGGGGCGACACAGATTATACCTGGTGGGGACTAGAAGATGGCGCCTGCCTTGATTACGTAGGGGATGGTGAGTTCACTGTGGTTGATTGTAAGGATGTTGACCATAAGTTTTATTTTGATAGTGGCAAGCTTCAGTTTAAGCGAGACTCTTGGGGTGGAAACTGGAATCCCTGGGGATTAAGTGGCGGCGCTTGTTACACCTACACTGGTGATGGCAATTTTGGTTCGGTGGCCTGTGATTCGGCTGATGCTGGTTGGGAATACGACAGCCAGGGGCATTTGTTGTGGGGCAGTAATCCGTGGAACTTACAAGGAGGCGCGTGCTTTGGATATAAAAGCAACGGTGACTTTGAGTTTACGGGGTGTGAAGAAAATTAAGCCTGTTTGAGCCCTGTAAAGGGCTCCTTTTTTAGGGCGACGAAGTCAATAAACTTTCGCCCTATTCGATAATTGGTCAACTTATAAATCTAAATACTGAGCGATCATAAACGAATCGCCTCGGCCTTCCTCATTACCAAAATAACTCACGGCTTCACGGCTTTTCCCTTTTATGCTGCCCACTTCCATGTCGATTGAAAATTTCTTGGCAAGGTCATTAAACATATTAACGGGAACTTGCAGTTGTTTGCTCTTTTTCACCGATTGCTCAATGCCCAGTTGCCAGTCTTCACAATCGTCACTGTTGGTGTCATTAATGACCACTACTTTTGCTTGAGGCAAGGATTCAGCATAGGTTTGCAAGGCCAAAATGATGTCGGGTAGATTCTGTTTTAGCTTTTTTTCTTGTTTGTCTTCTAAGCGATCGCAGGCGATGAGGACGTATATTTGCATGGACTGGGTCTACCTATGAATAAGGGCATTATTATAATGCTTACAGGGAGTTAGGTACTAGTGCCATGAGGGGCCGTTTACTTTGTAATTCTATACGACGCCTTGTGCAATCACTTCACCCGCTTCCCATAAACGCCATTCTCCAGGCTCATATACTTCCCAAGCCTCATCTGTGGTGAGAGGTTGAGTGGCTATAATGCTCACCACATCTTTATCGGTGGTTTCTGCTGCAAAATTTACGGTAACATCCGCATCGGTTAAATGGGCAGGGCCAAAGGGCGCCCGACGGGTGATGCAGGCTAATTTTGTGCTGCAAAAGGTAAATAACCAGTCGCCGTTACTTAATAGGCAGTTAAACACGCCTTGCTGGGCGTATTCGGTGGCTAAGGCCACTAAGTAAGCCGCCAACTGATGCGAGACAGCTTCGCGGGGTAAATTTTGCCGTACTTGATTCATTAAATCGCAAAAGATATTTTCACTGTCGGTATCACCGATAGGTTCATACATGCCTTCGCGGCGAACAAAATTATTAATCTGCCCATTATGGGCAAACACCCAATTTTGTCCCCATAATTCGCGAATAAAAGGGTGGGTATTAGCTAGGCATACCTCTCCCACATTGGCTTGGCGAATGTGGCATAACGCGGTCTTACTTTTTATGGGATGGTCTTGCACCATACTGGCAATTTTAGATTCCGCACTGGGACTGGATTCATGAAAACTGCGTACTCCCTTGCCTTCGTAAAAGGCCACCCCCCAACCATCTGCGTGAGGGCCAGTATTACCACCTCTTTGGGTAAGACCGGTAAAACTAAAACATAAATCCGTGGGGGTATTGGCACTCATACCAAGCAGCTCGCACATGGTGATTCCTAATAACGAAGGCTAGGAAAATTGTAACACTTTTAATGGATTTATTTTTATGGGATTTTAGTAGCAACACCCAGAAGTCTGGATGTAAGCCATTAACATGTGACCTGTTGGGCTCAAATACCATGCATTTCTGATATTATGCTTCCAAATAATTAGGCGCAGTACAGGAAGTAGTTATGTTAGTAGAAGGAATCGTGTACTTATTTTTTATTGTTTTATTCGCGCATCTTTATGGGCGCTATCGGCAATCTAAGCAACTTTCTTACATTGAACAGTACTCATTTCGTTCTGCTATTTCTCGTAAAGTGAAGCAAAAATATCCCCATCTTTCAGATGAACAGTTATCTTTAGTGTTTGATGGATTGCGAGACTATTTTTATATATGTAATCAGGCTAAGCGACGCATGGTGGCCATGCCTTCACAAGTGGTGGACGTGGCGTGGCATGAATTCATACTGTTTACACGCTTATATGAGGGATTTTGTAAAAAATCACAAGGGCGTTTCCTTCACCATACGCCCACTGAAGCCATGAATTCTCCAACCGGTGCTCAGCAGGGCATAAAACGCGCTTGGCGCTTAAGTTGTGCTAAAGCAAACATTAACCCGAAAACACCAACCGGCTTACCTTTATTATTCGCCCTTGACGCCATGTTGAATATTGAGGATGGATTCACTTATACCCGAAATTGTAAAGATAAAAATTCCCCTTTATATAGTGATGGTTATTGTGCTGGGCACATAGGGTGCGCTGCGGGGTGTGGGGGGAGCTCGGGAAGTGCGTCGGATTCAGGGGGCTTTTTTGGGGGCTCTTCCGATTCCAGTGACTCAAGTGGTTGCGGAAGCGGTTGTGGTGGAGACTAGTAAACGAAAAATGTATTATGTGGTAAAAAAGCAATCACTTTAGATGGCCGTTCAGTTTATAATTTTTAAAAAAATAATAATGATTGATACATGAAATATTACCAAACCGGCAATAATATTATTCCCAAAATATGTGGGTTATTCATGACTCCACTTTGGGCCGTGCCCTTAGCTCAGGGTTTTAGGCACAGCAGTGTGTTATTAACTTTATTGGGGGTTGTGTTCTTTATCCTCACTATTTGGACTTTTATGGGAAAGTCAGAGCGCTATGTGGATACTATTAAGAAAACAATTATCACTCAAAAAAAATGGTTATGGTTTACTTGGGGTGATGAAACGCCCCTATCGAATTACAAGTTCCTAGCGGTTGTGGATTATTCTTCTACTAATGGTAGTGGAAGTGGTCCTGCAAGTGTATTTTGGCACGTGAATTTAGTGAGTCAGCATAGCAGTTCTTATGGCATTGGTAATTTTGATAATAATATTAATTTGAAATCTTTTAACACTAAAAACACCTCAAAAGAAGTGATTCTGAATGCTGCTAATGAAATGGCCAGCCAGTTAAATATGAAGGTTGTCATAGAGGCTAATTTTCATTAAAACTTTGATTGTTTTGATTATTATCTAGATACCTAGTTATTGATAAAAAGAAAATCTTAAAAAGGAAAAGCATGGAAGCTACCATCGACACTTATAGCCCCTTTACCGGTCAATGTGCTTGCGGCGATATTCAATACACTTGTCGTGAAGCCCCGTTGGCCCAATTCAATTGCCATTGTCGTCAATGTCAAACTGCCAGTGGTGGTGCTTTTGTGACGGTTGCCTTAGTGCATGAGAATGCACTTTCCATTACTAAGGGCTCGGTTAAATATTATCGTAGCCAAGGGGATACTGGGCGCTGGACGGATCGCGGTTTTTGCATTAATTGTGGTACGCCCATGTTCGCAAAGGGGGAGGTGGGGCCAGGTTATATTTCAATCAAGCCAGGAACTATGCATGACCCTTCTTGGTTTGCCCCCACCATAGATACCTGGGCTTCGACTGCTCCTAATTGGTTGTGCCAAAACGCAGACCTGCCTAAGGCTGATAAAACACCTATTGTATTGAAGAAAAGATAAATATAATGATGAATATCTATACTTTAAGGCTAAGCCGCTGAGCACTAATTTTTATGAATAAAACAACGAGTGATAAATAGATAATGAAGACCAATGTAGGGATTGTGTTCTTAATAATATTGATGTCAGTAAACCTCAATGCTGAAGTTTTTAAATGGACGGATGAATCTGGCCGCACCCATTACAGTGATAAAGTAAAAGATAATCAGCCCTTGCAAGCGATAAAGGCCGAAGTAAATATTTATAAAGACGTGCCCATTAATTATGAGTTTTCAGACACTTTAGGTCGATCAGGAAATAAAGTCGTCATGTATTCAACCAGTTGGTGTGGATATTGTAAAAAAGCCCGGCAGTACTTTAAATCAAAAGGCATTGCATTTAATGAATACGATATTGAGAAAAATAAAAAAGCCAAACGAAAATATGATCGTTTAGGTGGGCAGGGAGTACCCCTAATTTTAGTGGGTAAGAAAAGCATGAGAGGTTTCACGGTTGCCGGTTTTAACAATATTTATAAGTAAAAATAGGCTTGAAAAGCATTATCCAATCCTACTTTTAGCACATGCCTGAACTAATTTGGCTAGTGCCTTTCAATTTTGCTACTCCTATGTGAGTGTTGTATGTTTTAAGTATGGGCATAAATTAAGGTTCAAGATTAAAAGCACTAAGTTAAATGGGTATTTTATATTCACCACGTCGAGACTCTTCAAAAAACTGATCGTATTGCCCGCTTGCCTTTAGACGCTTTAACCCTTTATTGAACAGTTTTAACATGCGCAGATTTCTTTTAACTTTCTTCGAAAGAATTAAGTAGGCTGAAGATTCCCTTAGAGGTTTAGGGTGATAAGTAAACGACTGGATTTCTTTGGGAGTGAAATGATTTTGAAGTAAGTCAAATGCTACATCTATATTGGAAGGAAAAATCTTAATACGATTTTTAATGAGCTTTTTTAAATTATGCTCATCTTTTGGCACCCAATGAACTTCTAGTTTTCCCGATTTCTCTAACGGTTCAAACATTTCTTTATAGAAATAACCAATAGTGCCCCCAATAGGCATCCCCTGTAGATCTTCCAGTGTATTCCAATTAAAGGGAGAGCCCTTGATATAAAAGAAGGCGTAAGTGCTTTTTGTCACCACGTCACTAAAAAGAAAGTCTTTTTCGCGCTCAGGCGTTTTATACCAGTAAGAAGAACCATCAAAGTCTTCTTCTTTGGCTGCTCTATAGGCTCGTTTCCAAGGGTACCAAGTGTATTCAACCTTAACCCCTTCTAAGGCAAAGGCTTCGGTAATAACGCGGTTAATGACGCCATTGTATTTGAGGCTTTTTGAGGTGAAGGGCGCAAACTCAGCGGTGGAAAGGCGAATGGTTTCTTGTGCAAATGTGACGCCAGAAAAACTAATAATCAGACACAGAATTAATACCCATTTCATGGTTTTTCTCACTGATTAGAGCCCTTTTACTAATTTAAAAGGGCAGGAATTAAATGATGGCCTCATATAAATATTGCACGAATTTTGTGTTTTACAAGGTTTGGCTGTGAGATCGCTATTTAATCTCTTTTTCTGTGTAAAATAGCGACACTTTATGGCGCTTTACAATAGGCTGAAGAGCCTACAGCTGAGCGTGTGCCACTTGCTTTGCATGGGCTTTGGCATTTTCTTTTATGCTTGGCACCTTGTCTTCATGGGCCAGTCCTTGTACCGGAATATGGCGAATATCTTCAATGCCCACAAAGTTTAATATGCGTTGCAAGTATGGCGTTTGAAAGTCCATGGCTTTCACATAGTCATTGTCAAACTCCATGCCCGATTATGGCGAGATAGTGTTATTGGAGGTGATGCAAAAATTCAGGCAAGCCTACCCTGATATTATCTTGGACTTAGATTATTCCTATGACCTTGTGGACTTCAGTAAAGACCCAGTCGATATCGCCATTAGAGCAGGCTTTGTGAGTGAAGATAGAGTCATAGCCAAACACCTTTCGCGATCAGAATTTAAATTGGTGGCCTCTGCAAAATTATTGGCGTCTTTGCAAAAACAATTTTCTACCCATAGCTTGTCATTGGCGAATATAGAGTCTGCTCCGACTTTTCAAGTTAAGGCACACAGTGGCCTTGTTTCATGGTGGGTTTTTGAAAGTGATGAGTGGCGTAAAATTAATATCACCCCCAAGTTGATTTCAAATAATGGTAAAACACTATTGCAAGCCTGTTTAGCCCATGAAGGAATAACTCTGTTTCCTGAATGGTGGGTAAAACAACACTTGTTAAGTGGTGAGTTAGTAGAGGTGCCGACGGATTTACCTATTTCCAGTGCCAGTAGGACTGAGTTAGATATGTTTATTTTATATTCCCAAGCCAAGTATCAAACTCCAAAAATCAAACACTGTGTGGACTTTATTATGGAGCACCTGAAGGAGGATTAATAACGGGAATTAGTTTTAAGGACGTTGTGCTTTATATGCACTGTATTTGAA
>OJDR01000163.1_pt1 | contig 21916 bp, 20 predicted proteins | sample 1593081 | NCBI WGS metagenome assembly OJDR01 (sample SAMN05416873, study PRJEB24817) | seawater metagenome | isolation source: Sea water | place: Canada:Atlantic | collected 2013-11
GTGCTTTCAAACTCTTCAAGAAAAACCAAATAAAACTGGCTGTCCCTTAATGAGGAGGCGCATTCTACGCACTTTAATTGAAAGGGCAACGACTAAGTGGAATTAAATACACGCTTTATTTTGAGCGGGAAGCGGGGCCGAGAATATGGCCTTGGCCATGCTTATTAAGAGCAAGCTCTACTGTGCTATAAACCACTTGAGGAGTATCGAGCAACATCACTTCTTCTAATAGAGAATTAGCGAAGTCCATATTCACACTGCGCACGACAGATTTAACACGGGGCAAGTTGGTGGCGTTCATGGAAAGCATGTCGTAACCCATGGCCATTAACAAAAGAGCGCCTCCTGGGTTGCCTGCCATTTCGCCACACACACTCACCACACAGTTTTCTTTTTTGCCCGCATCACATACTTGCTGTAATGCAGATAGAACTGCCGGATGAAAAGAATCGTATAAATCCGCTACACGTGGATTATTTCGATCCACCGCCAATAGATACTGAGTTAAGTCGTTAGAGCCTACTGAAATAAAATCAACCATTTGAGCTAATTGGCGCGCTTGATAAACAGCCGCAGGCACTTCAATCATCACGCCTATTTGGGGCATTGCGGCTTTATAACCTTCCTCTAGCACCTCTTCATGGGCTCGATAGATTAAATATTGGGCTTCCTCTACTTCCGTAATATTGGTAATCATAGGAAGCATGATTTTTAAGTTATCCAACCCCACGCTTGCTTTTAACATAGCGCGTATTTGCAATAAAAAGATTTCTGGGTGATCCAAGGTGACTCGAATTCCACGCCAGCCTAAAAAGGGGTTGTCTTCAGTAATTGGGAAGTATGTTAAAGACTTGTCGCCGCCAATGTCTAAGGTACGCATGGTCACAGGCTGAGGTGCAAACGTTTCTAATTGAGTTCTGTATATTTTTTCTTGTTCATTTTCAGATGGAAAGCGCTCTTTCATCATGAAAGGCACTTCAGTTCGATATAAGCCAACCCCTTCAGCGCCTTTATCTACAGAGCGTAATGCATCAGTGATTAATCCAGTATTAACGCACAATTGTAAGCGATGACCATCTTGAGTTTGGGCAGGCAAATCCTTAATGGCTTCAAGGCCCTCTACCAAGGCACGCTCTTCTTCTACAATATCTTGAAACTGCTGACGAATTCTGGCGGACGGGTGGGTATACAAACGACCACGATAACCATCTACTACCAGCTCAATGCCATCCATTAATTTAACCGGTAAATCAACCGCGCCCATAATGGTGGGAACGCCTAGAGCACGGGCCAATATGGCCACATGAGAATTGGCAGAGCCTTTAGCGCTCACAAGACCCACTAATTTATGCTCGGGCACTTCGCCTAACATTGACGGCGTTAATTCTTCACTTACTAAAATGCAGTTATCAGGGAAGTCTGAATCGACCGGTAACTTAATACTTTCTTGCAGATTTGCTAACACACGAGAACCAAGATCTTTGATATCAGTGGCTCGCTCCCTTAAGTAGGCATCATCCATGCGATCAAAATGCGCAACGTATTCAAGTATGACGTCTCGAAGTGCCGATTGTGCCCACTGATGGTTTTCTTCAATGCGCCGAATGACTTCGCTACCCAAAGCATCATCGTCCAACATGCGAATATACACATCAAACAATGCCTGCTCTTCAGGGCGAAGATCAGCGAGTTTTTCTCCTAACTGTTTAATTTGCGCACGGGCACCTGCAATGGCGCATTGAAAGCGCTCTATTTCTTGAGGAACGTCTTTTATTTCGCGGTCGGGAACGTCATATAAATCGGCGGTGGGAGACAACACAACCACTGTACCAATGGCAACACCCGGAGATGCCGGAGCACCAGGAATCACCACATCTTGGCGAACTTTTTTATTTTTACTCTTAGATGTTTCTAGCTCTAAGACCATACCGGCCGCTTCAGCGTGAGCTAGTACACCGGCCAATTGAGCCGATATGGTAATCATAAAGGCTTCTTCTGACTCGTCGAACTTACGCCGAGCAGATTGCTGAACCACCAAGATACCCAGAATACGTTTCTGGTGAATAATGGGCACACCTAAAAAGCTATTAAACTTCTCTTCCCCTGTGCCGGATAAAAAATGATATCTGGGGTGAGAAGATGCATCTTCGAGGTTAATGGGCTCTTCACGCACCCCTACCAATCCCACCAACCCTTCATTGGCAGAAAGGCTTACCTTACCAATTGAGTCCTGATTCAAGCCTTTACTGGCCCGCAGAATATAACGACGAGTCTCGGAATCAATCACATAGACCGAGCACACTTCGGTTTGCATAGCGTTTTGTACTCGCGCAACCAGAATATCAAGCGCCGAATCGAGATGACTGGCGTTATTGACCTCCTGTACGATTTGTTTGAGTACATTAAGCATGTTTTTTCTATCTAACCTTATTATGTTTAAGTGGCACTATTGGGTCAGTTTATATTCTTTAGATTAATACCCAGTAAAACGAAAATAGCAGCATTCCGCTTGAATCGCTAAAGACTTGCTTGAAGTTCAAATAATTTAGGCGCTAATTCACGCATCGCCCGTCGATATACGTCTCGTTTAAAGGGAACCACCTGTCCTAACGGATACCAGTAACTCACCCAGCGCCAGCCATCGAATTCAGGCTTTTCGCCAAAATCGAAACTAATGCGACTTTCACTGGTTTTTAACTGTAGTAAAAACCACTTTTGCTTTTGCCCAATGCAGACTGGTTTACTGTTATGCCTTACCATGCGCTTAGGTAGCTTATATCGAAGCCAGCCCTTACTGCAGCCGATAATGTCGACATCTTTAGGCAGTAAACCGACTTCTTCTCGCAACTCCCTATACAAAGCAGCTTCAGCACTTTCGTGCTCTTTAATGCCGCCCTGAGGGAATTGCCAAGCATCCTGCCCGATGCGTCTGGCCCATAAGACTTGCGCCTTTTTGTTAACCAGTATGATTCCTACATTGGGACGATAACCATCAGCATCTATCACTGTTTATCCCATTTCATAAGCCTATAATTACACCCATACTATTATCACAACGCCTTGATGTACCAGCCTTTTTTTATTCCATATTGATATAAATATACGACATTCACCCAATCAACACATTATTTACAGACAGTACGGATTGCAGCATATAAAATGCTGAACTTATTATTAGTTGGAAAGCATCGTGGCACTGGCAATATTTGACTTAGACAATACCCTCATATCTGGTGATAGTGATCATGGCTGGGGTGAGTTCCTAGTGGCACAAGGCTTAGTGGATGCCAAATTGTTTGGCGAGAAAAACGATTATTATTTCCAGCAATACCAACTGGGTAAGCTAGATATTCTTGAGTACCTAGAGTTCTCTCTAGAACCCCTCACCCAACACCCTCTTGACACTCTTCACACACTACGAGCTCAGTTTGTTAACGAACAAATTTTGCCCATCATCACCCAAAAGTCTCGCAACTTACTTAAAGAGCACCGTGATAAAGGTGATTATTTATTGATCATTACCGCCACTAATTTATTTGTAACGGCACCGATTGCCAAAGAACTAGGCGTGGATGACATCATTGCCACAGAGCCAGAAATGATAAACGGAACATATACAGGAAAAATCAGTGGTATTGCTAGTTTTCAAGACGGTAAAGTGCAGCGCTTAACAGACTGGCTTCAAGAAAAAGACTTATCATTACAAGGGAGCTACTTTTACAGCGACTCCCGAAATGACCTACCTTTATTAGAATTGGTAGATTACCCGGTGGCCGTTGATGCTGATGAGACTTTATTGGCTCACGCCCAACAGCAAGGCTGGACAATTATGAGCCTGCGAGATTAACTCAAACAAGAAAAAGCAATCTTTAGAGACAGGACCGACTTTGAACACACATGCCGTTTTTACCCAGCGTAATTTATTCATGCGAAGCTTGGTTGCAGTGCTGGCATGCGTTTCTATAAGTGCTTGTGATCAGTCAGGTCCCTCTCAAAAGGCTGAAGTCGTTGAAATTAAAGCCAAACTAAATGGTGAGAGCCTACTTTCCGCGGCCAATTTATATGCGTATACGCAGTTGTCTGAAACTCTTAATAAAGCACAGGCTCTAGACAGCCTTATTACTGCTTTCCTGCATCACCCCAACCCAGGGTCTTTGGAAGCAGCGCAAAATGCCTGGATTAACACTTATCAATCCTATTTAACCGTGGATTTTTTTCACGCCATACCGCGCTTTGAAAAACCTATCTATCATGAAAATGGCGACACCTACCAAATACTTCATGAACAATTAGACAGCTGGCCTATAGAGGCAGGTTACATTGACTACCTACCTGAATACCCATTAAGTGGCATCATTAATGACATGACCTTAAAGATCTCCAGTGAAGATATTGTTGGCCAGCATGGTTTTAGCGACCAACGATTTGCCAGTATCGGTTTTCATCCATTGGAATTTTTACTGTTTGGGCAGAATGGCCAACGCTCAGCTAAGGATTTTGTGCCACAAGAGAACAGTATTGAAATAATCGACATTGATAATAAAGCTCACCCAGAAAACGTTCTTGATTTAGACGCCCCCAACACAGAGCGCGAAAATATCAGCGAAGCTGAAAACTCAGCTACTGAGGTACCTCACGTACATGATGACAATCCTAACTTAGGACCGCAAAATCATAACCGTCGTCGTGATTTCTTACGGATGTTAAGTGCGCTATTGGTCACGGATTTACGCAAATTGGTTGACCGCTGGGAACCCGCACAAGGTTATTACGCTAAACAATGGCGACAACCACAGCATACCCAAAATGTGCAAAGGATCTATCAGGTCAGCATGGATACCTTGCAGCAAGAGCTATTAAATAGACATTTATTCCCATTATTAAACCTAGATGAACTAGAAGATTTACGTAGCCCGTTTTCCAATAAAGACAGCGCCAACATGCTGGCAATATTACAAGGGATAAATGATTTATTTCATGTGGAAAATGGTTTCATTTGGGAACTGGCAACTAGAGAGCCTAGTGCTGCTAAGAACATCAGCCAGCAGTTTGAAAAAATCATCATAGAAACCAAAAAGTTCCCCCATGACCTAACCAGTAAAACATTAATTAGCCGTAAAAAAATTATTGCACCAGTTCAACAAAGTTTACTTAAACTGCTAGAGACTTTATACGCAGGGGCAGAAGTGCTCGACCTACCTTTAACTGAACTACCGGTTTCCACACACTAACAAAACATTTGCCAGAACATTTTCAAATGCTCTGGCGATGTTTTCAGTTAAAGGTTAAACGCCACACGACACATTAAGCTTTTAATGTAACGGGTTTCACCAATACCAGGGTGCACTGGGTGATCAGGCCCTTGCCCGCCCCGCTCAATCACTTGCACATGTCGATCAAGAGTTCGGCCAGTTTGGCATAATATTCTATCTAAACTATCTTCACTTAAATGCATAGAGCAAGATGCCGACAGCAGAATGCCTTCACTGCCCAGCAATCGCATACCCAGTTGATTCATCTTTTGATAAGCACGCTCGCCAGCATTGATATCCTTACGCTTTGGGATAAAAGCAGGTGGATCTAATATCACCACATCAAATTTTTGCTGTTCTTCAATTAGCTTTTCCATTACTAAAAATGCATCGCCTTGAATGCATTCAACATTATCTTGAACATTATTTAGCAGCGCATTTTGCTGCACCCAATCCAAAGCTTGCTTTGATGCATCCACACAAGTCACATGAAATGCCCCCGAATTAGCTGCCTGTATTCCCCAGCCACCAATGTAGCTGCAGATATCCAATACCCGTTTACCTTCTACGTGGCGACAAATTCGCTCTCGGTTTAAACGATGATCGTAAAACCAACCTGTCTTCTGTCCTTTCCAAACAGGTACATCAAAGCGCGTGCCGTTTTCAATTAAGGGTAGAAATTCAGGCACCTCCCCATGGGCCACTTCAACATACTCGCTTAAACCCTCTTGAACTCGCATCTTGCCATCGTTTTTCCACAAAATGCCCTTGCTATCAAACAAGCTTAATAACGCAGCCAGAATTTTATCTTTTAGTGCTTCCATGCCTGCGGTGCTAATTTGCACGACTAAGTATTCATTGAAGCGATCGATAACCAAACCTGGCAACCCATCACTATCGCCATATACCAAACGGTAATACGGCTCATCAAAGCACGCTTCACGTAACGCCAAGGCTTGAGTGATTTTTTGAGCCATTTGGTTTTGGCCAAACGCATTAGAACTTCGAGACAATAAACGAGCACAAATTAAGCTATTTGGGTTTACATAGGCCACCCCCAAACTTTTACCCTGACTGGATTTCAATAATACTTGCTGACCGGCGGTAAAAGACTTAAGTGGTGTGGCCTTGGTATCCACCTCATTGCTATATACCCACAAGTGGCCTTGACGCAATCTTTTGTCTTCTTTTGCCTTAAGTCGTAACTCAGGTAGGGTCATACGGGGCCTGCATTTAAGTAATAAAAATAATGAATTCTACGGCAAATTATACCTAGATGTTTATAAATGTTGTCTAAACTTAGGTAAGAAAGCCAAGTCCTACCGACCCTCAGGACATTTCCAAATTATGGACGACTCACGTGCCTGAACTATCCGAAGAACAAATAAATAAAATACTGCAAGGCATCAGTATTCCCCCGCAGCCACAAATCATGGTGGATCTGCAAATGGAACAGGTCATGCCTGACCCTGATATTAACCATATTGCCAAGCTCATTAGCCAAGATGTGGGGTTAGCGGGCACGGTCCTTAAAGTGGTGAATAGTCCGTTTTATGGGCTTGCAAACGAAATCACCAGTATTCAGCAGGCCGTAGGCATCTTAGGCATGGGCAGTGTTGTGAATATCGTTAATGGCATTAGCATTAAAAGCTCCATGAACGATGAAACCATAAAAGCACTTACCCGCTTTTGGGATACCGCCATGGACATCGCCATGACCAGCGCCACCCTTGCTAAGCAAGTAGGCTACAACTACCCCGACAATGCTTATGCTCTTGGGCTATTTCATAATGTCGGCGTGCCACTTTTAATGGCTCGCTACGACAACTACATGGACATTATGGAAGAAAGCTATAGCGGCGGCAGCAATCGCATTATTGACTTTGAAAACCAACAAATTAATACCAATCATGCGGTGATTGGATATTACACGGCGAAATCTTGGAATTTGCCTAAAGTGCTGTGCTCTATTATTGCTGAACACCATGACTGTAAGCGCCTATTTAGCAAAAGTTCCCAAGAGAATGATAAGTCGACGCTCATGTGTATTTTAAAATTGGCCGAACATATCTGTGGCACTTATAAAATTCTCGGCCGTCAAGACGTGGACCATGAATGGGATGATATTGGCCAACTGGTATTAGAGTATTTAGGATTAAACGATTACGATTTAGAAGCATTAAAAGAAAGCTTTTCTGAGCTTGGCATTAGCCCAAATAATTATGGGTTAACATAAAGCTAACTCATCTTACCGCTATAATAATTACTATTACTTTAGTAACTGCTCAATGATTGTGCGCATGCCAGATTCTTGCGGATTAGATGTATGAGTAACCGCCACCAGCTCACCCTTTTTATCAATAAAAAAAGTCGTGGGTGTGCCACTCACTTGATACTGTTTCGCCACTTCATCGCCATGTAGCAAGGTTTTAAAATGATGGCCTCGATCATCGATGGATTTTTGAGGCCTAGCCCCTTCATCTTCAGCAAAGCTGATAGCCACTAACTCCACACCCTGATCTTTGTATTCTTTATAAAGTTTATCTAAGCCCGGTTGAACTCTCTTACAATACGGGCACCAAGTGGCCCAAAAGTGCAAAATTAAAACCTTACCTTTATAGTCTTTTAAAGAAACATCTTCGCCTTTTGAGTCTTGTAAGGTCCAATCTGGAGCCGGCATCGACAGGGCACTCATAGATAATAGTGATAGAAGTAATACGGTCAGGAAATTAGACCGAAGAAGCGCCACACTCATAATGGATTCCTAAATAAACAAGCCTTACTTGAAAGAATCAGACACAGCCTTCTTCGGAACGTTCATTATTTAGGCTAAGTGCCTTTCAGCATTTATCAGTCTGCATTAACGAATATTACGCTCTATGCCCATGGCTTGTTGAGCAATGTGCTGCTTAGCGAAACTAAGTTTATTGAGCTTTGTCATGCCCCAGTTTCGCACCCAACGTAGCATGGGGCTCTGTACAGAAAACAATCTTTTAAAAGATTCCATAGCGGCCATCATCTTTAAGTTTTCAGGCATTCTTCGGCGCTCAAAACGCGCCAGTAAGTGTTCGTCATAGGGAGGCAGTCCACGGGATAAACCTTGTTTTATTTCATCCGCTAACACATACGCATCCATTAGCCCTAAATTAACACCTTGTCCTGCCAGTGGATGAATGGTGTGGGCTGCGTCTCCCACTAAAACCACACCCTCCTTCACATAAGACTTGGCATGCCTTTGCCTTAATGGGATAGCCGCTCTTGGCCCGCTACTGATGACTGCTCCTAGTTTTCCTTCAAACGCCTTAGCGAGCTCATGGTTAAATTGCTCCTCTTCCATAGCCAATAAGGATTCTGCAAACTCCTCAGGGCAAGACCACACAATGCTGCACAAATTACGGTTTGGAAGAGGCAGAAATGCTAGCACGCCATTTTCGGTAAACCTTTGCCAAGCACAGGTTTCATGAGGCAATTGAGTTTGTACCGTGCACACCAAACCGTGATGCTGGTAATCCCATTCACGCATACTGAATTCAGCCCAGCTGCGCACAAAAGAGCGAGCACCGTCGGCCGCCACGATTAAGGAGGTCATAAGCATTTGGCCGTTTTCTAAATGCACTAGATAACGATTGTTAGCGTCATCTATTTTCTCAATTTCTTTTACGGTATCAGGTGCGAACAACTGTATGTTTGAAGCTTGTTGCAACTGAGTCATTAAGGCATTGGCAGTGACTCGGTTTTCCACAATATGGCCAAGGTACGACTCCCCCAACTCAAGTGCATCAAACTGAATGTGGCCGGTTCCCACTCCATCCCATATGCGCATTTTGTCATATGGGCTTAGCCTGGCTTCATTAATACGTGACCATGCCCCTATGCTTTTTAAAAAGCCTTCGCTAGCACGATTTAATGCGCTCACACGCATATCCACATCTTGCGCGTTTTCAGGAAACGAGGATGGTGCCAAAGGCATCTGAGACTCAACCAAGGCTATTTTCAAACCGCTATCTTGCAGGGCGCAAGCCAGCGAGGTGCCCACCATTCCGCCGCCAATAATGACCAAATCAAATGTCATATTTATACTTCTTATTGGTCATTAAAACTGTGATTGAAAAAGGCCCATGGTACGTAAATACCGACTTTCCTAAAAAGCCATTCATTATGGCCTCCAAGACGCGGCACTGCCCACTAGCCCCATGGCTTGTTTGGCAAATAGTTTTTTAGGCACATAAGAAATATCCATAGCTGTCATGCCAAGAGCCCTTAAAATTGACCATTGGCAGCCTGCCTCAATGAAGCGCATGGGCAGTTCGTGGCTCATTCCTATGGTGAGCGATTGATCTTGTTGTTGAGACTTCTCATACGCGTTTAATAATGGCAATGAGCCCACCGATTCCTTTGGCCAAGCATCCGCTATATGACGCGCCAATGAATGGGCATCTCGCAAGGCTAGATTAAAGCCTTGCCCCGCCACAGGATGCATGGCATGAGCAGCATTGCCCATGACAACAACATTACGGCGAATTTGCTCTTTAGATTTTACTAGGCTCAATGGGTACTGGTGCCGCTCGCCAATGCGGTTAACACGACCCACTTTATGGCCGACAGCCACTTGAAGCGCTTGTTTAAATTCGGCTTCATTTAAATGGCTGTAATGCTTAGCTTGCTCTGATGACATACACCACACCAGACCATAGCGATTAGCGGTCATGGGTAACAATGCCATAGGGCCTTGGCGAGTAAAGCGTTCAAAGGCCCAATGATCATGAGGCTTATCAAAGCTTACATTGCATACAAGGGCATGCTGGCCATAATCGAGGCGTGTTTGAGTAATGCCCAATTGGCGACAACCTTCACTTTGAGCACCATCGGCCAGAACCAGTAATTTGGTATTAATTTTCAGTAACTCGCCATTTTGACTTACTTCTAAGTCGGCACCGTGAGCCAACATAGCATAACCAGTGACTTTAGCTGGAGCCATAATGGTGAGCAGGGGATTTTCTAATAGGGCTTGCCATAGGTGTTGCCCAAGCGCGCGATTTTCAATGACATAACCCATGGCCTCGACGTGGCTATCTTGAGCATGTAAGCGCACTCGGCCAAATTGCTTTTGCTGACTCACTTGAATGTGTTCAATGGCGCAGGCATGGTGATGCAAATTTTGCCAAAGCTTAAGGTTTTCAAAGATACGCTTAGTGCCTAAGGACAACGCAGTGGTTCGAGCATCAAAACTGGGTTGTTGCAAATTAACAGGGGTGATTGCCTGCGCATCCACCAGAGCTACTTTTAAACCCTTCGCTACTTGTTCTTTTAGCAGCAAGGCAAGGCTGGCACCTGCCATGCCACCGCCTACAATGACTACGTCGAATCGTTGTTTCATAAGAACTTCTTGTTAACTATTAAGCCATTGCTCAATGTCTTAAGCCATCAAGTTTTGGATATCTTCAATGGATTTTGGCACATCTTTACTTAATACCTGATGACCCATATCAGTGACTAAAACGTCGTCTTCAATTCGAATGCCAATGCCACGCCATTTTTCATCTACGCTCATCTCATCCACAGCCACATAAATACCAGGCTCTACCGTCAGTACAATGCCGGGCTCTAGCTCACGCCACTGACCATCTTTCTTGTAGGCACCCACATCGTGTACATCTAACCCTATCCAATGCCCTGTTTTATGCATGTAAAAAGACTTATAAGCTTCGGATTCAATTAACTCATCGACCTTACCGGTAAGCAAACCAAGATCCACCAGCCCTTTAGTGATTACTTGCACAGCGGCTTCATGGGGATGATTAAAGTGATTACCAGGTTTCACTTGCTCAATGGCCGCGAGCTGGGCATCCAGTACCACCTGGTAAAGGGCTTTTTGTTCCTCGCTAAAACGGCCATTGGCAGGGAAAGTACGAGTTATATCGCTTGCGTAATGATTTATTTCGCATCCCGCATCGATCAGAATTAAATCCCCATCCTTAATTTCTTGATCATTGGCAGTGTAATGAAGAATGCAGGCGTTATCTCCACTGCCAACAATTGAACTGTAGGCATCGAAACGCGCCCCTTGCAGAGCGCAATGGTGGCGAATCTCCCCTTCTAACATGTATTCAAACATGCCGGGGATCACCATTTTCATGGCTTTAATATGGGCCTGTGCACTAATTTGTGCAGCCTTTGCCATAAGGCTAATTTCAGCTTGAGACTTAATAAGTCGCTGTTCATGCAATACAGGTTCAATGGCGAGCATGGCGGTAGGCGCCGTAATGCCGGTGCGCACTTTGAGTTTTACTTTCTCAATGGCGTGGATAATTTTATTATCCCATTCTTTATTGTTTCCCCAATGGGCATAAACTTGCCCACAATCTGCCATGTATTCAGGCAAGCGCTGATGAAGGTCATCAATAGGATGAGCCTCGGTCACGCCTAAAGCCTCTGCTGCCGCATCAGGGCCCAGTCTAAATCCGGTCCAAATTTCCATTTCTTTTACTTTGGGCTGACAAAATAAAACTATTTCATTTTTGTCGGCTTTTTTAATAAGCACCAACACCGCGTTATCTTCAGTGAAACCCGTTAAATAAAAGAAGTCACTGTCTTGGCGAAACGGAAATTCGGCATCTCGATTACGCACCTGTAACGAAGCGGAAGGAATAATGGCCACACTGTTGTTGGCCATGTTTTGCAAAAGAGCTTCTTTATGCTCAGCGAAATTTAGCATGGGCTTTCCTTAGCGAAAAATTAGTGAAGCTTGGGTTCTTGCTTCTTCTGGTTAAAATGATAAAACAAGAATAAGGCTGTCACCCGAGCATGTTCTACCAGCTCAGTGAAAAGCTTCTCGCCATCTTCATCAATTTCATCTTCTTCAATGCCATAGCTAAAGGCATCGTAATGGCGCAGTACTTCAACCACTTCATCATCAAGATCCTTTTCATTCACTCGACCAGATGCCCCAAAGCCATCTAAAAAGCCTTTAGACCAATCGGAGAAAGCCTGCATACGCACTGTGAAGTCTTCATCTTCACCGGGCAAAAGCAGCGTATAATCCATTTCTTCTGCCTGAATTCGCTTTAGCTCATCTTGATAGAATGCCAAAATAGGCATCTTATTGGCATCAGGCCATGGCTCTTGTAAATCAAGGTAGCTCGCGCTTTCTTTAAGCCATTGCTCTTTATTTAAGCGAGCACCGGTGGCCACATAGCCACATAACCAGCCTTGTAATGCTGAAGGAGAGTTTAATGCCCCTTGAGCCAGCGCCAGATTACTGTATAAATCGAAGCGAGAGGATTTGGGGTAGTTTGAGGTAGGCATGAAGGGGCTCAATTAAACAAATATTTGGCATCTTATCACGCCTAGAATTGACCCACCAAGGCCGCAAGATTATATTTAGCGCAACAGACAGTGGTGAAAGTTTATGGAAGCCTATAACCTTAAAGATATATCCAAAAAACTTGATGAGCTTATTACCGCTCATCAAATAGTAAAACATGAAAACAAAAAGCTAATAGCAGATGAAAAGGCCTGGCAAAATGATCGTCAGCGTTTATTGCAGCAAAATGAACTTGCCCGCAATAAAATTGCCGAAATGATTGCACGCTTACGCAACCTGGAAAAAGAACCCCAGGATTAACCGCCAGTTAGATAATTGCTCGAAATAAAGAATCAGAGCAGGAGTACCATGGATAACAACGGACAAACAGTGGGTGTAGAGCTACTGGGTAAGGAATACCGAATTGCATGCCCAAAAGAGTCACGCCAAGACTTAGACCGTGCAGCAAAATTGCTCGACGGGCGCATGCAAGAGATTAAGTCTCAAGGCAAACTCTACGGCACTGAGCGCGTGGCCATTATGGCTGCTCTCAATTTGGCCCATGAACTCTTGGCCGCCACTGGCAGTACGCAAACCCTGCAAACTCAAATGGCACAACTTAACGCCAAAATTGAAAATGCCCTTGCCGAAGACCAGCAGCTAGACCTAGACAGCTAGTCTGGTTGCAACCAAATCCCTACCCGTAACGCAATAACAATAATTCACTTTTATAAGAATAGAATTACAGCAAGGTTCGGTAATGTCAGTTATAATTACCTTACTCTCTGGGGTGTTAGCCAGTCTTTGAAGTCCTCGAGCCTTACTCATTATTTTGGAGGTTCCTCGACATTGAGGGAGTGCAGGTCCGCCTTGAGCGGAAAGCCCGAATCAGATCCGGAACCACCACCCTTGAACCCCTCGGTTCAAGGCCTATCTCTGACAGCGGCACAGTGGGGAGTCCTTATTCAAATTGGTTTTGAATAACCAATTGATCAATCATGTCAAAATTCTGTGTATAGATTTTACACAGCTAGCCTAGAGACAGCCCTTTGGACCGGAATAGCATTCGCCAACAAATGCGTGAACAACGCATGCAATTATCCAGTCAGCAACAATTGCTTAGCGCCCGAAAACTCGCCCAACTACTGCTTAAACAATCTTGGTTTCAACGGGCCAATAATATTGCCATGTATCTGGCCAATGATGGCGAAATAGACCCTAGAGTGTTTGCCGATATTGCCCATCATCGCGGCAAGCAATGCTTTTTGCCCAGCATGCATCCTGCAAAGTCCGGCCACCTATGGTTTGGCGATTATGATGGCATAAAGACCACCAATAAATTTGGCATTGAAGAACCTGACTCTAAACGAAATCAAATGCTTAATCCAAAGCAGGTAGATATTGTGTTATTACCATTAGTGGCGTTCGACCAACAAGGAGGGCGTTTAGGAATGGGAGGCGGCTACTACGATAGAACGTTTGAGTTCCTGCAAACTTCTGGCCTACAAAAACCGAGGCTAATAGGACTAGCCCATCACTTTCAACAGGTAGAGAAACTGCCTATTGAAAGCTGGGATGTGCCACTAAGCGCGATCATAACAGATGAAAAGGTGATCACTGCGGCTAGCTAAGTATTAGCGAATCATGTGCTGTGTCACTTGAGGGTGCTCAATTCTATCGTCACTGTTTGCAGACAGGCTAGTGGCCACTGCACCAATAACAAAAACAAAACTGATAATAACCATCAAATCTGGACGTTGTGATTTCATTTTAAGCTCCGACCACTGTTCAACTACCTTGTGAAACAGATGTCGTAAAATAGAAGCTATCCTTAACTTTCTTATTATTTATAATTCTAGGCTGTTTGAAATAAATTGAAGTGACATCAATCGCAGCTTTGGTTGTTACCTTGTAAGAATTGGTAGCCAACTAAGTCACTTTGTATCAATTATTCCCCACTGACTAGAAATGTAACGTAAAACCTTTTGTTTGTTAATGGGTCGATTTACGCCATATACACAAAGTGTGAACTTGATTAACTGATTGGACTGAATGAGTGTACAAAAAAAGTACAAACCTAATTAATTGATCAATAATTTACCCTTGAAAATCAAGCTTTGAAAGAACAAGTAATTGCGAAAAATTATTCCTATTGATTGTGGCAGGCCTAAATTTAAAGGGTCTAAAGCGAAGTGCGCGCTCGCATTTTGATTAACATACAAACGAAGGTCAGTATTTTAGCTAAGGAATGTGGCCTGTAGTGGTTTTATTATCCCCATAAAAAAAATAGTGAAAAATGCTCAATGTTGGCACCTTTTGTCTGCTAATTAATTTGAATTTTCACAAACCCTAAAAAACCTACGTGGTTTCGCTTGGTCCACTCAAAGGTAGCGTAATATCAAAGCGCACTCCTTTATCCAATTCGCTAAAACATTGAATTCGGCCACCCAGACCTTGAGTCACTAAGTTATAAATAATATGGGTTCCTAAGCCGCTGCCACCTTGGCCCCGCTTTGTGGTGACAAACGGATCAAACAAGCGGCTTAAAATTTTCTCTTCTATACCACTGCCATCATCTGTATAGGTGAAATGTAAGGTCTCACCTACTCTGTGAGCTGAAATCTTTATATGGCCTATCTGCCCTGGCTTAAAAGCATGATGCAGAGAGTTCATCACAAGATTACTGACAATTTGTGAAATGAGTCCAGGGTCGCAAAATAGCTCAATGTTTTCATCGATATCTAGTTCAATTTTGTGCAGAGTGCGCTTAAGTTTAGGCCGCAAAGAAGTCAGTATGTCCTCTATGTATGAGCTCAAAATAAACAGCCTGGGTTCAGCACTGGATTGATCCACAGCCACAGCTTTAAAGGCTTTTACCAAATCGGCGGCACGTTTTAAGTTACTGCCCACAATACCTGCACTTTCAGTGATGACCGATATCATATCGCTAAATTGAGTCTTGGTGAGCGAGCCGTTTTCAAAAGATTTACGAATTAACTCAATACTGTCACCAAGATGACTAACCGCGGTAATACCCACCCCAATGGGGGTATTAATTTCATGAGCCACCCCAGCCACTAGTTCCCCTAGTGAAGCCATTTTCTCTTGTTCAACTAATTGCTGCTGGGTAAGTTTTAAATTATCTAAACTGGTTTTTAGCTCCTTGGTACGATCAAACACTTTTTCTTCCAGCTCAGCATTTAGTTTGATTATTTCGGTTTCTTTTTCTACGCGAAAAGCTTCATGCTGCGCCAGTTTGGCCAACATGTGATTAAAGGCATTTCCCAGTTCACCCAATTCATCATCACTGACTATTTCCACTAGTTTGCCGTAGTCTTGGTTATAGGCCACCTCATGAACCGCCTGAGTGAGCTCACTTAAAGGCGAAGCCAGTCGCCCTTGAACGCTGCGCGAGATAAACCACACCAATATCATGCTCACAATTAAAACAGGCAACATGTAAAAAAGGCTATTGAGGGCAAAGTCGGCAAGATAGGTGTTTTCTTCAGTGAGGATCAGGCGACCCACTTCTTCATTATCTACCAATATGGGCAGTCGTAAGATAAAAACTCCACCACGCCACTCCTGAACCGCACCACGTTGATATGCACGCTCTATCTGAACATCTTTATCACGGCTATAGTGGGCAAAATATTGGTAGTCTGCACTGCCTTGTTTTTTGTAAACAACGGCTGATTTAACCCCCTCATCAACGGCTAAAGAGCCAATTAAGATAGACACCGATTCTGACTGATCAAATACCACCCCCACAGCAGAGGCATCGGCCAGCATATTGCTCTTTTGCAACACCCTATCTTCTAAATTACTTTTAAACTCGCCATAGAATCCTAAACCAATAACCACAATAGCAATGGTTAACACCCCCATGCTGACAAGGTTCATTAACAGCTGGATTTTTTTGCCAAAGCCCAAGCGTATAAACCACTGCCTCATGCAACGCTCCACATCCTTGGCCGCTTGATTCTTATCATCACGCTAAGATCCGTCAAAAGAATTATGACTCATTTATACAGAGTAGCAGCAGACTCAGAAGATATGTCTAAACTAGTAATAACGAAGGAGGAAGCATGTCGGATTCAGATTTATTATTTGAAGCAGATGAACCCGTAGAAGCCCCTGTTGCAGAGCAAACGGTTCCTGATCGCCCAAAATGGCGTATCTTAATAGTGGATGATGAAGAGCAGGTCCATAAAGTCACCTCTTTGGTCCTAGGGCAGTGTCGGTTTGACCACTCTCCCATTGAGCTGGTGCACGCCTTCTCCATGAAGGAAGCCCAACAGATACTCCACGAACAACCACCTTTTGCCTTAGCCCTCATTGATGTGGTGATGGAAACCGATGATGCCGGCCTGCGTTTGGTGCAATACATCCGTGAAGAGCTAAACGACACCGATATTCGCCTAGTATTAAGAACCGGTCAGCCCGGTCAAGCCCCTGAAGAAACCGTTATCGCTAAATACGATATCAATGACTACAAGAACAAAACTGAACTCACCTCAACCAAACTTAAAACGCTGCTGTACAGCACCTTAAGAAGTTATAGAGATATAAGAGCCATTGCTGCCAATCGCCAAGGCTTGTTTAACTTAATAGAAGCCACCTCTAAAATTGTCGATACCCACAAGCTACCCATATTCGCCAGCGCCGTCTTAGAAGAAATTAGTGCCCTGTTAAATTTAGATGAAGACGCGGTGTGTACCCATACACCAGTAGACGCCATTGCTGCACAAGCCATGCATCAAAAATACGCTATTTTGGCGGCTACCGGTCAAATTAAACAACAGCTCGACACCAACCATGTGTTGCCTCCAAAAATTGTTGAATATTTTGACCAAGCCAAATCAGAACACCACAGCTTCCATGAGGACAGCGTCTATATTGGTTATTACAACGCCCCTTTAGCGGGTGAAAACCTTTTATATGTAAAGCCCAATTCAGCGCTCTCTAAAATGGGAAGCCGCATGTTGGATATTTACACCCGTTGCGTGGCCATTACCCACAATAACCTGCGTCATAAAGACGAAATACGTAATAGCCGCGAAGAATTAGTGTATGTATTAAGTGAAACCATTGAAAAGCGTATTCCCGGCGAAAGTAATCACGTGCGCCGAGTTAGCAAAATGGCCTACATTGTGGCTCAAGAATCGGGCATGAATGAGAATTTTTGCGAGCGCATTAAGTTAGCGGCACCTCTTCATGATATCGGCACCATTGGTATATCTGATGACATACTCAATAACCCAGGTATTTTCAATGATGAAGAGGCCGCTGCCATGGCCATGCATACCGATATTGGAGCCACTATTTTAGGCAACTCTCAACGACCCATATTAAAAATGGCGAGCATTATCGCCGCTCAACATCATGAACATTGGGATGGCAGCGGTAAACCCAAACAAATTAAGGGCGAGCAGATAGATAAAGCAGCGCGTATCGTTTCTATTGTGGATGTAATAGATGCACTTAGCAGTAAAAAGTCATACCGAGAAGCGTTCACTAAAGCAGAAATTATTGAGCATTTAAAAGATCAGGCTGGCAAAAAGTTTGAAGCACAGCTTACTCAAACGGCCCTAGATGTTTTAGATGAAATACTAAAAGTACGTTTGCAACACCCAGATAGCTAAAAAGCGAAATTCAATTGAGCCCTTCTCAGGATTGAATTTCGCCTTTTAATTTAAAACAGCACAAAAACCTAATCGATTTTTTGTAACAAGCTTACCGCCAGTTCTTTCCCTAAGTTTTCAGCAAGATTCTGTACAGCATTATGCTGGGCTTGCTCACTAGAAGCCCCGCTGACGCCTTTGGCCTCTTTACTGAATTCACTTAAAATTCGCCCCGACGCATCTTTAATTTGTACCTGTCCAGATGCGAACACCACAAACCGACCGCCTTTCTCTACCGAGCGAATTTGTGCACCATAAAGTAACTGTAAGTCACCTTGTGTGTTACTGATGCGCAAGCCCATATCGGTTAAATACTGGGACAATCCAGAGCGAATTTTTTTGCCCTGCTTATCACTGGGTGCCAGTGTCACTACTAAGCTGTCTAATAATGCTTGAATGCGCTTTTCAACAGCCACTAATAAATCATCTTTACGAGGACGACGACTGTTCACATCCACCAGCTGTGCTCGGTCGGCTAATTGCTCACGTTTTTCAATTAAGGTCAGCGTTGGCAATAAACTTTGCAGCTGCTTTAACGTTGATAAATTAGTAGAAGTAGCCGCCGCCAGTTCAGTGGCTTCCATGTCTAGTTCGCTAATATTACGGCGCAGTAAACTAGTGGCTTTCACACGATCCAAATGCACTAGGCTGTAAGCCACGCGATTGGTTGTGTCCACATAGCTTTCTTGTACTTCCAGATTATCAAATTGAGCTTCTGGAATGCTGCTGGTAATGGTGTTACGAACCGTTTGGGTCAGCTTAGTTTGCTTTCCGGTCTGGCGTGTTTCTTCGGTATCTTGGCTAAACGAACCGGTTACGGTGACTTTTAGCTTTTGAACCATGGCCACCTTGGCGGCATCTCGTGCACGCTGCAAAGCTTCGGCTTCATTAGTGTAAACCTCAGCACTGCCTACACCATAGGCGTGACCGCCACGAGCAGGTTCATTCACAATCCAATCAGGTTTGGCTTGGGATTTTTTAACTGGGTTAGAGCCGCAGGCAACCAGCAAAAAGCTGGTGGCCAGAGCTGCGAAGATGAGTTTATTATTCATCATCAATTACCGACTACCAGCCAAAGCTCGATTTTTCTTGGAATTTTTTCAACTTCTTCTGACCATTCCAAACTTCTTCATTGCTTTGCATATTAACGAGCTTTAAATCCACTTGGTAAGTGGTCACTCGATCACCACCGGCTTGGTCAACAAAAGAGTTAATGCTACCGGTTAATGCGAAATCAGCTGCGATTTCCATTCCCATTTGCTTAGCATTTTTTGAATTTAGCTCTTGGTCAGCACGCTCATTACGAATATCACTGCGCTCGCTATTGCTAGCAACAAAACGCGCATCGCCGGTACGAATAATGGCGCGTTTAAGATCGTTCAAGAAAGTGTCAGCTGCAATATGTTCATGGGACTTATTGCGCACATGCTGAATAATTACCGTTGGTTTATCACCACCGTTGGCTGACTTGTGATCGCGAATCCATGGGAAAGACAACATGTCTGAAATCATTTCTTGGCTAACCAATTGTGAGTCTTTGTCATTCCAGCGATCGGTTAAGGCAATTTCTTGATTGCTATCAACACGGTTTACTTTCGTGCCACCACAAGCAGTTAACATACAGGCAGACATGGCTGCCACAAGCGTCATACTTAGTACTTTTTTCATGATTTGCATCCTTTTAGAAGCTATCCAGTTTTTAATTAATCAATTTATTTTAGCAGGCTTTTAAAGGCCCACTTGTAAGCTTTTGTCACCAACATCATTAGCAAAAGAGCGCACTTTCCAAACAGCCATATCGCCCGCTTTAATATTCACACTGGTGCTCTTTTGCGAAGACTTTCCGGCGGTCACTTCACTCACTAATTTAACTTCATGTTGACCTGCAGGCAGTGCCATACGTGTTACTTTAATTTGCCCAGGCAACAACAACCAATTACGGGTTTCGGCCGCTGAAGAAGCGTTCGCGGCAATCTTACCAATGAAACCCAAAACGGCGGCGGCATCACCACCTACAGAGGCGGCTTTTGCTGCCGTTAGATTTTTAAAGGCAGCACGCGCCATGGCTTCTTGAAGATCAGACGAAGAAGACAATAACTGCTGCTGAACCGCCATATGGGCTACAGACTCACCCAATAATAATTTTTGGGTTTTTCCATTTACGGTCAGTTTAGATGTGCCGTTCTTTTGGCTTGAAGTCACGCGATAATAAGGAACGGTAATGCGCATACCATCATTTAATACATCAATTAGCCCAAGGCCATCTGCCACGTCCCACATGGGGCCAATGTACTCTCTTTTTTCTAAGCCAAATTTCATAATCGCATCAAGCGCGCGGCCTTCATAACCCCAGCTCAGTACATCGCTAATGCCCTTATCAGCGTATAAGGCAAAGAACCAAAAGCGCTGGTCTAACTGGCGTTGCGCGTCACCCGTTAATATAGGGGATACCACCACTTGGCGGGTACGAGGGTCAGCCGTTAAAATCATATTCATTTCGTCACGCTCAGGCACCACACCTAAATGTTCAATCACCACCAAGTGGCCGTTACGATTAAACGCTTTTAAGTCTTTTCTCTTTTGCTTGGTTAATTTTTTCTGGCTCATAATAGGCCATTCGTTTTCCCAACCGCCTGCTTTTTGCATCATGCGAATGGTGTCAAACCAAGCTTGCTCGGTCATTTCGCTATCTAGACCGTATTGCTCTTGGTAACCGCCCTCGTATAACGAAGCCGCCTTTTGATAAGCCACACGGGCATCATCATATTCTCTGTGCTGCTCGTAAATCACACCTGCTAAGTAATGACCAAAGGCATCGTTACGATAAACAATTTTGTTCTTATCAATAATCTCGCCACTTAACGCCGAAAAAATACGCATCAATTTACTGAACATGGACTTTTCTTTGTCGGCCTGTTCTTCGTACGAGCCATTTTCAAGCTCAATATTAGCCAACACCATATCCATGCGGCGGCTTTCAACGCGAGCGCCATCTAAGGCTTTATTTTTGGAGGCACGGTCGGTGCTATTTGAAGCAATCATGAAGTAGTTAAGGGCTTTATAATAATTAATAAAGACTCGTTCAAAATCGGTGGCGCGGTAGACACCCTGACGAGGGTTAGTCATGGCGCTGGTGAGCATATCGCTGATGCGTTTAGTATAAAGATCTTCCGCAATACGCTCGGCGGTTTCTAGCAATCTATTGGATTTTTCATAGTCACCCGCTAAGTGGTAAACCACACCTAGCTCGGTGTAATAAAGCAGACGATCATCGCCTTTTGGATCAAGGGCTTTTTCAAGAGCGGTGGCAGCTTGTGGGTATTGACCTTGCTGAGCTAGGTTTAAACCTTGGCGAACATCTTGCCCGTAGGTGGCACACCCGGTTAGGTATACCGTGAAAAGTAAAAGGGCAATTCCCCGTAACGATTTAAACATTCCTGCCATGCTCCATGATTTTTTTATAGTCTAATTATTAGGAGACTTACAAAAAGTTCCTGAGCCCGCGATTGTAACGGCAAATTCAGACAACTACTACTGGGCAGGGTTCACACTATTGGGGTCATAACATCGAGAACTTGCTGAAGCTTTTGCTGTTCTTCATTGACTAATTGATGGCGGCCTTGTTCTACATACTGCACTTTAAAGCCACTGAACTTCTCTTTTAACACCTTCATATT
>OJDR01000164.1_pt1 | contig 21377 bp, 19 predicted proteins | sample 1593081 | NCBI WGS metagenome assembly OJDR01 (sample SAMN05416873, study PRJEB24817) | seawater metagenome | isolation source: Sea water | place: Canada:Atlantic | collected 2013-11
TCATTGGGAGAAATTTAAACGGTCGCTTGACGGAGAAAACCTAATGGGTGACCCCTTTTTCCTGCTTTTTGTTTCTTCTGTTTGTTGTGCTAAATGTGCTAAACGTAAAGTATAATATCTTACTCTATTCCTTTAAGAAAAAAGATATTATCCTTTATCACTAAGCCCCTCAGAGTCGATATATTTTCTATTGCTGTATAGACCAACAATATCATCATAAATCTCATCTGATTCAGTGAAGGTCTCCCTTGGCATCCAATATTGAAACCTACCAGCCATTACACGAACAACTTGATCAGATAAGGCTCTAGCAACCTCTTTTATAGAAGATATAGAATAAGTAATTTCTACACGATGAAAATCTTCACATACTCCAATTAGGCGTAAAGGGTATTGCTCCCGATCATAATAGCTCATTGCACTCAACGTACGTTCAACACTATTAACAAATGCAGCCTGCTCAACGTAAAATGATTCCAACAACTTTTTATCATTTAACAAACTATCGATAGCAATTCTATTCCATAGTTCAAGCCGATCATGCTCTAGCTCTTTTTCTTCTAATTCTGAAAAGAAAAATGATCGAAAGCTATCAAATCCAGCCAAATCGACGTTCTTAACCTTTCTACCAACAGGTAACTTTTCATGTGAGTTCAAGGCACGCATACATAGGTTTTCAATTCTATTTCTGTATGTATCATAGGAATCTTCCATTCTAAGGACTAAAAGATCGTGTTTCTTACACAGATCACGTTCATTTTTCTTATTTATCTTTTTTTCTTGATCTCTCAACTTATTATCATGGGTCCGCTCTTGATCTCTAGCAATAGCATTTAAAAACAACCCAAATATTACTAATCCCATTACGGCTTCAAATGCCATAACTAATTTCATCAAATCAGACAATGGTGTGATATCGCCATACCCAAGAGTTGTCACAGTAACAACACTTAAATAGATTGCATCGCTAGCACTATTTATTTTTTGGGTTGAATGCCCTAAATATTCAACAAAGCCAAATTCATCTGCATGAAAATAAATCAGGACAGAATTTATAGCTATAACCAACAATAAAAATGTAAATAAGCCTATTTTAGTGGTGAATAATTTACTTATCGTACTCAAAAACAAATCAACACTCCTTCAAAATTCATTAATTAAATGAGTAATAATATCACAATAGGGTCAAACATTACGCTATACACTGAAACGTTCCGATACCAACTTAGGCGTAAGTAGCGCTGAAATCGTTTTATTTTTCAGCAGCAGTAGCCACAGGATGTGGCGCAAAGGTTCGAAGGGCAGGATGCCCGTTTGAACCGGGTTGCTCGATAAAATAAAAAGATTGAAGGTTAAGCGTACGGGCCGACCGCTGGGGTGTGGGCGGTGAGTCCCCCGCAAAAGGAAACATCTAGCTTTAGTTTGGAAAATTAAATTTCAATTTAAATAAAATCGCAACGTTTCAATGGACCTAAGTTAATTTCTTTTCTTCTGAAATAACCCTCATATCATAACGTCAGGATTAAAGTTAATTCTTCGTCAAACTGAACCAAGGCCTTAGCCCAAACTCAACACCTCCGCAGCTGAACCAACACCCTCATTCACATTCATGTGATCGGGATGTACATTCATCGCTCCTACGCATCCTGCGTTCACGACATTAGTGCATCCATGCACGTCAGCCCTGAAACGCACCCGATTTTTTGCTCCTGAAAAAATAGGATACATGCCATCCATGGCATTAAAAAAGCCTCAAGTAATTGCTCACTTGAGGCCAAAGAGGGCGTATAGAACCCCACAAATACTGCAGCAGGATTCTAGAGTTTGCTTTTAAATTTAAACTCTAAACTTTTTAAAAGGTTAGATGCTCGCTGCAAGGCGAGTCCCCTGATCAATAGCACGCTTAGCATCAAGCTCAGCCGCCACATCAGCACCACCAATTAGATGATGAGGCTTGTTAAGGCCATCAACCAACTCACGCAATGGATCTTGACCAGCACAAATAACCACGTTATCCACATCCAATACTTCAGCGTTGCCATTTACGGTAATGTGAAGACCTTGATCATCCACCTTGTCGTAAGTACAACCAGGCATCATGTTCACGCCCTTGTTGATAAGGCCGGCGCGGTGAATCCAACCGGTTGTCTTACCTAGCTTGGCACCTACTTTAGATTTTTTACGTTGCAACAAGAACACTTCACGAGGGGACGCCGGCACTTGTGCGGCAACACCTTCAATACCACCACGGGCTTGCATGGTCATATCAACGCCCCACTCTTTCATGAAGGCTTCAATGTTTTGGCTTGTGGCCTCACCTTCGTGAGATAGGTATTCCGATACATCAAAACCAATACCGCCGGCACCGATTACCGCAACTTTCTTACCCACTTGTTTCTTATCTTTTAATACGTCTAGGTAGTTCAAGACTTTGGCGTGACCAATGCCTTCGATTTCTGGCAAGCGTGGCGCGATGCCTGTGGCCAGTACTACTTCGTCGTATGCGCCGTTGTTTAGATCGTCCGCCGATACGCGAGTGTCCAGCTTCAAGTTCACGCCGGTTAGTTCAATTTGCTTTCCGAAGTAGCGAATTGTTTCAAAGAACTCTTCTTTACCCGGTACTTGCTTGGCAACGTTGAACTGACCGCCGATTTCAGAAGCCGCATCGTAAAGTGTGACATCGTGACCACGACCAGCGGCCGTAGTAGCAAACGCCAAGCCAGCAGGGCCTGCACCAATCACCGCCAGCTTTTTCTTAGCGGTAGAATCTTTAATGATGATTTCTGTTTCGTAACAAGCACGTGGGTTAACCAAGCAGCTGGTCATCTTGCCGCTGAATACGTGGTCAAGACAAGCTTGGTTACAACCGATACAGGTATTGATTTCTTCGCTCTTACCTTCGGCTGCTTTATTTACAAAGTCAGGGTCGGCAAGGAATGGACGGGCCATAGATACCATGTCGGCATCGCCACGCTCTAATACTTCTTCGGCCACTTCTGGGGTGTTAATACGGTTAGAAGTAATTAACGGAATGCTTAATTCTTTTTTGAATTTCGCCGTTACCCAGGTAAAGGCAGCACGAGGCACTTTGGTGGCAATGGTCGGTACACGCGCTTCGTGCCAACCAATGCCTGTGTTAATAATTGTGGCACCGGCTTTTTCAATGGCTTTACCTAGTAGCACCACTTCGTCAAAGGTGCTGCCGCCTTCTACAAGATCTAGCATAGATAAACGGTAAATGATGATGAACTTCTCGCCCACCGCTTCACGAGTGCGACGCACTACTTCAACGGCAAAGCGCATGCGGTTTTCGTATTCGCCACCCCATTCGTCGTCGCGCTGGTTGGTGCGTTTTACTAGAAACTGGTTAATCAGGTAGCCTTCCGAACCCATAATCTCAACGCCGTCGTAGCCACCTACTTGTGCGTAAACGGCCATTTGTACGATGTCGTTAATTTGCTTTTCAATGCCATCTTCATCCAGAGCTTTAGGCTTGAACGGGTTTATTGGCGCTTGAATAGCAGAAGGGGCGACTGAATTAGGGTTAAACGCGTAACGACCAGTGCTGAGTATTTGCATACAGATCTTGCCGTCTTCGGCGTGTACTGCATCGGTAATGACTTTGTGCTTAAGAGCATCTTCGTCACTTTGAATTAGGTTGGTGTGGGCATGAGTGGCTGTTTCAGCATTGGCGCCAAAACCACCTGTTACGATAAGGCCAACCCCACCGCGAGCACGTTCGGAAAAGAAAGCAGCCATGCGGCCCATGCCTTCTTTGTGCTCTTCAAGACCGGTGTGCATTGAACCCATTAATACGCGGTTCTTTAGGGTAGTGAAGCCAAGATCTAATGGCTCAAGCATTTTTGGAAATTGTGCGTTGGCTGTTGTCATAATTATGCAATCTCTCATCTGTGCGTTTGGCTTCTGGGGCCAAATCGCGGGTGTTTATAAGTCGAGGGGGATTATCAGCGCTTAAAAGATTGGCGTCGTTATCATTTGATAACGGAATATAAGGTATTTATGCCTAATACTATAAAAGACACCATATAAATGCGCTTTCCCCGCGATGGCGGCGTCTTCAATCACTCATAAGAAGATGTATTGAGCGCAGCAAAGACAAGGCAAAAATAGGCGAAAACGCGCAATTTAGTTTACTAAATGAGCATTTTCATCGTGCCCTATGGGTATGGGTTTCTTTTTAACGCCCTCTATTTTTAGTAGAAAGTGCAAGCTCAATAATCGTGCAGAAATAACAATAGGATTAAACATGGCCGACAACAACTCACAATACACCGCGCCACTAAAAGATATGGCCTTTTTGATGAACGAAATGGCGCAAACACCGGCCCATCAAGAAGACCTTTTATTTATATTGGATCAGGCCGCCAATTTTGCCCAAAAAGAGTTGGCGCCTATTAATCAGGAAGGCGACACCATAGGCTGCACCCTAAAAGACGGCCAAGTAAGCCTGCCCCCTAGCATGAAAGCAGCCTTGGTTAGTTATGCACAGGCTGGTTGGATGGGGGTGTCCATGCCAGAAGAGTTTGGCGGCCAAGCTTTACCTGAAACTCTGGCCAGCTGTGTGGGTGAAATTTTAACCTCCGCCAACCATGCCTTTAGCATGACCCCAGCCCTGACCATGTCCGCTTGTCGCGCCATTATGGCCTATGGCAGTGATGAATTAAAAAGCACTTATTTACCCAAGATGGTGGCAGGCCAGTGGACTGGCACTATGTGCATGACCGAAAGCCACTGTGGTTCAGACTTGGGGCTTGTGCGCACCTCGGCGGTGGAAGATGGACCAGGGCAATACAAAATTAAAGGCAATAAGATTTTTATCTCGGCAGGCTCGCAGGACGCCACCGACAACATTATTCATTTGGTGTTGGCCCGTTTAAAAGACAGCCCTAAAGGCATTAAGGGCTTGTCGTTATTTTTAGTGCCCGCCAAATTACAAGATGAAAGCGATAACTGGAACCAAGATAACAACGTAAGCTGCATTGGCATTGAAGAGAAAATGGGCATTCACGCCAACCCCACTTGTTCCATGAGCTTTGAAGGCAGTATCGGTTTTATTGTGGGGGAAGTGAACCAAGGCATTAATGCCATGTTCGCCATGATGAACGAAATGCGTTTAGGCACCGCCGGACAAGGCATTGGTTTGTGCGAACACAGCTTTCAAAAAAGCCTAGGCTACGCCCTAGAGCGTACACAAATGCGTTCATTAAGTGGTGTGAAAGCCAAAGACAAAGAGGCCGACCCACTAGTAGTGCACCCTGATGTGCGCCGTATGCTGTTAACCCAAAAAGTATTTGCCCAAGGAGGCCGTGCCTTAGGGCAGTTTTGTGCGCAGTTATTAGAACAAAGTCACCAAGGAGATATCAGCAAAGAAGACCAACAGCTTTTGGATATGCTCACCCCTATTGCTAAAGGCTTTTGTACAGAAGTGGGCTTAGAAAGTGCAAGCCATGCCATTCAAATTCACGGCGGCCATGGCTTTATTAAAGAAACCGGTGCCGAACAATTATACCGCGACGGCCGTATCGCCACGCTTTATGAAGGTACCACGGGTATTCAGGCTTTGGATTTATTAGGACGTAAAGTGTTGGGCACTCAAGGCAAAAGCCTTATGCGCTTTACCAAATTAATGCATAAATTGTGTAAAGAAAATGCCGGCAATGAAGCCCAGCAAGACTTGTTAAGTGTGTTGGCTAAGTACTCAAAAGAATGGCCAGAGCTCACCATGAAAATTGGTGGTAAAGCCATGAAAAACCCAGATGAAGCCGGTGCCGCCAGCTTTGATTTCTTAATGTACTCAGGCTATGTCACCCTGGCTTATTTTTGGGCCAAGATGGCCATTACTGCTCAAGCGTTATTGGACGGTGACATTCAACCCCAAGATGGCAATTTAGATAGGGAGTTTTTAGAAGCCAAGGTATTAAACGCACGCTTTTATTTTGAGCGTATTTTACCAAGAGCGTTAGGACACAAGAGCAGTATGTTGGCAGGCATGAGCAGCTTAATGGATATTACAGAAAATCAGTTGCAGGCTTAAACCAGCCCCTTTAAAAGTAACAACGCCCCTGTGTCGCCTAGTGCTTCATGGGGGCATTATTAAATGCCTGCAGTTCAACGAATGGCTACTTTACCTAGCCATATAGTTCTTCAATAATTCTTTAAATTTTGGGGTTTTCTTAAAGTCTTTTAAAAACATCGCAAAGCGATCTGCAAATGCTTGGGAACTGCGTTTTTTACTCCAAATAAAATAAAGCGGATTACGAGCAATAACAAATTCAGGCACCACTTGAATATTATCTTGTAAATTATTGCGTTTTAAATACCACAAGCTATTGTCTTTTTCGCCTGTTATATATTTTACTTTTCCCATAAATAACATTTGATAATTTAACGAATCACTTGCGTTACGCATTAACAATATATTATTGGCTTTTGTGCCCGCTAAAAAATCAGGGGAATAAATATAGTTTTTAACGACCCCGATAGAAAGCCCCGCCAAATCGCTGTACTTCTTTATGGGAGTGCCTTGTGATTTTCTGGAAAGTAAAACCCACTCAGACTCGTAAAGCACTTCGTTAGAAAAATACGCAAAACTGCGCCTATTTTCATCTTCGGCTGCCAAAAATGATCCGTGTACTTTTCCTTCTTTTACCTTTGATAATACTGAGTCAAAGGGCTCTAGGGTTAGTGTAAAAGGAATGCCCATTTCCCCCATCACCGCACTAAACACATCACTGGCAAATCCTGACACTTGATTATTTTTATTTAAATAATGATATGGAGGCCATTCATCTACTAATATATCCATGGGCGCTTGGGCCCATGAGGGGGAATGAAAAACCGTACATAACACCAGCAGTAAAGCAGCCTGTTTGAAACCACTGTAAGCTGGCTGTAATTTATGGAGGCGATAAATAATCATCTATAGGGCCAGTCTCAAAATGTTCCACTGCATTGCCACCCTTATCCTGTACTCGGCTTAAAGCGTGGTTCGCTTGTTTAATCATGCTTTCAAAATCGTCTTGCGTCTTGCCAATCATGGCCACTCCAAGGCTCACGGTGATATGAAAGTGTTTACCATTATGCTCGATGGGAGTATCGGCCACTTCTAAACGCAGACGCTCGGCAAGAAAACCCACTTCCTTTTGATCGGTTCTGGGCATTAGAAGGATAAATTCTTCAGCTCCAAAGCGAGCAATTAAATCTACCCCTCGCACCATTCTTTTAAAAAGATCGGCCACGCATAGCAGCACATAATCACCACACGCATGGCCATAGTATTCGTTCACTTTTTTAAAGTGATCAATGTCTATCATAACAATGGCCATAACTTGTTTTTGTTGGCGAGCATTCACGTATTCGTTCCAGCCCCGTTCAAAGAAATAACGGCGGTTATATAACCCTGTAATGGGGTCAATGGTGGAAATTTTTTCAAGCTTGTCATCCATCTTCTTGAGTTTAATGGCGTACTTAATCACCCGAGATAAAATGTTGCCGATGATTTCATCCTTGCATAAATACTCTTGAGCCCCCTGCTGAATAGCCTGATCGCCCATGGCAGCGTTTTCCATATTAATGAGCGCCACAATCGGTAAACGATTGGTGAGGTTACGCATATGACTCACCGTTTTTAGCCCCACTGAATCGGGCAGGCTTAAATCTAACAATATGGCATCTATGCTGCTGGACAATAAATAGGCTTGGGCTTCATATAGGGTGGCGCAATGTAATAAATCATATTGAGTGCCGTTTACATCGCTTAACTGTCTGGAGATGGTTTCGAAATCATCAGGGTTATTGTCGACCACCAGCACGCTTAATTTCGACATTTGGGCCATCATTTACTCCCTTATTTAATGCATCAGGGCATCAAATAGACTATCGAAATGGTTTATTTAGCAGGAACTAACATAACCAAAAGTAATAAGAATGGCATGTTCCTACACTTTAAAATCCAACCCTTTAACTATAGCAGTTCTCTCGAATTTGACCGTTTCCACCCTATTTGAAATTTAGGGCATTTCATAAAGACAACTTTATTGACTAGTTTATGTGAACAATAACTGGTTTTTTACTGACTTTGGGCATTTTTCAGCCAGGTAATGCCCTGAAATGTCACACCGTTCACATGATGGTGTAGATAATTCCCACCTTACTGGTTAAAATGCGCCCGCCTTTATTGGCACGTCATCACATTTACACATTAAAGGAGTAGAGCATGTCGTTTACATTTTCTCGCCAACTCATACTTACTCTTAGTTTTCTGGTGATTTTTCCAGGCTGGGCTTGGGCTAATGCTAAAGAAGAATCGGTTATCGTTTTAGGATCTGGCCTTAGCGGCTTAAGCGCTGCTTATGAATTACAAAAGGCTGGCGTGAAGGTAACGGTATTGTCTCAAGACAGCGCGCTTGGTATCCCGGAATACAGCTTTGACGATAACTTTATCAATGCCACTGAAGTGCCTGTCAAACCCCATACATTTCACAGCCAGGTGCACGGCTACTTAGCGCTATTTTCACTGCAACAAGACAATAGCCCTGTTAAAGCGAAAGATGCCACCCTAACCCCTGCAGATATAACCGATACCGTAAAAGGTCACTATTATTTAAATGGTAAATTGGTCGGCTTTCATGACTTGGCCAATATATTTTCCCAACAGATTAGCCCTGATTATGAAAAATTTTGGCAAGCCTTTGCAAAGCTAAATAAAAGAGCAGTGGCCAGATTAGAAGCAAAAATAAAACAAGAACACCTAGCTGAGCAGCCTTATTCATTATTATATGAAAATAGATTAAATACCCCAGTGACCAGTCAGGCATGGTTAAGCCAGCTAGACCTTCACCCGGCAGCCTACTTACTGGCAAAGCATCATTTGGAAGCAATTTATGGTCAGTTAGATTCGCTTAGCGCCCTATCGTTGGCCCAGCAGCAAAAAACACACAATCATTTACAAGACCGCCGCGGGCAAGTCATGCGCACCATGGGGGGTGATGCCTTTTTGGCTAATACTGTCATTAAGCAATTAACTGGTCCGGTCTTATTGCAGCAAATTATTTCTAACGTTGAACACAGTGACAGCGGTGTTGTCGTGAAAACCCAAGACAAAGTATTTTCTGCAGGGCAATTATTGGTCACGTCTGCTTTGCCTAAACTGGGGGAACTTAATTTTAACCCAGCGTTATCAAATAAACTCTTATCCTCAGCCCAGCGTTTAAATTATGGTGCCTACAACAAGGTGGTATTAGAATACCACCAAGATTTCTTAAACAAGCTAAATACCCAAGGCCAAGCCTTGCCCATGGGGTTTAAACAACAAGACTCCAAAACTGAAAGCCCACTAACACACTCATTAGTGTCGTTTAGCTCTGGTAACCTTATTGAAGGACAAGTGTACGATACCCAAGCACACCTAATTGCCGTTAAACGAGCGCAATTGGAAAGCATCTACCCAAATAGCGCCCAATATTTCTTAAAGGCCAGTGTTGAAGCTTGGCACCGTGAACCGTGGCCTGGCGGTGAATACATTACCGACAGCAGCCATGCGTTAGATTTGTACTGGAACCAATTTAAAAATGGCCCAAGTAATGTGTACTTTGCTAGCAGCCAATTTAATAACCCGCAACCTGGGTCTCAAGAAGGAGCCTTAAAGGCAGGCCAGCAAGTGGCTTTAAAAATGCTTGAAGCAAGCTTTATTAAACAATCCTCCAAGCAGCTAGCCATTGGCTTTTAATATCAACGGCCTTTTACATCAATACTAACAACGCTAACCCTGCGTAGCGTGACATTAACGTTACTGCCAACTTCTTGCATAGTCATAAATAAGTATCCTTCTCAGGCTTTATAGAAAGACCTGAGACTGCATGACCTACCTCCCTTTTAAAGAACATCATCACTCACCTATTGGTATATCGCTCTGGATTCCCTTAGCCATTACTTGGCTTCGCAGTGAGCTAACATTAGAGTTTTATGATTGTTCGGAAGCTTTCTAACAACAGGCAGGAAAACTGAACTTAATGGTCTCTTGATATTTCCAACAAACTTAAGAGTCAGCAGGGAAAATTAGATTTTCAAAAAAGGAGAAGTCAAGCGCGTGGAGGCGCGCCTGATTTTGAAACCTTTAAACCCTAGAGGTAGTAAGACCCAGTTCGGTTAATTCATTAAAAAGGATTTCAATTTCTTTAGAGACCGCATCTCTTTGTTCTTGATGCATGGTGGCTTTGCTGTTCACCTCTCTCAACGCCAAGATGGAGTTAATTGGGTGACCTTTAACATCGACTTTTACACCAGCCCACGAGTATTTTTTAGCACGTTGGCGAATCATAGTGATCGACTTTATTTGCCTTTCATACACTTCGTTACACATTTTATTATGTGAAATCTTATCGTGGGGTCGACTGCTTCTTTCAAGACTGTCATAAAACTTACGATTTGAAATCGCACAGTTATCTTTCCACAATACGATTTTGCCTAAGCGAATAGCGGCATCATATTTTATGCCACTTTCCAAATTAAGCGCATTAATTAAACTCAAGATAATAGTTTCTAAGCGAGCGGCTCGCTTTTTTCCGACTCTTCGTTCGGTAAAATTATCATTGTAAAAGTCAACAAGGTTCGCCAACTCAAGTTCTTTATTATTAAGAGAATCTGCAATTGCCATCATTTTTTATCCTCACACGCCTTCTATATCTGAAATAATCCCAACATTATTTATTACACCACCGCTTCCATTTATTTAAATTACATACTGCAGGCACTTACATGCCAAATTCCATTGGTACCATCGTAGCGTATTATCTAAGACAAATTGGAGCTCCCCCTCCATAGACTTACTACTATCGTGCAGCTTAATCTTATATCTGTCTTAAACACCTAGAACTATACTATACAGATAAGTTCAAATAAAACATACCGATCTGTATACATTTGGAATTTTTACATCTATGATAAATCTACTTTGAAATATGGACTTTTCAAAGAAGGGTGCACAATCTACCTCGGGACGGGGAAGAAAGGGATGAAGATAGGAAAAGTATTATGGACAATGCATCAAGGAGGAATAAACACGGAAGGCGTGTCAGGGATGACACTGTAAAGTTAGCTTTGACAATACTTCGCCATTGCCAAAACTAATGATTTGCTTAGCGAATCCTTTTATTAACTCCTGAATAAAAGGATTCGCTGTTTACGTTTTCAAATTTTTTAACTTACCGCTTCTTCTCTAGCTTCAGTTTTCTTAGAATGTTCAATTAATTGATGATTCCAAAACTCATCCCACAAATCGCAATAGCTAAGGCATAGCGACGTGATACTTTCATAATTTTCTTTGGTACATGCCTGAGCTAATGCAGCCCATAAATCATCTTCATGATCATCATCAGCACCATCGGTATCAGCATCGGTAGTGGTGCCGTGCACACGATAATAGCCTTTGGTAACATCTTGATTTAAATGAGCGACTGATTTTCTTAATGGCGGGCTAAACAAGATGACTTGTTCTTCAGCAACAGCCAATAAAGCCACAATGCTGGCGTAATCGTTAAAAGTATTTTCTAGAAACGCGCGAACTTGCTTAGAGATATCACTTGATTTATGTTCATTTCGGTCTTGTGCGGAAATGCCCAGTTCGCTCAGTAATTTTTCATACAAAACATAGTGTGAATATTCATGATGACCTTTGTAATAGCCGATCTCGCTCACCCCGGGGGTGTAACCAAATTCATCTAGAATATTAAGGGTTAATAGCACACGGGGTGCCATTTTTTCACCAGGAGCCAATCTAGGTTCTAACTGACGAGTTTGAAATTGAGCCATTAACAAAGCATCTGTGAAAATTTGCACAATAGCATGACGATATTCTAAATGAATTTTTTCAACTTGCTCGTGTCCGAATTTACCATCGGATAAAGCTTCAATTATTTTATTATTACCAAGAGAATGTGACTTAATCTTCTCTTTTAATGAACTAACAAATTCAGCATTTTCATTCCAAGTGTTAGTGGGTAAACTGGCTGCCATCGCTTGTAGGGCTTGGCTTCTTGGGTCTTCAATATTTATTTGTGACACGTTGATCTCATCCATGTTACTGATAGTACCCTACTTCTGCGGATATCATGGTTCAATCTATTAAGCCTATGATATGCTTCAGTTAGGAAGTTAATTAAGCAAGTATATAAATATACAGACTTGTATGTACAAATATATTACGTCCGACGTCCAATTGCGTCAACAAATATAATAACCAGGTATTAGTCATTGAATTTAAAAAAGAAATCTATCCTAGATGCGGCTACTTCGCTGTTTTCTAAAAACGGCTACCATGCCGTGGGTGTAGATAGCATTGTCGCCAAATCAAATGTTGCTAAAATGACATTCTATAAGCACTACCCCTCTAAAGAATTCCTTATTGAAAGCGTATTAACACAACGAGATTTAGACTTACGCGTCAGTATCCAAGCGGCTCTTGAAAAGCGACGTACTCCAAAAACCAAAATCAAGGCCATTTTTGAATGGTACGAAGAATGGTTTGCCACTGAAGAGTTTCACGGCTGCATGTTCATTAAAGCTTCGGAAGAATTTCCCGAAATAGACGTGAAAATAAGAGAAATATCTCAAACCCATAAAGAATGGGTAGAGTCACTGATCGCGGGGCTTTTAAAGGAATGCGGCATAAAATCTCACGGAGATTTAGCCGTTCATATTTTAACCGTACTAGATGGTTTAACGGTTCGATCTAATTTGTTTAAAGAAGGGGCAAAACACCACGTAAAATCAGCGTGGCGCTATGTCAGCAACATGATTGAAGCTGAATCCCTACACTAAATATACATTTAAAAAGAGCACTTATAATAATAATAAGCTCATTTTAAATTGCATTTATTACACAGTGATTAAAATATATTCAGCTATATATTGCGCTAATATAGCTTTAAAGATAATTAAGCAGCAAGCTAACTCACTGCTTAAAATTCAACCAACTTTATTTCACAGCATCCAAAGCTTGCTCCACGTCGGCAATAATATCGGCAATATTTTCAATACCCACCGAAATACGAATCAAGTCTTCACTCACACCCGCAGCCGCCAGCTCTTCGCTGTTTAATTGGCGATGCGTTGTAGAAGCAGGATGACAAGCTAACGATTTCGCATCACCAATGTTTACCAAGCGTAAAATCATTAATAGTGCATCAATGAATTGACCACCTGCTGTCACGGCATCGGTTTTTTCAGTGGCTTTAATGCCAAAGCTAATAATGCCAGATGCCTTGCCGCCCGTGATGCGCTTGCACACATCTTGATACGGGCTAGTTGGCAGCGCCGCATAATTTACCCAAGACACTTTAGGGTGGTTAGATAAGTAGTCGGCGAGTTTCTCTGTGTTTTCACAATGACGCTCCATGCGCAAACCCAGTGTTTCAAGACCCTGCATAATTTGAAATGCACTGTGCGGTGACAAGGCGGCGCCGGTATTACGTAAAGGTACCACTCTGCATCGGCCAATATAGGCAGCGTCTCCAAAATCACGGGTATACACCACACCGTGATAAGACGGATCTGGTTCGTTCATCATGGCAAAACGCTCTTTATTGGCTTCCCAATCAAACTTGCCTGAATCCACAATCATGCCGCCAATGGTCGTACCATGGCCGCCGATGTACTTGGTTAAAGAATGAATAATAATATCGGCCCCCATTTCAATTGGGCGACACAAAAATGGTGTGGCCACGGTATTGTCCACCATTAATGGAATGCCGTGTTTTTTAGCAATAGCAGCCAGTTTTTCAATATCTACAACATTACCCGCTGGGTTACCGATGGATTCACAAAAAATAGCGCGGGTATTTTCATCAATGGCATTTTCAAAGCCGTCAAAGTCATCGCTGCTGACCATGCGTACTTCAATTCCTTGACGAGGAAAAGAATGAGCAAATAAATTATAAGTACCACCATAAAGCTGGCTAGTACTCACAATGTTTGTGCCCACTTCACAAATGGCTTGAATAGCATAGGTAATGGCAGCCATTCCCGATGCTACTGCAAGACCACCAATCCCCCCTTCCATTGCGGCAACACGTTGCTCTAACACATCGCAGGTTGGGTTCATGATGCGAGAATAAATATTACCCGGCACTTTTAAATCAAAAAGATCGGCACCATGCTGAGTATTATCAAAGGTATAAGAGGTGGTTTGGTAAATAGGAACCGCAGCTGCCTTAGTGGTGCTTTCCGATTCGTATCCGTGGTGAAGGGCAAGAGATTCCAGTTTCATGTAATTTCACTTTTTTAGGCTGTATCGTTACAGCTCATTTTTATATTTTCTTTTATCACTAGGGCCAAAATTAGTTTAATCATAAAAGAAAGCCGTTAAACGCATAGAATCATAACGCATCTGGCTTTTCTCTCACAAGCGCTGAATATTAGCCTTACCAGCCATTAAACAACCCCCTAAAGTAAAAGATCTGTAGGGGGTTAATGAATGCTAATGTTGAATCTAATTAGTTAGCGCCTTATTTTCCTTTTTATTTATCAGGCTATTTAAATAGCTACTTATATTTAATCGCCCCAGCCACTAAACAAATGATCAACCCAAGAAAAGCAAATTGCGACAAATGTAATGGCTCTAACAACAACCAAGCACTAAATAGCAAAGTGAAAAATGGCTGTAATAATTGTATTTGCCCTATGGTGCCAGCGCCCGCCTCGCTCATGGCGGTATATAAAAATCGAAAGCCCCACCATTGACTCACTAGCGCTAAATACAAAATGCACACCCAAGCATTTAAATCACTGCTCGTTTCATAAGCTACATTGCTCACACCTACCTCATTCAATAAATCGGGGCTGACGAATGCAGACGTCACCGCCAGTTCTTGATAACCGTAAAAGCCAAATACCACTGCACTTAACGGTAAGTATAAAACCAGCATCCAACAAATGGTGGGCCAGCCCCCTAATGTTTTAGCCGCACGGGTGCCCGCTGCGTAGCCCATGCCCCCTAACAATAATGTGGCCAGTGCCAATAAAAATAAATTAACCAGCTCCCCTTCGCCTTGTGGCAATACTGCCGCTTGAGATTGGCTAAAATATAAAATTAATACCCCAGCCCCCAGCAAAGCACACAGCCAAAAACCCAAACGGTAACGCTCACCCAATAGCACCACAGCCATTAAAGAGGTGGCCAAGGGCAGCCCCGCTAAAATAATGCCCATATTGGCCGCGCTCACACTACTAAGAGTGAGCGACAGTAAATACGGAAATGCCACCACCACTCCTAGCCCACTAAGCAATAACCATAAACATTCCTTGAAACTTGGAAATGCCCAACCATGCCAAGCCACCACCAGTAAACACAAGGCTCCAGCGATAAACCCGCGGCTGGCTGCAATAAATTCAGCGCTGAAAGCCTCCATGGCCAGCTTAGTCATGGGGACCGTTAAGCTAAATAACACCACAGCCAGTAGCCCTTGCAACATGGCACCGGTCTGTTGGAATTGGAATGTACGCCCCAATGGGCTGGTCACTTGTAGCATGGTCTTGCCCTTATGTTTAACGAATTAAAATGAGTGAAGGTAAATAACAAGGGCTACTTTAAAGGGATCCAACTGTACTGGGCAGACTCAGCTACGCTTTGGGTTACCTATACAGTTTGATCAAAATATCAACTGTACTGCTCTTTTATCCATAAACTGCACCCCTAGATAAACAAATATGCTATTTCAGAGCAATACAGTTAAGGAGTATCATTCAGTGAGAATCGAAAACATCTGAAGAGTGTCATGGCTAAACCCAACCAACACCCAGCAGCACTGCCCATAAAACAGCTGCCTATTAATCAAAGCGCCTTAGTAGAAGGCCACCTTTATGAAGTGATTGCTCAAGAGCTAAGCCAAGACATTGAACAGGGCCTTTATAAAGTTGGCCAAAAAGTCCCCAGTGTTCGTAAGCTCAGCAGCAAACGCGGGGTAAGTATTAGTACAGTGAATCAAGCTTACTCCTTGTTAGAAGACCGCGGCATCATTCAAGCTAAGCCCCAGTCAGGCTACTTTGTTAAACGCTCCCCTAAAGAAAGCGCACCACTGCCACCTATATCTATAGGAGATGCCCCCACCAATATCACTAAAGGGCACCTTATTAAGCAGATTCTGGCCAGTTGTCAGTTGCCCAGCACCGTCAATTTTGGCGCCGCTATTCCCGATGAGGCTTTATTACCGGTAAGGTCGATGCAAACCCATTTGCAAAAGCTCACCCGTTTTAATGCCAGTGATGTTTTTAACTACCAGTTCTCTCCTGGGTACGAGCCATTGCGTCAGCAAATTGCCCAGCGCATGCGCAATTCAGGGGTGCGTTGCCATCATGACGAAGTGGTGATTACTCAAGGCTGTACCGAAGCACTTAATTTATGCTTAAGAGCCAATACTCGTCGTGGTGATACCATTGCTGTTGAGTCCCCTTGTTATTATGGCTTCTTACAAATTGCCGAAGTACTGGGTTTAAAGGTCATAGAAATCCCCACCGACCCCAATGCGGGCATGAGCATTGAAGCCCTTAAATTGGCACTGCAAGAGTGGGAAATTAAACTGGTATTGCTTAATACGCGTTTCTCAAACCCCACTGGCAGCACCTTATCTAAAAGCAAACAACAGCAGTTAGTAGAGCTCATTAACCAGCATAAAATTAAAGCCATAGAAGATGACATTTACGGCGAGCTGGGATATGACAATCAAAACCAAACCGTATTAAAAACCTTCGATACACAAGGGCGTGTATTGTATTGCAGCTCTTTCACTAAAACCGTAGCGCCGGGTTTAAGAGTCGGTTGGTGTATTCCGGGGGAAAGTTTAGAGCAGGTTATTAATTTGCAAACGTTTAACACCTTAGCTGTGGCCAGTTTACCGCAATGCGCCATGGCCTCTTTTTTACAAAATGGTCATTACGATAAACACCTAAGGCAATTGCAACGCCATGCCCGAGAAAATTGTGCATTTTTTATCAACTCTATTATGGCAAGTTTTCCAGAAGGAACACGGTTATCTCAACCCAGTGGTGGCTTTGTATTGTGGGTATGCTTACCCGAGAAAGTCAGCGCTTTAGACGTGCAATACCAAGCGCAAAAAAATGACATGGCCATCATGCCCGGAAGTGTATGCTCTAACACCAATCATTTTGATCATTACATTCGAATTAACTACGCCATGCCATGGAACGATAAAGTAAAGAGTGCCATTGAAGTGTTAGGGGAAATTGTTTGTAAGTTATCAAACAAAGTTAAATAGCTAAATAAAAAACTAAAGTACACGAGGAAATGGCGTAATGACTAAGATCCCCTTTTTATTAAATTCGTAATATGGCACTGACAATGGAACAATGTGCTTCGTACTGGCATTTCCAGCTACATCATAAATATGTCCCCAAGCATCAAGCTGAAATTTATTAAAATCATGTAAACATGCAATTACACCGTTAAATGTTTGATTATTTATAACCTTTTGGTTTCCTTCTATATATTTAATACGGCCACAGTTATTCCAACTATTTCCTACTTGCAATAGGGTCTTGTCTCTATATCGCCATTCACTAAAAACAAAAAATTCTTTCTTAACGGAGCGATATTTCCCGTTAAACTCCATAGAGTCTGAATGCTTTAATATAAATGGTGCCACCACTGTCGGTTCATGGGTATCCAGCCAAGTAATTTGTTCAGAGGTTCTACGATAAACCCAAATAGGGTCAACTATTCCTGAGTACTCCTTTAATTCACCAATGGCATGAGTTGATAGGTCTATTTCAACCTGCCACTTTTCTAGTGCGCCCAAGGGTGGTTTTAAAAATTTAACAAATGGAGTACAAGAAACAATAATGCCAAGACATAGCAGCACAACAACGATTACTTTTAGCCATGTAATTTTATTAAAAGAATTCTTGAACATGACCAACCCTTCAATTAACTGAGGTTTAACTACCTAGCCTATGTATCCCCAACATAGACATAGTAGTATCCACCACGCTGGCCATTTCTTTGGCACTGACATTTTTACGCGAAGACACTCTTAAACCTTGGTTTAAGGTCATGATCATTTTGGCAAGGTATTGCGCTGAATGGGTGTTATCTAATTGTCCAAGCTGTTGGGCCAATTCAAAACAGTGCTGAAACTTTTTTTCCACTTCTCCTAAACGCCGTGCTGCATGTTTCGATAACTCAGCATCTACATCGGCCAGCTCTAGAATTGAATTCACCATCATGCAGCCTCTGGCTAAACGGGTGGCGGTACTGCGACTCACCGAGACCATAAAAAATTCACGCACCGCCAATAAGGGCTTTTTTTCATTAAAGGCATGGTCAATCAGGGCGTTATTACGCTGGGAGAATAAATCTAACGCTTCAATGAATAATCGGCGCTTATCACCAAAGGTGGCATATAAACTACTGCGGCCAATATTCATGGCGTCCAAAAGTTGATGCAGAGATGTGGCGGAATAACCTTGGCGCCAAAACAAGTGCATGGCACTGGCGAGGGCTTCATCTCGGTTAAATTCAAGTGTTCGCGCCACGGTACATCCTTTACAAGCATTAAGACAAGCCGAAGATTATATCAAACTTATCACCAAATGCCCCGTGGGCTTTATGGTCCCACCGAGCCAATGGCAACTGCTAAACCCGCAAAAACGAAGCTGCTATTATGTTTTATACATTAACAACAATTTTTCCCACCTGTTGGTTTGATTCCATATACTCATGCGCTAATTGAATGTCATTAAAATCAAACTCCCTATCAATGACAGGCAATAATTTTTGCTGTTCAAACAAAGGCAAAAGGTACTCTTTCGCTTCACTAAGGTATTGAGCATTTTGGGTTATTTCAAAAACAGTATAACCCTGAATCACCAACCCTTTTGCCAGAGCCGTAAATAAAGGAAATGGAGTCGCTTCGCTATCCAGCGCACCATATTCAATGATACGCCCAGCCTGTGCAGATGCTTGTGCTAACTGATTAACAATAGGCCCACCAATTGGGTCAAACACCAATTCAGCCCCCTTACCCGAAGTAGCCTTTAGTACTTCTGCCACTAAATCTTGAGTATTCGTTTGAATCACAATGTCGGCACCCTGTTCACGTAACAACTGTGCTTTTGCTTCTCCGCGACTGGTGGCAATAACCGTAGCGCCTATGCTTTTGGCAATTTGAATAGCGGCAATCCCCACACTGCTACTGGCAGCGGTAATTAACACATGTTGATCTTTTTTCAATTGCCCGTGATGAACCAAAGCGCCGTAAGCGGTAATGTATTGCATCCAAATGGCACTGCCTTGTTGCATACTAAAAGCATTGGGAATCTTGGCAACCGCTTCTGCTGGCACAATGGCATGTTCACCATACACACCAAATTGCCCCATTGAAAAAGCCGGCAAAGTGCTTACTCTGTCTCCCACCTTAATGCCACTTACGCCAGTGCCTACCGCTTCAACAATGCCCGCCGCTTCATAACCTAATCGAGATGGTAACTCTGGCACCTCTAAATACGCGCCATTGCGAAACATCACTTCAGCTCGATTCAAACCAATGGCCTGCACTTTAATACGCACCTGGTGGTTATCGGGTGCCGGTAACAAAACCTCTTCAATTTTTAATACACTGGCATCACCGGTTTGGTGAAAACGTACCGTGCGTGAATTTAACATTCCCATTTACTGCTCCTATTTAATATTCTATTTAAAAACTGTTAAGCGAACTAAATAATCTAGCCCACCAGATGAAACTGACTAACCATGCCCAATTCACGCACCGGAATAATGTCTTGATAAGCCTTTGAGTGATACCAGTTCACCGCACTGTCACGATCAGGAAATTGAATCACCACCTTAGTGCTGAAAGCCCTGTCGCCGTGCAATGCTTCAATGGGCCCCTTGGCCAAAAACTCGCCGCCAAAGGGCAATAAGGTAGGAGCCGCTAGCGTGCTGTAGGCGCTCAGTTTTTCTTTATCGGTGGGGGTTAGATCTACAACAATCAGTGCGCTCATGGCTGAGTTCTCTCTATTGGACAATTTAGATAACGCCATCTGGGCGTTGATTAAGTTGACTCATCATAAGAAAACAGTGATATTGAAACAATAACCATAAATTAAACTGATTGTTTAAAAAAATGAACAATATAAAAAGACTACCAGCCCTACTGATTTTTGCCGAAGTGGCCAACCAGCAGTCCTTCACACTTGCCGCTAAGCAACTGGGCATGAGTAAATCGGCCCTCAGTCAGCAACTTAAGCGCCTAGAGGAAGATATTGGCCAGCAGCTACTCTCGCGCCATACCCGTGGCATGTCGCTAACCGCCGCAGGGGAAAAATTATTAGGCCGTTGTGAATTACTGCGTGATCAGGTTGATCTGGCCATTGAGGAATTAGATACCAGTAAGGAAACCCCTAGCGGTACCTTTGCCATTACCATTCCTCACTCTTGTGAAAAAGATGTGGTCATCCCTGCCCTAAGTCAGCTTTGTCAGGAATTCCCCCTTATTGAGCCCAACATACAAGTCACCGATACCGCCCAAGACTTAATACAAAATAATTTGGATGTGGCCATTTATGCAGGAGAACTTAGCGACAGCCATTACCGAGCCTTGCCCATGGGTAATGCCAGTGAAATTTTTTGTGCTACCCCGGCCTACGTGCAAAAACATGGAATGCCCACCCAAACCTCACACTTACAAGATCATCAAGTGATTGCCACTTCTTGGCAAAAAAGCCCATTTACGCTTTACAACAATCCTGACTTCAGCGAAAAGATATCCATTGATCTCAATTTTTTTGCCAACACCAATACCCAACCCTGTGCGCTGGAAATGGTGCTTCACAATATGGGCATTGCCATGTTTCCCGAATTTACCATTCAAAAGGCAATGGCCAATGGGCAACTGGTGAGAGTGTTACCCAATTTTCATGGCAGGCAATGGCCGTTTTATATGGTGCATCGTTTTCAGGGAGAAAAACCTGTTCACATCACGCGTTTTTACCACTTGGTGAAACACTTTTTTGCCAAGGCTAATGCAAGGGGATAACACGGTGGGCCATTAGCTTATGCTAATGGCCCACGATCTAATCAAAAGGTAAATTAGTCTTTTTATTAAAATACTTATCCCGCTAACTTGTTATTTGCCCGCTCGACGCAGCGCACTGGCACTAAAATTTTTGCGTTTAAATTTTTCATTAAACACATAAGCATTACGCTCTTCATTACTAAGCTCAGCTAGGTAGCGCCCTGAATGTAAATCGTAGGTAACAGTGGCGGCATACACAGACACACCGGCATTAACCATTTGAATAGCGTGCCCTTCATCTATTCGTGACAATTCTCCGTGATGGTCATAACT
>OJDR01000167.1_pt1 | contig 20734 bp, 19 predicted proteins | sample 1593081 | NCBI WGS metagenome assembly OJDR01 (sample SAMN05416873, study PRJEB24817) | seawater metagenome | isolation source: Sea water | place: Canada:Atlantic | collected 2013-11
GGTATTGGAGGTGTGTGCAAATGCATTTTTGTATCATATGGTGCGCAACATAGCAGGGGTTCTGTTGCCTATTGGCCAAGGATCTAAACCGGTTGAGTGGTGTCAGCAGGTATTAGAGCTTAAGGATCGTAAGCAAGCCGGAGTAACCGCTCCAGGTGGTGGACTTTATTTTGTTGATGTGGACTACCCAGGCTATCCAGATTTGCCGATTAATAACACCGGCCCCGCTTTTTACGCACTAGGATCTTAAAATGTCGCAGTTACAAAGCCATGTTTCTAAAATGAAGCGCACCCGTATTAAAATTTGTGGAATTACGCGCAAGGAAGATGCTCTGGAAGTGGTAGCAGCGGGTGCCGATGCCATTGGTTTGGTTTTTTATGAGCCAAGTCCAAGGGCGGTGACCCTAGAGATGGCCAAGTCTATTGTGGAAAGTGTGCCTGCTTTCGTTAGCGTGGTAGGGTTGTTTGTTAATCCCAGCACGAAACAGGTGCGCGATGTATTGAATGGGGTTAGAATTGATTTACTTCAATTTCATGGTGATGAAGAGAGTGACTTCTGTGGCCAATTCCAGCGCCCCTACATCAAAGCCATCCGTGTTCGGCAAACGTCGGATGTGGTGGCGTCGAGCGTGCGCTTCCCAGACGCCGTCGGTCTATTACTAGATAGCTACAAGCCAGGTGTGCCAGGTGGCACAGGCGAGACCTTTGATTGGTCTTTAATTCCAGCTTCTCAGTCAAAACCTATAATACTTGCAGGGGGTCTAACCCCCGAAAATATTGCCATTGCTATTGAGCAGGTACAGCCTTTTGCTGTGGATGTGAGTGGTGGGGTAGAGCGCGAGAAAGGCATTAAAGATCACAGTAAAATTAATAAATTTATAAGTGAGGTATACCGTCGTGATCGATCTTAAAGCGGTAACGCAATTACCAACCGAATCTGGACATTTTGGCCCTTATGGCGGCCGATTTGTTTCTGAGACATTAATGTCTGCCTTGGATGATTTAAGTGAGCTATATGAGCGCTTAAGCAAAGACCCTGCATTTCAAAAAGAATATGACGAAGACTTAGCGCATTATGTGGGCCGCCCTTCACCTTTGTACTTTGCCGAGCGCCTAACTGAGAAAGTCGGTGGAGCAAAAATTTACCTAAAGCGAGAAGACCTTAATCATACTGGGGCGCACAAAGTAAATAACACCATTGGCCAAGCTCTTTTAGCCAAATATACTGGCAAGCCTAACGTGATCGCCGAAACAGGTGCAGGTCAGCACGGTGTGGCCACAGCAACAGTAGCGGCTCGTCTTGGTTTAAAGTGCACAGTATTTATGGGGGCTACGGATATAGAGCGCCAAAAACTAAATGTCTATCGTATGCGTTTATTAGGTGCTGAGGTCGTGTCGGTTGATTCAGGTACGGCAACATTAAAAGATGCCATGAATGAAGCCATGCGCCACTGGGTGACGAATGTAGATGATACATTTTACATTATTGGAACCGCTGCTGGTCCACACCCTTATCCTAAGTTGGTTCGTGATTTCCAGTCCATTATTGGTCGTGAGACTAAGCGCCAATCAGTGCTTCAAGAGGGGCGTTTGCCCGATGCGCTAGTGGCCTGTATCGGTGGGGGCTCTAATGCCATTGGTATGTTCTACCCATTCATTGAAGACGAAGCGGTAGCCATGTATGGCGTAGAAGCGGGTGGGCGTGGATTGGACGGTGACGACCATGCCGCCCCTCTTTGTAAAGGCAAGCCTGGAGTCTTACATGGTAATCGTACCTATCTAATGGAAGATGAGAATGGCCAAATAATGGGCACGCACTCTGTGTCAGCGGGTCTTGATTACCCAGGTGTGGGTCCTGAGCATTCTTATCTTAAGGACATTGGCCGAGTGAATTATGTCGCCGCAACGGACGATGAAGCGTTAGCAGCTTTCCATACCCTAACAGAAGTGGAAGGGATTATGCCTGCGTTAGAATCAAGTCATGCGGTGGCCTATGGCATGAAGTTGGCCGCCACTATGGATAAAGATCAAATTTTGGTGATCAATCTCTCGGGTCGTGGCGATAAAGACATACACACTGTGGCCGGTTTGGCTGGCATTGAAATTTAAGGCAACGAAAAGGAAATTATTATGAGTAGAATTGATCGTTGCTTTGAAGCACTAAAAGAGACAGGGAAAAAAGCACTTATTCCCTATATAACAGGTGGTGATCCAAAGCCCGGCGCCACCGTAGAGCTAATGCATACTTTGGTGGAAGCAGGAGCGGATATATTAGAGATTGGCGTGCCTTTTTCTGACCCCATGGCCGATGGGCCGGTTATTCAATTGGCTTGCGAGCGTGCTTTGGCTCATAACACCAGTATGCGTGATGTGTTAGCCATGGTAAAAACTTTTAGAGAAACCAATGCAGATACGGGCATCGCTTTAATGGGGTATTTGAACCCAATTGAAGTGATGGGCTACGAAGTGTTTGCAACGCTATGCGATGACAGTGGTTTGGATGCCGTTCTAATTGTTGACATGCCCCCTGAAGAATCAGCAGATCTAACAGCAGCTTTAAAAGTTTATAATATTCAAACTATTTATTTGCTTGCACCCACCACGCCCGATGCTCGTGCCACGACAATTTGTGATCACGGTGAGGGGTATTTGTATTATGTATCTGTGAAGGGCGTGACTGGGTCAGCTGCTTTAGATATTGATGATGTTAAATCAAATCTTGCTCGAATACGCAGCAAAACAGACTTGCCATTGGCAGTTGGCTTTGGCATTAAGGATGGCCCGACAGCGGCGGCGGTAGCACAGGTGGCTGATGCCGTTATTGTCGGCAGTGCCTTGGTAAATTGCATCGCAAGAAACCAAGATAATGTGCCGGCCATTAAGAAGGAAATGAGTGAGATTGTTTCACAAATGCGCACCGCTATGGACGCAGCTGTGTAATTTCATTTAGTGTAAGCTTGGCTGCTAATAATTTAGCCAAGCTTACACTTGTAAAAACACCTGTATTATTTCTTGTAATTTCTTAGTTAAAAATACCCATGACTCAAAAAAATCTTGATCAGTGGCTTCAATATCTTGAATCCTTGCACCCTAGTGAAATTGATTTGGGGTTAGCCCGAGTTTTTCAGGTTGCCAAAAAAATGGGGCTCCTAAAACCAGCGCCATTGATCATTATGGCGGCGGGCACAAATGGCAAGGGTTCTACCGTGACACTTGTTAGCAGTATCCTACAGCAGGCCAATCGAAAAGTGGGCACCTATATGAGTCCGCACTTACACACCTATAACGAGCGAGTCAAAATTAATGGTGTGATGCTCAGCGATGATGACTTTATTGAAAGTTTTGAGGCCATCGATAAGGCCCGAAAAGATATTATGCTGACCTATTTTGAAGTGGGTACATTATCTTCGCTTTACCTTTTTATAAAGTATCGGGTGGATGTGGCGGTGTTGGAGGTGGGGCTAGGGGGTAGATTAGATGCCGTTAATATTGTTGATGCCGACATTTCTATCGTGACCAGTATTGGATTAGATCACCAAGATTGGTTAGGGGATGATTTGTCTAAAATTGCTTTTGAGAAAGCCGGCATATACCGGCCTTTAAAACCTGCAATATGTGGGGAAAGAATTCCGCCGCAAACCTTAATCAATCATGCCAATAACATTAAAGCGCCGCTGTTTATAAAGGGAGATCATTTTAATTACACCCGGAACTCTAAAAGTTGGAGCTGGCAGGGCGTTGATGGCAGTGGTGAGCGCGTTATTGAGCTAAAGGATTTGCCGTTACCGAGTTTGCCCCTTGAGAATGCTGTGACGGTATTGCAAGCGTTGCAATTTGTTCCATTTGAAATTTCATTAAAAAACATAGTAGATGGAATAACTGGTGCGCACTTAAGTGGTCGGCTTGAGCAAATTGAAACGCCTTTTAAGGCTATTTTAGATGTGGGGCATAATCCGCAGGCGGCTAAATTATTATCAACTCGCTTGAAGGGTTCTGCATCAAAGGGCAGAAGATTTGCGTTATTGGCCATGCTCAAAGACAAAGACCCAGTCGGCGTGGTTAAAGAGTTGACTGAGAATGTAGGTCATTGGTACTTGGCTGGAATTGAGGGTTATAGAGGCCAGGCCTCCCAAGAGTTAGCTGAAAAACTGAAAAACCAATTGCCTGTCGTGATGTGCCATGAACAGGTTAGTGATGCGTTAGATGATTTATTGGAAGAAATGAATAAAGATGATGAATTGATCGTGTTGGGATCGTTTGTTACCGTTGCTAAGGCCCATGAGTGGCTAGCCAAACAGAATTTCTAATCATACGAATTTAAAATAACAGTTTAGTAAGTCGCTGTGTAAGGAGAAATTATGGATGAAGGTGTTAAGCGTAAATTAGTGGGGGCGTCTGCTCTTGTGATGGTGGCTCTTGTTGTGTTGCCTCAATTAACACCCAAGTCTCAAAATGCTGAATATTTAAGTGAAAGTGTGCCTTTGGAAACCCATATCCCAGCCATGGATATGCCACTGCCTAGATCTCTTTCTATACCTGTTTCAGGTTTGCTGGCTGAAAACCAAAGTGCCGGTGAAAAAGTCCTGATGCAGGATATTAAGGTGGATACAGAGTTGCTCCCTATTCAAGGGTTTGAAGTGCCCGTTACTGATTTAAACGGTCAAGCCGCGCTTTGGCAAATTCAGGTGGGGAGTTTCTCAAAGGCCGAAAATGCACTGAAATTACGTAATAAATTAAGATTGGCAGGTTTCAAGGCATTTGAGCAGTTAACGAATGATAATCAGCATACCCGAGTATTTGTAGGGCCAAGTACTCAAAAATCTAAACTTGAAAAAGACCTAGTTAAAATCAATAAGGAGTTTCAATTAACGGGTAAATTAGCGCCCTTTCAGAATAGGTAGGTGATGGTAATTCACCTTGATTACCTGACCGCTTGATTAGGTAATGGCTGCTTATCCACTCATTGAAATCTTTACAGCGACTTTCTCTTGTAAAACAAGCTTTTAGATAGCTCTATAGTCTTTGCCTTGGGTTATTGCTTTGCTAGAATGTGCGCTTTCATCAGGGCCGTTGTCGATGTCTATTGTTTTTGAAATAACCTATGGGTCTATCCATGCTAACCATTGATTGGGTTATTTTAGCAGTGGTTCTCATATCAGCTCTTATTAGTATTAAGCGCGGTTTTGTAAAAGAAATGCTGTCATTGGTCAGCTGGGTAACCGCTTTTGTTATCGCCCGCATTTTTAGTGGCCATCTAGATGTTTTGTTGGCCCAATGGATTCAAACCCCTTCTGCTCGATACGGCGCAGCCTTTGGCTTGCTGTTTGCCGCTACACTTATTATAGGTTCCATGATTAACCACCTTGTTGGCGAGCTTGTTCGCGCTACGGGCTTGGGTGGTACGGACAGAATGTTCGGGATCGTATTTGGCGTGGCTAGGGGGTTTGTATTAGTTACCGCCGCCACGTATGGTTTGCAAATGACCGCATTCAGCCAAGACCCTTGGTGGAAGGAGTCGACACTGATTCCGCATTTTGAATTAATGGTAGATTGGTCAAAGAATACTTTGCCCGGTGCCACGCAAACGCTTCTAACTCTGGGCCAGCCCAGTTAACTTTCGTTTTTATTGAGGAAACGCCATGTGTGGCATTGTTGGTTTAGTTGCTAAGAGCAATGTGAATCAAGGGTTGTATGATGCGCTCACAGTATTGCAGCACCGAGGTCAGGATGCTGCGGGTATGGTGACGTGTGATAAAGGTCGCTTCTTCCTGCGCAAAGATAACGGTTTGGTGAAAGATGTGTTCCGCACTCGCCATATGCAAAGACTAGTGGGTAATATGGGAATCGGGCATGTCCGTTACCCTACTGCAGGCAGTTCCAGCTCAGCGGAAGCGCAACCCTTTTATGTAAATAGCCCCTACGGCATTGTGTTAGCGCACAATGGTAATCTCACCAATGCCTATGATTTGGCAAAAGATGTTTACCGTGAAGACTTACGCCATGTGAACACCAGCAGTGATTCTGAGGTTTTGCTAAATGTGTTTGCTCATGAGCTTCAAGAGCAAAAAAAATTGGTGCCGACCGCTCAAGATGTATTTGATACAGTTAAGCGTGTACATAAACGAATCAAAGGCGGGTATGCGGTAATTGCCATGTTGGCCGGTTACGGTGTGGTAGGGTTTCGAGACCCTAATGGTATTCGTCCTGCGGTATTTGGTAAGCGTGAAACCGCCAATGGCGCTGAATACATGATCGCCTCTGAAAGCGTTGCCTTAGATGCGTTAGGTTACGAATTAGTTCGCGACATTGAACCCGGTGAAGCAGTTTATATCGATGTTGATGGGAATTTGCATACCCAACAATGCGCCGAGAACCCTAAACTTACCCCTTGTATTTTTGAGCACGTATACTTTGCTCGCCCCGATTCTATTATCGATAAAATTTCGGTTTACAAAGCTCGTTTAAAAATGGGTGCCCGTCTTGCTGAGAAAATATTAAAGCTTCGCCCTGATCACGATATTGATGTGGTTATTCCTATTCCAGATACTAGCCGAAGTTCAGCGTTAGAACTGGCCAATCGCTTAGGGGTAAAATATCGCGAAGGTTTTGAGAAAAACCGTTTTATTGGCCGTACGTTTATCATGCCAGGGCAACAGCTTCGCAAAAAATCAGTTAAGCAAAAACTGAATGCCTTGGATTTAGAATTTAGAGGCAAGAATGTATTGCTGGTCGATGATTCAATCGTACGGGGCACCACTTGCGAGCAAATTATAGAAATGGCCCGCGATGCAGGTGCCAATAAGGTCTATTTTGCCAGTGCCGCGCCACCGGTTCGATATCCCAATGTGTATGGCATTGATATGCCTGCAAAAGAAGAATTTATTGCCCATGGTAAATCGGTTGAAGAAATTCGCGTTGCCATTAAAGCAGATTGGCTAATTTATCAAGAAATTGAAGACTTAATTGATGCCACCTGTGATGGCGCTGATGTACAGTACGATTTCGATTGCTCTGTATTTAATGGTGAATACATCACCGGTGACATTGACAGTACTTATTTGGAAAACCTTCAAATAAGACGTAATGACGCTCAAGTTGAAAAAGCCAATGCAGACAGCGGTATAATAGATTTACATAACGATGAAACGGCTGAATAGCCTAGCTAAACATTAAGGAAAAATAGTGGCAGAAAATAAACGCTACAACGCTCAACTTGACGGTGCTTCTTTTGATACGCTGGCAGTAAGATCTGGCCAAGTGCGTAGTGATGAACACGAGCATGGTGAAGCCATGTTTTTAACGTCAAGTTATGTGTTTGGTAGTGCTCAAGAAGCTGCTGCTATTTTTGCAGGTGACGAACCTGGCAATGTATATACTCGTTATACCAATCCAACGGTACGCAATTTTGAAGTGCGTTTAGCAGCCTTAGAAGGTGCTGAGCAATGCGTGGCCACCTCTTCAGGTATGGCGGCCATCTTTTCTACTATTCTGGCGCTATTGAAGCCAGGTGATCATATTGTTTCAAGTCGCAGTATTTTTGGCTCAACCAACGTTCAGTTTCAAAAATATGTTAGCAAGTTGGGCATTGAAGTGGATTATGTATCCCTGACGGATCCTGATGAATGGCAACAAGCCAGTAAAGAGAATACCAAAATGTATTTTCTTGAGTCCCCCTCTAACCCCATGAATGAAGTGGCAGACCTAAAGGTACTGTCGGCTTTGGCTAAGAAAAATGGCGCATTAATGGTGGTAGATAACTGCTTTTGTAGTCCAGCTTTGCAAAAGCCGTTGGCATTTGGAGTAGATGTGGTGATTCACAGTGCGACCAAATACATAGACGGTCAAGGTCGCTGTCTAGGTGGCGCCGTGCTGGGTCGTCATGAACTAATGGAAGAAGTGGTAGGGGTGTTGCGCTCAGTGGGCCCCACCATGAGCCCATTCAATGCTTGGGTCATGCTAAAGGGTTTAGAAACCTTAAGTATTCGCATGAAAGCCCATTGTGCAAACGCCATGCAGTTGGCTTTGTGGCTAAAAGACCAACCAAATGTCACAGCCGTACATTACTCGGGTTTACCAGAGCACCCGCAACATGAATTAGCAAAAGCCCAGCAAAGTGACTTTGGTGGTGTATTGGCCTTTGAAGTGGCCGGTGGTCAAGAGGCCGCTTGGTCAGTCATTGACAGTACTCGAGTGTTGTCTATCACTGCCAATTTAGGGGACACCAAAACCACCATTACTCATCCTGCGACCACCACTCATTGTCGAGTCCCAGAGGAGAGCCGTTTAAAAGCCGGCATCACTTCGGGTTTACTGAGAATAGCCTGTGGCCTTGAAGATATTGAAGACATTAAACGCGATTTGTCGTTTGGTTTAAGTCAGCTTTAGCCAACCACTGTCCATAATAAAAATACGTTTATCAGGTAGTACTCTATGGATGACAAGCTTAAGTCGCTAGTAAATAGTTTAAATCAAGTTCTGTTGGGTAAAGAGCATCAAATTAAACTGGCATTAAGCTGTGTGCTAGCCCAAGGGCATCTTCTAATTGAAGATTTACCCGGCATGGGTAAAACCACCTTGTCTCATGCCTTGGCAAATGTATTAGGATTAAACTACCAGCGAATTCAGTTCACCAGTGACATGCTGCCCGCTGATATTTTAGGCAGCAGTGTCTACCAAAAAGATCCTGTGAGTGGAGTGGGGCAATTTGTTTTTCATCAAGGCCCTGTTTTCTCTCAAGTGGTACTGGCGGATGAAATTAATCGCGCTACTCCCAAAACACAAAGCGCGTTATTGGAAGCCATGGAAGAGCGTCAAGTGAGTATTGATGGTCAGACTTATGGCTTACCGATTCCTTTTTTTGTTATCGCCACGCAAAACCCTTTATCTCAAGCGGGAACGTTTCCTTTGCCTGAATCGCAATTAGATCGTTTTTTAATGAGAGTTGAATTAGGCTACCCCTCTTCTGAAGCCGAGCGACGCTTACTTGAGGGAAATAGAGTATCGGCCAATGAATTATCGGCCATGATTAACTTACACGAATTAGAACAATATCAGCTGGCCATTAAAAATATTCAAGCCAGTCCCGCGTTATTAGATTATTTGCAAAGATTACTGTTGGCCACCCGTGAACATCCATCCTTAAAATATGGCTTGTCACCACGAGCTGCATTGGGCTTGTTGCAAGCTGCAAAAGCTTGGTCTTTTTTGAATGGCCGTCAGCATGTATTGCCCGACGATGTGCAGGCGGTTTTTTTATCTGTGGTGGAGCACAGATTACTGGATGCTATGCAGGATCAAGGTGAAGACGTTTGTCAGCAAATTCTTAAAAATGTCCGTGTTTTGTGAAAATCCAAATAAAAGAAAAACTTAATGCCTACTACCAAAACTGGTTGAATAAGCGTTTGCCTCCATCCAGCTCCATTAAATTAACCCAGAAAAGAATTTTTATTATTCCAAATAAAATAGGGCTTTTGTATTTGGCTCTAATTGGGTTGATTTTTGTAACGGGCGTTAATTATCAAAACAATTTAATATTCAGTTTAAGTGTTTTACTGGTCAGTATCTTTATTACGGCCATCGTTTCAACCTATCAAAATCTTTCTGGTTTAATCATTACCGCAGGCCACGCAAATTCTGTATTCGTAGGCAAAACCACTGAGCTAAACCTTACCCTGAAGCATTCAGCCCGTAAAAAGAAACAAGGTTTGTGGATGGGCTTTGATCGCCAGCATGCTAAATCCATGGTGGTTGGTGCAGGATTGGCGAGTTTATCTATCAATTATAAGCCCACTCAGCGTGGTTATTTAAGCGTGCCCAGAGTGACGCTGTTTAGTCGTTTTCCACTGGGTATCTTAACCTGTTGGACTTGGCTGCGCCTTAAATTTGATGGGGTTGCGTATCCACGGCCAGTGTTTGTACCTTTTCAGTATGTGGGTGATACACAAGCTGGTGATGAAGCAACTGACAGCATTGTCACCACAGGCATTGATGACTTTCACGGGTTTAAAAACTATCAAGCGGGTGATTCATTAAAGCACGTAGCGTGGCGCCAATTTGCAAAAAATGGGGTGTTGCTCACTAAAGAGTTTGAACAAAGCCAAGCCCAAGGGCATTGGTTAGATTGGTCTGCTTTACCGGGCATGGGAATGGAAGATCGGCTGCAAATATTATGCGGCTGGGTGGTGCGCTCTTACGAGGATGATCGTGAATTTGGATTGTCTTTGCCTAATCAGAAAATCCCTTTGGCAAGAGGGGATATCCATCGAGATGCGTGTCTTAGGGCCCTTGCGCTATATGGATTAGCTACCCCCGATCTAAACGGAGGTCATAATGAAAGATGATCCGTTGAATCGTCAGTCTCTTGTATTTCTCATGGTCAGTTTATGCGCGGCTTTACTATTGCACGCAGAAAGATTACCCATATGGATTATTGCATTGGCTGTGGGTGTAATGGCTTGGCGCTATATGATTTATCAGGGGCGTTTGTCTAGTCCACACTGGAGTATAAAGGGTGGATTGGTGGTGTTGGGCTTTGTGGGTATTTACCTCACTTATGGCAAACAATTCACTATTGAAAGCATGACCTCTTTATTGGTAGCGGGTTTCATTTTAAAGCCCTTAGAAGTGGGTACTCGTCAGCAAAGTTACGTATTAATCTTTTTAAGCTATTTATTAATTAGCTTGTATTTTTTGTTCGATCAAAGTCCGCTGGGGTATTTATGGGTAATGGGGGTATTGCTGTTTACCTTAGCCACACAAATAACCGTTAACAGCATGGGCATAAACCATCAAGAAGAGGCAGCATCTTCTGGTTTTCGATCAGGCGCCATTTGGCAAGCCTGTGTTTTATTTGTTAAATCGTTACCTTTAGCGCTTTTTTTATTTTTTATACTGCCAAGGCTTGGGCCGTTGTGGAGTATGAATATTTCCACACAAGCTGGCACCATTGGTTTGTCAGACAGTATGTCCCCAGGAGATATTGCAGAGCTGGGCAAAAGTGATGAGTTGGCCTTTAGGGTTAAATTTTTAAGCAATGAGCCAAATGTTAAGCAATTGTATTGGCGTGCTTTAGTACTGGATTATTTTGACGGGGATCAGTGGAGCCAAAGCTATAAACCAAAAGTTAATTGGGCATCTAGCAATAAAAAATTAGGTAACTCACTTAACCCTGTTTCTTATGAAATAATGATGGAGCCTCATGAGCAGCGCTGGCTTTACGCACTAGGTGTGCCGGCGCCGATCACTTCTGATATTGGTGTGCGAGAGGATGGATTATTAATTGCCAAAAATAAAATACACAACCCATGGGTATATAAAGCGCAATCTAGCTTCGAAGCTAGGTTAAATGAAACACACCTTTCAAAGCAGGATTATTTGGCGTATTTGCAATTACCATCTTCCAATAATGAAAGAAGTCGTGAGTTTGCCCAGCAAATTAAAACTCAGGTTGACTCAGCATTTTTGTTCACTCAGGCATTAAAGCAGTTCATTAGTACCCAGCAATTTTTCTATACGTTATCTCCGGGGGAATTAAATTCAAATTCAACCATAGATGAATTCTTATTTGATACCCAAAAAGGGTTTTGCGCGCATTTTGCCGGCAGTGTGGTGTATCTCTTGCGCGCTGCAGACATTCCGGCTCGTGTGGTGCTGGGTTATCAAGGGGCCGAGGATAACCCTGTTGCAGGGTTTTATTCTGTTTACCAATATAATGCCCATGCTTGGGTAGAATATTGGGTAGAGGGAGGTGGTTGGCAACGTATTGATCCAACGGCTTGGGTAGCGCCTGAACGAATCGAGCAAGGGGTAGAAAGCGCCTTGAAAAATGAATTCGCTGGTTTTTCTTCAAGTAATCGTTGGTTAAGCTCGGTTAGAAACCAATTCAATGCGCTTAATTATTATTGGCATGATTGGATGCTAAATTATAAGGGCGATGCGCAGCAAAAGTTGATCTCTAAATGGTTGGGCAACCGAGATCAATATGAAATGATTGTCATTTATTTAGCCTGCTTTTTCGGTTTGGTGGGTTTGGGTTTTTTGTCATTGCTTTTTGACTTTAAAATAAAAACGTTAACCTATGCACAGAAGCTAAACCGTCAATATCAACAGATTTTTAAATCCAAAGGGCTGAATATTCAAGCGTCTATGACCGTTGCGCAATTGAGTCATAAAGTCATCGCCTATCAACCATCTTTAACGCCTGATGTGGAAGTGATTAGGCTGAAAATGGAAGGGGCTTTATACGCTCATGTTGGTGGTCATATGATGAAAGAGGACTACCTAGAAATAAGGCGATTACTAAAGGGCCTTAACCAAAAGATGCTAAATGCCTCTAAGCTTGAAAAAGAATAACAAAACTGGCGAACAAACTGCCTATAAGACAGTCTTAGGCATGAATATTTTAAATAGGGGTAGATTGTGCTTGAATCAGTGAAAGAGTATTACGGTCAAGTGTTATCAAGTTCAGATGATTTGCAGACCAATGCATGTTGCACAGATGAAGGCATGCCAGAGTTTTTAAAACCTATTTTGTCTAAAGTCCATGACGAAGTCCTGATGCGTTATTACGGTTGTGGCTTAGTGCTGCCAGAGCAAATGAAAGGTTTAAAGGTTTTAGATTTAGGCTGTGGTGCCGGTCGAGATGTTTATGCTTTGGCGGCCATGGTAGGTGAAGAAGGTGAAGTGGTGGGTCTGGACATGACCCCTGAGCAACTGGCTGTGGCAAGAGAGTATCAAGATTACCATGCTGAAGTGTTCGGCTTTACAAAAAGCAATGTACAGTTCATAGAAGGGGACATTGACGAGCTGCATAAGCTTCCTTTTGATGAAGGTTACTTTGACATCATTGTATCTAACTGTGTCATTAACCTAGTAAAAGATAAACAATCGGTTTTAAAGCAGGCCTATGCGTTATTAAAGCCCGGTGGTGAAATGTATTTCTCCGATGTTTATTGCGATAGGCGCATTCCTGAATACCTAGTAAAAGATGAAGTTTTATATGGTGAATGCTTAAGCGGTGCATTGTACTGGCGTGATTTTCAGGAGTTTTGCCATAAGGCGGGCTTTATAGACCCAAGACTTGTGAAAGATCGTATTCTCACCATAGAAAATGCCCGTCTGGAAGAAAAAATTGGCCACATGACCTTTTTCAGTGCCACTTATCGTTTGTTCAAGTTAGATAACCTAGAGCAAGCCTGTGAAGACTATGGTCAAGCCGTTCGCTATAAAGGCAGTGTAGAGCACCACCCCCATTTTTTAGCTCTGGATGGCCATCATAAAATTGAAACCGGAAAAATCTTTTCTGTGTGCGGGAACACTTACCGCATGCTAAATGAAACCAGATTTAAAGAGCATTTTGATTTCTTTGGTGACTGGAGTACTCACTACGGTATTTATCCCGATTGCGGCACGTTAATTCCGTTTAAACTAACCGATGATCAAGGGGTTCCTTGCTGCTAGTTTACGACTTACCGGCTTGACTGAAGCATGTAGGGCTCGATATCGGTCACATCTAATTGCTCGGGAGAAAGCACTCTTTTTGCGTATTTCTCCCACACTCGGCCCTTTACGAAAAGCTCGTAAAGGTCTGGGTCTATGTGTTCATCTTCCACCATTCGCTTCATTATGTTTAACGATAAACTGATTTTCATGGGGTCTTTGTAGGGCCTGTCTTTAGCGGTCAGAGCTTCAAATATATCGGCAATGGCCATCATGCGCGCAGGAATAGACATTTGATCTCGGGTTAGGCCTCGTGGAAACCCTGAGCCGTTCATTTTCTCGTGGTGCCCGCCTGCATATTCCGGTACTTTTTTAAGATTCTTAGGGAAGGGCAGTTCTTCTAGCATGTCGATCGTCACAGTCATGTGGTTATTGATAATTTGTCGCTCTTCCGTCGTGAGTGTGCCGCGCTCTATGCATAGGTTATATATTTCATCTTCGTTAAGTATGTTTTGCAGTTCGCCATTGGCATCGGTCCACTTTATTTTCGCAATATCGATTACCCTTTGTTTAGATTCCTCTTTCATGAATTCGCCACCTTTGTTACTGGTACGAATAAAGTTTAAATCGTCATCAATGTCTTTGATGCATTGTTCATAATGCTCAAGTAATGACTTTTGTGATTCTGGTTGAGCGATTAATGCTGCTAAGTACTCTACTTTTTTGCATTGTTTTAAAGTGGCAAAACGAGCCTCAACTGTGGTGAGGCCATCCTGCATTTTGTCTAGTTTGGTGGCTTTGTTTAAAACGGTATCGGGTGTGGCCAGTTTACCGCAGTCATGCATCCACGCACTGACTCGCAATTCGTACCACTGGTCTTCATTAAGATTAAAGTCGTTAAATAGGCCGTCATCTTCACAGCCTGCTTCCGCTAACAGCTCCATAATAAGTGGCACTCGTTGACAATGGCCACTGGTGTGGGGGCTTTTGGCATCAATGGCTTTTGCAATGGCCCGGATGAAAGCGTCCAATAAATTTTTTAAATCTTGAACCAATATTTGGTTATTTAAAGCAATGGCAGCGTATAAGGCTAAACCTTTTAGTAAGGGAGTATAGCGTTCAGAAAATGGAATAACATGGTCGGTGTCTGGATGCCTTGAATTGATCAACTGCAGTACGCCAATCACATCTTGTTGGTGATTTAATAGCGGCAATGTTAATACACTTTTTGTGCGGTAGTGGGTTTGCTCGTCAAATTTTCTGGCACCAGAAAAATCGAAATCTTTAGATAAATACACATCAGGAATATTCACTACCTTTTTAGTATTTGCACTGTAGGCCGCCACATTATGCTCGTTCATTTGGCCATCTTCTTCCACCAAGGGAATGCCTGGGAAGGGGATGAGTGTGCCTGTTTTTCCTCCCATGTGAATATCGAGTTTATCGTTATTAATGATTTCAAAATTCAGTGTGGAATGACCATTTCCATCTGTATTCATTAAATACAAGGTTCCCCCTTCGCTGTGCGTAAGGGATTTGGCTTCATGTAAAATACGCTCGATAATTTCTTCCGTGTCGCTGGTAGCGGCTAATTCAATCAGTAACGCTTTTTGTGAATCGCTTACCGTACGGTTTTCAATGGCCACCGCGGCAAAGGATGCAAGAGATGAAATTAACGGTTCAATCTCGCGGTCAAATTCGCAAATCTCGCCAGTATCTTCATCTATGGAGTTAATTAATTGTAATAAACCAATCAGCTGGTTCATGTCATTTAATAAGGGAACCGCCAAAATAGATTGAGTGCGGTAGCCATTTTCTGCATCAAATCTTTTGGCGCCTGTGAAATCAAATTGAGTATCATCATAGGCATCTTTAATATTAATGAGAGTTTTGGCGTGAGCCGTAAAAGCCGCCACATGGCATTGGTTAATGTCGCCACTTTCCTCAAACAGGTGAATAGCCGGAAATACCGATTCTCCTGGATTCGCAATTAGTCGAAAATTTAAACTGTGGTTATGAACAATAGAGAAATTAAGCGCAGTGGCAGAGGGACTGTTCACCAGATATAGGGTGCCACCATCGGCTCGAGTAAGCTGCTGCGCTTCATCTAAAATGAGTTCGCATAATCGTGTGATATTGCGCTCGCTAATTAAGCTGCGGCCAACTTTCACAAGGCTTTGGTAATTTGAATGTAACATGGCGCCCAGAATTCACTTTCCTAGAATAAGGTTAGCTCAATTATGGGACTAAGAGGTGGCGTTTTTAGGTCTATTGGCTTATTTCCAGTGACAAAAACAGCCTTTGCCAATGATATTAAAAAAAGGCTTAGCCTTTGATTCTTGAAGCTTCAGCATTTGGCTATTGATGACACTGGTGCTGGCTTGGCCACAGAAAGCCCCAAAGCCCAATGGCCCAAAATAAATAAGGCGTGCCAAGGGGTCTTCTATTAGCAATGAAGGGCTGGCTGGCCAGTGCTTCATTAGGCTTGTATCTAAGCTAATAATTTTGGTATCAGGGTTAAGTGCTTGTAAGGAATGCACTTCTTGCAAGCTTCTGTTAGGAATAACAGTAATGTGCTCTATGCCCAATTCTTTGGCCAGGATGGTGGCGCTTAGGGCATGGGGGCGCGCGAAACGATTACAAAGGCAATCTGGCTGCCAAAACTGAATGACTCGAGATAAAGTGGTTTTCTGGGGCAAAACAGGGGTGAGTTTAGCGAACCACTTTTCTGTTTGATCCGCTTGCAAAAACGTGGGGGAATCTTCAGTAAAGCTTTTGATATAGCGCGCTTGGTACCAGCTAGCAAATACCAACAAAGCCAGAAGCCATAAAGCCAAAGCAGCCATAATACTAAAAACCAGCGTTTTGTTGGTTTTTTTAGGTGGGGTTTCTAGCAAGCTTAGCCCTGCATTCTACTTTGGGATTTTATCTTAAGGGCGGCGCGCTCTAGTGCTGCGGCTATTTTATCGCGGTCGTAATTATTAATGCGGTTGGTGTCCATATACATGGAGAAGCCAGGTAATTCATGTTCCACAAAAGAGGTTTTAGCCGCAAGGTTATGTCTAAAATCGACGACTTGATAAACAGGAACAGGTCTTGAGAACCCTTTGGCTTTAATGTGACCTTTTTCACGGCAAATTATTTTGTCTTGAATAAGGGCGTAAGACTCATAAGAAAGTAAAATTTCTCCGGCTTCAGCGGCCGCTTCTAATCGGCTAGCCATGTTTACTTCTTTGCCAATAATGGTGTAATCCATTCGCGCTTCAGTACCAAAATTACCCACGGTGCAATAACCAGTGTTGATGCCCATGCGAATTTCTAAAGGGGTTTTAACCCCTTGGGCTCGCCATTTTTGCCTTAATACTTTCATGTGTTTGCGCATTTCTATGGCCATGGCCACACAGGCAAGGGTATCTTTTTTGGCGCCTTGGGTTTTAGGGTCGCCAAAAAATACCATGATGCTATCGCCAATGTATTTGTCTATGGTACCGCCATATTTAATGGCGATATTAGTCATTTCGGTGAGATAGTTATTTAACAAATCGGTAAGCACTTCCGATTCAATTTGCTCTGAAAGAGACGTGAAACCTTTAATATCTGAGAAAAACACCACCAACTTTTTACGTTGAGTTTCTAACACCACTTCTTGGCTGCCAGAAAAAATCGATTCTAAAACCTGCGGAGAAATATATTTTGAAACCTTGTTGGCCAATACTTTTTGTTCTTGCTCTTGTTGGCGCAGCTCTAGATGCAGTTTTTCTAAGCGATTGGTTTGTTTGCCAGAATAAAAACCGGCTACAGCCAACTGAATGGTCACGCCGATAGCAGCACATAGTTCAATATAAAGAGGGGCTTGCGCGGTGATTTCATAACCAAATAATAGCGTGCCAGCATAGGCACCGCACACAGTGGCGACTAAAGACGCGACCCAAATGCCGGGGCGCCCTAAAGCAATTGATGAAGTATTGGCCATGATGAAAAACAAAATACTGGGCAAAATTGCAAAGTGCATGTGCGCCATTAATAGGCCAATTAATGCACCATCAATGCTGAATAAAACAGGGCGACAAAAGTGATTGTGTTTTTCAGGCACATAGCGATGAATTAATAACGCCGTCATGGGATAAAGAATGGCGGTTAAAATAATAAATTCACTGTTTTCTTGCCATAAACCTTGGTAGTGAGCCAGTGCTACGGTTAAGGCAATTGCAATAAAAGCAAAACTTCGCGAATAAAAGTCGTGCAGGGCGATGGAAAAAACTGTTTGATCGGTGTTGGTCATGTATGGGTATATTTTAGCTGACTGTATATGGCAAAATCACGAACAAAGTATTTAATACGCTAGCGCCTGCATGTGCAAGTTACATCTTGTGTTTGATGTAACATTATTGACGCACTGCATGTATTACAAGGATAGACCATTGAACCCAGTTATAAAACTTATTCAAAATCGCGTTTCTTGCCCCAGATTAACCCAGCCAGCACCAAGTGAAGGCGAATTAACCGAAATATTCAGTTGTGCCATGCGCGCCCCCGACCATGCGCGCTTAAGGCCGTGGCGATATCACGTGGTGCAAGATCAGGCTCGTGAGGCATTAGGTGAGGTATTTGCGCAGGTAGCGCGGGAGGGCGGCGAGTGCAGTGAAGCCAAAATAGATAAGTGCCGCAACATGCCATTACGGTCCCCTTTAATGGTGGTGGCGGTATGTGAGCCTCAAACCAATAACAAGGTACCCGAGATAGAGCAACTGCTGGCTGTAGGGGCAGGGGTGCAAAATATGCAACTTGCCATTAGCTCATTAGGGTATGGATCTGTGTGGCGAACCGGTGAAATGGCCCATGCACCATTAGTGAAAGACGCCTTCAATGTCAGTGATCAAGGCCATATAGTGGCTTTTCTTTATATAGGCACCCCTGAAAAAGTCCCTAACAAGCCCGAATTAGAGATGGCAGAATATGTGAAACTCTGGAATTAACGTTATAAATCAACTAATTACTTGCAATTGGCAAAGTCATCAGTAAAATACGCGGCCTTGTTACCCCAAGCACAGATTTAAACGCATGGGGATGCAAATTGGTGAGGTGTCCGAGTGGCCGAAGGAGCACGCCTGGAAAGCGTGTAAACCGCAAGGTTTCGAGGGTTCGAATCCCTCCCTCACCGCCATTTAACCCCTTGATTTATATAGAGTTTTTACTTTTTTGGGTCAAAATTGGGTCAAATTCAGAGTTTTTCAGTCCCCCTGAGTCCGCGTGAAATCCTAGTTGTTCCGATACCATTCTAGCCATACTTGGCGTATCTGATGGTAGCCATTTCCCGTAATGTCGCTTGATCATTGTTGTATCAGAATGCCCTAATTGGCGCGCTAACCATTCCATTGAAACGAAATGAGATAAGCATTGTGATGCATATGTGTGCCTGCACTGATTAGGTCCGCGATGTCGTACTTTGGCCTTCTTTAGGATGTACCCAAAGCGGCGTAATGATGTGGTGGCATGCCAAGGCACTCTTTGACCTTGGAACTCATTCATAAAAACAAACCGAACAGATTCTTCCTTGCTTGTTATATTATCTCGCTTCTTAACGGTCACCTCAGTAGGTGGCAGCATGGCGGAGTAGGGCATTTGTTTTTGGAGGTATAGTTTGGCCGGCTCAACCAATTCTACAATTCTGATACGGCTTTTCTCTTTGGGTACTTTATATTCATTTTCTACTCTGGCTCTTTGAACTTTTATGGTCCATTCCTGTGTGTCGATATCTTCCCAGGCTAAGCCGCACATTTCAGAAATAGACAGGCCGGACCACATAGCAAACATAAAGAACAAACCTTCTTGCGGATCCTTCATGGCTATCTTTTCGATGCGAGCAATTTCTTTTCTGGTAAAAGGGTCTGCCGTTTCCTCTTGATCAATTTCTAGGTTTCTAATCCGTTCCAATGGATTGGTAGCGATAACTTCATCATGAAAAGCATCACTCCAAACACCTCTCACAATCGTAAAAACATCATTAACAGTTTTAGGTGATAGTCCACCAACCACCATTTCACTTTGAAACAGCTCAATGTCGCTTCGTTTGATGTCTTTCAGTTTGTCTTCTGGCCATCTTTTAGCCACGTGTTTGGCTTTAGCTGCATAACCGTTATATGTACTGGTGGCTTTTTTAACTTTAATGACCTTTAGGTAAGTTTCTAAGCCCTGTATTACGGTCCGGTGCATGTCTTGGCCTAGCTTTCCGCTATGCTGCAAGGCTCTGGTTGAATCAGGAAAGTGAGCTAGATAGTTAAATCGACCCTCTTTTATCTCAGTGAGAATGGTGAGGCGCTTGTTATTGGCATATTTAACCGAGTTCGCATTCACTTTGCTGATTTGGGTTAAAGGCTCCCAGATCGACTTGCCGTTCAGGGTGAAGCGTAAACGGATGCTTTTTCCTCTAATTTCTACGCCTGCCCCACATAGCTCTTTATATTTGTCCGTCATACCAGCTCTCGATTTCTTTCCAGTTATACATCACGGTTTTATCTGGAGCGTAACGCCAGTGTTTGCCTTCGAGAAAAACGCCTCGATCACGCTTCTTTTGGGCCGCTTGAGCGGTAAGGCCAAATAAAGGATATAGAACAAAGCCTTTAACCCATTTGGCTGGCGTGATCCCAATGTTCGTGGCCAATGCCAATCCAGCGTGCCCTGTGAGGTGTTTTTCCGGTTTAAGTTGCTCTGTTGTGCTCATTATACTTCCTCTTTAGGTAATTGATTAAATTCTGATCCCTAAAACCAAAGTGCTCACTCTGGGTGCTTGCCATTGCCAGGTAATGTTCGTGCTAGAAAAAGAAGTTCTAACCCCAACAAAACTCACCGGTATTACTGCCTTACTCATAGAGCCGTTATAATCCTGACTAACAAGAGCAGGGCGGTACCCATATGTAATGTTTATGCCTGCAATCACTGACCAATTTCTAACTGGGTAATGAATTACACCAAAGACAGCATGCGTCCTCTCATAAAAACTATTCTCAAAGGTGCAACCACCACCTGACCAATAACGGGTTAAATATTGATAACCAATAATTTGATTGGCTTTTGGCCCGCCTTGATTAATCTCTTTAAGCTTGTTCGCTTGCCAATGTGTTTCACGGTAATCAATATATTCATCAACTACATGGTGATACGTGTACAACCCAATAAGCAGGTTATGCTCAGCTGCTTTGGCACTAACGCTAATAAGCGCGATCAATAAAAATAAAAACTTCATGGGCTATTAATCCTTTGTTTATAAATTCAGGTTGCCCAGACCTGTTTAATTACT
>OJDR01000168.1_pt1 | contig 20686 bp, 17 predicted proteins | sample 1593081 | NCBI WGS metagenome assembly OJDR01 (sample SAMN05416873, study PRJEB24817) | seawater metagenome | isolation source: Sea water | place: Canada:Atlantic | collected 2013-11
CTATTAATAGAGGTGCCCTAGATGACGGGATGACGGGATGACGAGTGGGCAATGTTAAGCCCTACCAATACAGCTCTTTGTTTAGGCTTTCATGTTAATTTACAAACCCTGCCGCTTAAAAAATCGTACACAGGCCAGCCTGACTATTGGGGCTGTCGTTATCCCCATATAAATAAGCAATCGTGCAGTTTGCCCAGTCATCGTTTAATAGATTGGTACCGGATATTTCATCTATGGCTTTTGCATAGCGGGCAAATCGGCCTGTAAAATAATTGTCAGGGTCCGATTCGATATACATGGGTAGATAGGTTAATGCTGCAAATAAATCAGAGCCAGCTGCCCCTATGGTTTGCACTGTGTCTGCTTGGTTTAGCTGTAAGGTTTCATAGGCATTAATTAATGACTGTACCGAAGCCTGTACGGCCTCTGAAATAACCAGTTGGTCTTCATCGCTTAGGTTATTTAAATCACCATCTCCCGATACATTAAACACATCACCTCTTAAGTTTTTAACCAATGCCCCTTTTTCGTTATGATCTTCGTGTAATTGCATTTCTTTGTTTGCCCAAAATAACCAAGTGCCACGATCACTGGCCATGTAATCATTTCTTGGGTTAGTTGAGATATCGGTGATGGCAGGCAAATTACTCACTAAATTTACCTTACCGTTATTGGCCCTTTGGCCGCCGCCCATGTTGATAATTTGTTCCATCCACACATAGGCATCATGATTTTCAAGGGATTTATTTTTTATCATGCCGTGGGACGACTCACCGCGATTGGTGACCACATGGCCAAAGGCAAATAGGTCCACTAGGCTGTGTAAGGCATTGGCTTCATGGTGCAGGGCATTCACCCAATAATTGGGGTCGGTTTGGGCAAGGCCTACATAATATAACGCCATTCGGTGTGCGCCCACATACCACGCCACGGCGGCATTGGAAAAGTGCCAATCATTTACATTGGCCACACGCAGCATTTCGTCGCCCCACCAGGCGGCTTCATAATATTCGTTAGGATTCGCGGTATTTGAAATGGTATTGCCAAAGCTGCCATAAGGGGGCACAACCCCAGAGCCTATATAGCGTAAGTATGTATCGGCATTCATGTCTAACGGGCAGTAGTAGTCGGTATTAAATACATTGCCGCGGCTAAAGGTCATATTGGGTGTATCGGTATTGCTTAAATAACATTCACCGGCGCCACTGCAATAACTGGTACGGCGGTAGTCACCGTACAAAGCAGATAATTCACCTAGGGTAAACGGTAATGCGGTATCGGCCATTTTGGTGGCGACGGTAAGCTGGGTGTCGGGTACATGGGCTAAATAGGGGATATGAATGTATTTATTAAAGTCTGATTGCCCGAAGCTGGTCCAATAGCAGTTGTCTTGCACCTGTTGTTGGTAGGGGTCGTATTCAGTTATGTCGTTTGAGTCAAACCCTACCGCTAAATTTTTAGCGTCTTTTAAAAAATTTAAATAATCACTTCCCGCTGCAGTATCGGTACTAATGCCCACAGGTAGAGTATTTTTTAGCGTGTCGGCGATAATTAAATTTTGCACACCTCGGTCGGTGATTAATTTATGTTCTTCAGAATTAAAGCTGTGGCTAAACGAGCACAAGGTGAAACCAAGTGCCAATGCTATATGTTGTTTAATCATTTTATACTTATTATTGTGAATAATTTTATTGTAAGTCACTTTACTGTGGGTAAGTAAAGTAGCGCCTGCGGCGCCAGCTTATCTTGGCAGGCATTTGTGAATAAACAATGACTATTAATGTCTGTAATACACCAAATTTATGACAATTAAATATTTCAATGAATGTGCTGTAGCAAGCTTTATTGAAAATATAGGTGGGGTGTGAAAAGACGCTCAGCGAAATGATTTTAAGCATATCACTTAATATTTAGTTGCCCATGCAAAAAATAAAATTGACTGGATATCACCTCTATAAATTAAAAATCCTCTGCTATGGTCATTAATCTAATTTAAATGTTTTATCAGACCATTCACGCTTATAAGACGCATATAGCTTAAATGGTCTGATTAATTAGAGGCAAGTATTGGATTGATGATTGGTTTCGCTATTTATTTAATGGCTTATTTAACTGGCTAGTTAGGCATTTAGTTAAATCTTTAAACCCTAATAATAAAGGATATTTTCATGATTAAAAAATACCTCACCCATTGTTTGTTATCTGGGGCTTTACTGGCGCTTTTTCAGGTTCAAGTACAAGCCACTGAAATTCTTGCCCATCGCGGGGCGTCTGGTCAGTACCCTGAGGGCACTTGGCTGGCATTTCAAAAAGCTTTAGATCAAGGGGCCGATCAATTAGAGCTGGATATTCATTTGTCGAAAGATCAATACATGATTATTAATCATGATGCCGACTTAAAAGCTAATGTGGGCATTGATGATAAAATTAAAGATTTAACACTGTCGCAAATTAAGGGCTTGGATGCAGGCCATGAATTCAGTGAAGACAATGGCGTCAGTTTCCCGTTTCGTGGCTTAGGCATGAGTTTATTAACTCTTAACGAGTTATTTGATTACTTTCCCCATGAAAAATTTAACATTGAAATAAAAGCCAATGATGAGGCGCTTTCAGAAAAACTATGGGCGCTAATTGAAGATCAAGGCTTACAAGATAGTGTGGTGGTGGCCAGCCAGCATACCAAGGCCATGAATCATTTTCGTGATGTGAGCGATGGTGATGTGAAAACCAGTGCCACCATTAGCGAGCTAGTAGTGGCCAGCGTGGCGTGGAGCACAGGGTTTAGTTGGGCTTATAAACCCAAATTTGAAGTAGCTCAAATTCCTTATGCCATTATTACTCAGCCTTACATTAATTTTTTCCATAAAAAAGGCGTGCGTGCCGATGTCTGGACTGTGAATGACATGGATGATATTGAACGGGCATTAGACTTAGGGGTAGACAGTATTATTGGTGATTATCCCGATCGTATTTATCAGGCCTTGGTGAATAGAGGGGAGCGCCCTGAATTTTAAAACCTGACTGATAGCTGTGCTGTTAAATAATTGAATAATGGCAGCACGGCTTTTGATTAAGACCACTTATGGTTCTGCGCTAACCGATCTTAGTGCATTCTCTGCGCTAGCTATCGTGGCATCTCTAAATATTGCCACTACATAATAAAAAGCACCCAACAATTGACTCATGAGAAAAGAACATGTCCCAGCTAGGATTTTTCGAATTATCAGATCGTTTTAATAAACTGGATGAGAAAGATCCGTTGGTTAGCTTAAAAAGTTTAATCGATTGGGAAAACTTCCGAGATACGTTTAATAGAATTCGTGTGAAAGATCGTAAAAGTAATGGGGGTCGAAAGCCTTTTGATGTGGTCACCATCTTTGAAGTGCTGGTGCTTCAGCATTTATACAATATTTTAGATGATCAAACCGAGTATCAAATAAGGGATCGTTATTCATTCTGTCGCTTTTTAAGGTTTACCTCATTAGACAGAATTCTAGACGCCAAGACAATATGGTTATTCAGGGAGCACCTCATCAAGCTCAATTTAATTAAAGAGTTATTTAATGACTTTGACTATCAGCTCGATGATTAAGGTTATAAAGCCAAGAAGGGACAAATTATCGATGCCAGTATCGTTGATACTCCTAAGCAGAGAAATAAAAATGATGAGAATAAGCAAATAAAAGCCGGAAAAATACCAGATAGGTTTATCGACAATTCGAATGTAGGGGCACAGAAGGATACAGGTGCTCGCTGGACAAAAAAGAACAATGAAGTTTACTTTGGGTATAAAAATCACGTCACGGTTGATAACGCACACAAATTCATTTAGGGGTATGAAGTCACATCTTCGGAGGTTCACGACTCATAAGTATTTGATGAGTTTTCTGAATACTTTAAATAAACTACAGCGCTTTATATCGCCAAACTTCACCGCGATGAATTTCTTGGTTGTTAGATTGCGTGTAGGTCACATACACATCCCCCAGCTCCTTTGGAAAGACAACCGATAACAGCGCTAAATCTTGCGTGTTGGTTAAGCGTACATCAAAATTCATGACTTGATAAAAACGCCTGTCACTGAAAGTATAAGGTTTTTGGTGGGTGATTTTTGATTCTATGAATTCAGTTTTAATTAAACTAAACATTTGTGCTTGCGTGGGCAGGCGCATGTTGGATGGCAGTGTTTTTGAGCCATTTTTTATTATTAATTTATGCTTAAACAGTTTAATAACTTCTTTGTACAGTAAGCCAAACTCCTTTTCTGAAAGCGCGGCAATCACTGGCAAGGAATAATCGTGGGAGTTGTGGTTGAGTAAATCGATAAAATTAAACTGAACACTTATTTCCACAACGCCTGCGGGTCTTGCAGAAATTTTAGCGGTGGCCGTTTTTATGCCATGACTGTAACTGTTAATTGACAGGGTCATGGCGGTGAGAAAAACCGCCATGATAAAACTTATTTTTCCATTGAACATAATAACACTCATGATAACTCTTATTTATATTATGCCTTCCATGGCTTTTATTTGGCTCTAACATTAGCCTCAATTATTAGGCTCGTTATTTAATCGCTTTTACGGCGCTTCTATGGTGATGCGGCATAACAGTGTGTTATTGGTTTCTAAGTCGGGGCCCCAAATAAGTTGGGCGTTGCTATCCCAGCTGATTTCATCGTAACCAGCTTTAGGGCTCACATCAGCTTCAGAGTATTCACTGGCATTGCTCCATGCGCTGTCGTTGTAATCGGTATCTTTCCAATCACTGGGTTCATCTTCACTGGTGAACGTACAAGGGGCCACACCTGCAACTGGGTTAGATTCATTTTCACAACTGGTATCCAGGGGTGCTTCATGAATCACGTCGCACTTCCAGTCGCTATTGGATACCGCAATTACTTGGTTAGAATCGGTGTCGGTAATTTGGGCAATAAAACCGCCATCACCCATTTGTTGGTTGTTCTCGCCAATGTATTCAAGGCCCGTGTCGTTTTCTTTAAAGTCTTTCATAATAACGTTCAGTGTTATGGGGTAAGTGTCGGTAAAGGTAGCGGTTTCGGCGTTGAAGGAGCGCTCGGTGGTGATGGAAACCGAGTCTTCAACAATGAGAGTTTCGCCTGAGTAGGCGGCAAACCAGTTATCAGACCAGGCTTCCAGTTTAAAGGATTGGCTTGTACTGGTAGTGGTTGTGGTGGAGCTTACCGAATCAAACGGGCTAAAGTTTAGTGTGGTGGCGGGCACACTGGCCTCGCTGCAAATGGTTTCGGTTTCGTCACTGTCGGTGACGGTTTTATCTTTGCGGTATCTAAATTCAAAACAGGTGGTGCTGGCATTGTATGCCGCGTCAGACGAATCTAATACACGCCATAACATTTGTGCATTGGCACCGGCCTCTAAAAAAGAAAGGCTGGTATCGCTGACCACAAACTCTGTCATGTTGTAGCTTTTGTCATTAAAGGTGGTGGTGGTATTGAGTATCACCTCGCCTTCCATTGCCTCTCCTAAGTCTTGGCCATTGAAGCCCTCGCGCTCGCTCACTAAGCGGGTATTTTCAGAACCTGGGTTACCTGCATTGGTAAGGGGCTCGCCCATGTAGCAACCAATGGTATAAGGGGCATCTTTACTGGTGTAGTACACATAGCCTGATGTGGTGCCATCACCATTAATGTCGTAGGCGTTGCATTCGTTCAGTGGGTTGCTGCCATCAATAACATCGCTAGGACGATAGTCTAAATGTTCATACAACCCGCCGCCGTAGTTTAGGTCGGTAACAAAGTGACCATTACTTTCTGCAGCCACGGCGTGAGTAGTGCTGGTAATGGTGCCGCCCCCTTGGCCATAGTACAAAGGAATGCCGTCGGTCATGTAGGCAATGGGTTTGCTTGGGTTATGAACATCCATTAAACACACAGGTGCGCCGTGCATGTGATAACCCTCGCCATTTGGTGAGTGGCCGTAACATTGATCTACTTCGCCTAATACAACGGTGTCGCGGTCAGAGTAATCGGTGCCATCGGTAGGGCCACAATCTGAGCTGCTGCCACCGTCGCCCCCTTGCTTGTAGTAGGGAAGAATCACTTGGCCATCTACCGTGATGCCCAGAGTTGCTACCCCATCACAGGCTAAATTATTGTTCACGCCAGTTAAGAAGGTGGGCTCAATGGCAATAGAGTGGCCTGTTTGGCTGGGCAGGGATAAACGGCCTATCCAGCGTTGTATGCCCACTTGTATTTGTTGTGCATCAAGCGGGGTTTTTAAACCGCTGGCAATGTGGGAAACAATGTCCATTTGATTGTTGCTGGTGTCGCATTCAATAGTGTCATGCACACGAGAGTACTCATTAAAGTGGGCACTTTTTTCAGCACAGGTTGAGGGCACGGCGACAGGCACATGGTCGTCATTAGCAATGGCGGTGGCATCAAAGCGGATGCGCTTGGTAATTAAGCTGCTGGATTCAAGGCTAACCGCTTGTGCGGCTTCTATCACCTGGGCCTGAGTGGCGGTGCTGGTTAACGATAATTCACTGGAAAGCGCATACAGGGTGAAGGTGTATAAGGTTTCAATGCCCGAGCCTGCGGTACAAGGGGCTGCATAAGGGGTATCACCGGCGGCGCTAATATCAGCTGCATCCATGTCACCGGTGGCGGCTGTCCCTATTGAAAAGTCCCCTTCAGGCAGGGTAGATACAGAGGTTGGGATGTTAAACACCGTGAATATCGGCGTGCTGGCGTCATCATTGGTGTGCATAACTAAGGCTAATGAAGCAGCATCGTCATGAATATTAAGCCAAGAAATTTGCGGCGAAATACCGCCTACGGTGGCACTGCCTGCTGGGGCGCCATCACAAGTGTAATTAAGCGGTAGATTAAAGTAGTCGCTGCCGGTGTCTTTAAAGGCATCGCTGTATATAGAAAAGGCATCGCTTGTGGTGCTGGTGGCTGTGATGGAAACGGTATCGGCTGAGCTATTAACCGTGCCATCGTTTACGACTAATGAAAAAACATAGGTGCCATCTACATCTGGGGTAAAGGTTGGCTGAGCAATGGAGGTTGAGCTTAATGTGGCACTGCTGTCGGTGGGGGCGGTGGAAATGCTCCATACATAACTTAAGGTGTCGTTATCAGCGTCGCTACTGCCTGAGCCATCTAGGGTAAATTGCACGCTGGTGGTGGCGGTGTTGTCACTGCCAGCGGCGGCCACCGGGGCGGTATTGCTACTGCCACTTGAGCTGCTGCTTCCGCCACAGGCTGCAAGTGTGGCGCAAGCCACACAAGAAATTAGAAATGCTTGATACATTCTCATGTGATTCCACCCCTTAATTGCTGTTTATTTTCATTGCTACTTAGGTAATGAATAAGTCTAGCCAATAAATATGGGGGAAATATGTAGTTTGGGAAATAAGTAGATTGAGCCGCTTCTTTTAGACAGCGACTGTTAAGTATTTCAGAGGCGTTGTTATTCGATAATAGATATTTCTACGCTGTGTATATCCACTAGAGGCGTAATGTCCCAACTATCAGATATTGACACATCATCGATGTAATCTTCTAAATAGCTACTGTCTATTCCAGTGGTGTATTGCTCGTTATTGTTACCAGATATATTGTTAGGAAAGCTATCACCTTGAGTTTGATCATCAAATTGAGCATGAACACTTACATTAATAGGTGTGCCTGTGTTGATGTTATTGAGTAATTTAAAATTAGCTGCATCAGCGCTTAGTGTTAAGCTATTTTCTTCAATTTTTATATTGAGGTCCGTTACTTCAGCTTGTAGATAGCTTGTGGGACTTAACCGTTGGGTGATGAGAACCTTTGCACCCAGTGCCTGCCATGAGGATTGGAACATTTTATTTGAGTATTCGTAATGGAGTAAAAAATTTAAGTCTCCGCTTGATCGCGTACCGTCGCTATCCATGTCAAATAAAATTGATACTGTAAAATACAATTTTTCATCTATGGTGCTTGGTACATAGTTCTCTAATAGGTCAGGTAAATGTTTAAAGCCTATTTTTGATTCTATTATTTTAGTTAAAGACGGGTCACTGCAAAAATTGATTGGCTGGTTTTCAATATTGTAGATGTGTTGTAAATCAAGGGCTTGAATTTCGCCGTTAAAAAATTCTGCTTCGTGCCAGTTTAGGGTTAATTGCTCCCCTTCAACTGTGTAGCTACCTTTCCAAGTTTCATGGAGATTAGACATAAAAAATTTATTGTTATGAGCATGGTAAGTGAAAGGCAGGGAAGTGGAGCAGGCATAATCTTCAAGTATTCTGTAAGGATTATATTTTCCAGTTGAAAACTCTAAATAGTAAGGGATGTCATCACCAGCTGATACCCACCTTTCTTGGAGGTCAGGGGCACTGCAAGTGGTAGGGAGTGCCTCGCTGAATCTTTCAAGTTGAGTGCTAACTGAGTTTTTATCAAGCAGGGTTAGCTTATTCTCGGTTAATTCATAGCCTTCGATTTCGGGGCCATTTTTTTCAAAAGTAAGAGTGCGTGCTTTGGCCTCAAATGAATTGTCTCCCTGTGATGCTAAGCAGTCTAGATATTGATTTTTATTTAACTCTTGAAAATTATTGCGGCTGATCACTAAGTATTTTTCTTGCTCAGGGTGCACCGAGCGCCATGTACCAATCAGGTTTTTTTTATAATCAGTGGAGTTATGGCTATTACTTGAGTCAAGCTCACAGCCGCCCAGTAAGCCCAAACAAGCAACGCTGAATAAGGTGGTGAATTTCATGATACAGTCCGTGTGAATGAATCCCACATACTATATGATCGCGCAACCGTTTTTAACTTTAATGACTAAAACAATCTGTTGCATTAATCGGCGTGTATTAAATTTTCTACTTTAGAAAGCCTACTAATATCGATCAAGTTAACAAAAGTGAGCCGGGTTGTGGATTGTCGCGATAAAGGTCCGTACACGTTATGGGTGTACAGGGCTGCCTAGCTTGGTTAGTCTGTTTAGATGAATAGGCCATTGACTCAAGAATCTATGCTGACATTTTTAAAGCTTGTAAAAGAGACCTCGACCAATAGCACCTTGTGGTTACGAATTTTTCAAGAAAGCATCAATATTGCCAATACGGTGGATGCGCTTTCGCATCGAATTAGCGAAGTGATTACTCAAAATGGCAACATGACATTAGGCGATGAAACGCTGGAGACACTTTTTAGCTTTGTGACCCGTTTTCGCAGTAAAAATCATTCCATTCAGGCGGTTATTCACGCTTATCAAGCTGAAATGAAATTGTCACAATCGCAATCTCCGTGTGTGTTAAAAACCCTTGAATGGCTTGAAAATCGTGATGCCTATTACAGTGAGCAATTAACGCTCTTATCGAAGAATGACAGTGTATTTGCGGCCTCTGGTTTTCGGTCTAACCTCATTAAGGATAATCAAACGTGGCAAGACATTCGTGAGTACTGTCTATTGGCCCCAAAAATATAGCTTAACGATTCATTCCAGGGGGCTGTAATGGGCTATGAAAACAAACTTGGGCCAGATATTGATCATACCAAACTCATTATGAGCGGAAGCCTAGACAGTGTTTCTGCCATTACTCATTACGCATTGACCATTCGCGCTTTAGACATTAACCCTGTACTGCTTAATCACGAACTAGCCCAGCCATTACAAACATCCATAGAGCGAGTTAAACGCCATGCCGATGTTTGGCTTAATACCCTTATGCCTGAGGTAACCTTGAGCTTTCCTGAGGTGGTGAAATCATTCTCTAAAAAATTTGAAAGCAAAAGTGCCTCCTTAATTAAATTAAACAAGATCATTTTAAAAAATGGTCATGGGCCGGCCACCCAAATTCAAAAAACTAAGGTCACTAAAAGAATCGCCTACCTTCTTACCGAGATAGAAGAGCAGCTAACACAGCAAAAGAAAATTCGCCTAGAACTCGATAGTTTTAATGAATTATTACAAGCAGATCAAGCATTGCTTCCCTGTGAAAGTGTTGAAATAAAACAAGTCCAAAAAGCGCACTTAACAAGCCCAGAAACCCTGCAAGGTAAGGTGAGCGGTGTGCAGCATGAAATATCAAACGGCCAGAATAAGTTAAAGCGCATGTGGCTGTTAGGCCCCATGACGCAAGTGAACATGAGTGATCATGTTAGTGAGCTAAGGCGTAAACTCACGGGTTTAAATGCACACTTGTCTAAGGAGCAGGCACAAGCTATGAGACTGCTGATGCTGAGCCACACCTTTAGGGACCTTAAAAACAGCCATCTTAATACTCGGTCTATTTATTCCTTGGTAATTGACGCATGGGAAATGCTTAAACAGAAATACAATAGAGCCCTTAAAAGCCTAGAAGACAGCTCAATGGATGAATTGGGCGCGACCTTATTAGAGCTAGATATTGAAGCCGCTCAAGTGGGGTGGCAGCAGCTGGCGGATTTTGTAAGTGGATTACAGGCTAAAGAAGAGCAGCGTTGCCTTTAATGGAGGCTAAGCGCAGTAAGAGGCCTGTAAATAAATGCCCATCATGGTGTCCTCATTTTAGGCATTACCAGCTATAATTGTGCCAGAATTAAATTAAGGGTTTGCACATGCGAGTTTGTGGCGTTGAGTTAAAAGGTGGCGAAGCCATCATCTGTTTATTAACCCATGATAAAGGGGCGTTTAACGTAGCCGAATGTCGCTTGCGCTTGTTTACGGTCTCGTCTTCTATGCCTACTGATAATATCCGTACTTTTCAAGACGATTTTGAAAAGCTAATGGAAGACTACAAAGTGAACGAAGTGGTGATTATTGAGCGTGACCAAAAGGGTAAGCTGGCGGGCAGTGCCACCAGTTTCAAGTTGGAAGCGGCCATACAGTTGCTTAATATGCCGGTATCGACCATTTCAAATACCACCATGAAAGAGCAAATTAAGCGCAACCCCATTCAGGCTGATATTGAAGAGCTAGGTTTGAAGAAGTTTCAATTACCAGCCTTTAAAGCGGCTTATGCATTTCATAATCAAACGATTTACTAAACACAATTTAAACGGCGAATATTTTAATGTTGCCATTTTAAAGGGGGCCTTAGCAGCTGAGGTGCCCGAAATTTAGGGCTTACATCCCTGTAAGTCCCGACTTATCCACTGTGTGTTTAAAATTCGATCAATTTATTCTTGATAAGATCCAAAGCCCTTTTTCACATTGCCTTAAAAGTCTTTAAAAAAGCCATTGCCAAAAAAATTCTATATGCTTTAATACTGGATATATTTACAGTAATTTAAAATTACCCTTGGGTAAAACCGCAGATAAACAGGTGATAAGCATGGATCAAAATCGTCAAAAAGCTCTAGACGCAGCACTTGGCCAAATTGAGCGCCAATTTGGTAAAGGCGCCATCATGAAAATGGGCGATCAACCAGTGGAAGCCATTCCTTCGGTTTCAACCGGTTCATTGGGCCTTGATGTTGCTTTAGGCATTGGCGGTTTACCTTATGGACGTATTGTTGAAATTTACGGTCCTGAATCTTCTGGTAAAACTACCTTGTGTTTATCGGTTTTAGCTCAAGCTCAGAAGCAAGGTAAAAACGTTGCCATCGTTGATGCCGAGCATGCCCTAGACCCACTATACGCGGAGCGTTTAGGGGTTAACTTAGATGAGCTACTGGTGAGCCAGCCAGATACCGGCGAGCAAGGTTTAGAAATTGTCGATAGCCTAGTACGCTCTGGCGCAGTGGATATCGTGGTGGTGGATTCCGTTGCAGCACTGACCCCTAAAGCAGAAATTGAAGGAGACATGGGGGATCACCACGTGGGTCTTCAGGCTCGCTTAATGTCTCAGGCGCTGCGTAAATTAACGGCCAATGTAAAAAATGCTAATTGCTTAGTGATTTTCATTAACCAAATTCGTATGAAAATTGGTGTGATGTTTGGTAACCCTGAAACCACCACAGGTGGTAATGCATTGAAGTTTTACTCTTCTGTGCGTTTGGATATACGCCGTACTGGTGCCGTTAAAAATGGCGACGAAGTCATTGGTAATGAAACCCGCGTTAAAGTGGTTAAAAACAAAGTGGCGCCTCCGTTCAAACAGGCTGAATTCCAAATTGTTTACAATGAAGGCATTAACTTATCAGCTGAATTAATTGATTTAGGTGTGAAGCTTGGTTTGGTTGATAAGGCTGGTGCTTGGTACGCATACAAGGGTGATAAAATTGGCCAAGGTAAGGCCAATGCTTGTAAGTTTTTACTAGAGAACCCTGAAATATTTAAAGAAGTGGAAGATCAAATTCGTGCTCAGCTGCTTACTAAACCAGGTAAGCCTGAAAAAGAAGATAAAAAGGCTGAAGCGAAAGCAGAAGCCAAGTCTGATGCTAAGGCAAAGGCTAAAGAAGAAGCGCAAGCAAAAGCCTAGCGGTGATTGATTTGTTGCATAAAAATAAGGCCAGCATTGCTGGCCTTATTTTTGAAAAACGCTAAATTACGTTTTAAAAGGGCAGTCACTTTTAGCAAGGGTATTGAGCGTTAATATGCCTTCTATAACTTGGGTGGTGTTAATTTAGTAAGGAAAATTAATCTAGCTAATTCCTCGCGCTACCCTCAGCCCCTCCATTTAGGTGGCCATATGTACACAGAAAAACCCATTAAACCTAAAAAAGAATACGACGAAAAGGCACTTCGCCATAAAGCCATCGAGTTATTGGCCCGTCGCGAATACAGCTACAGCGAGCTTGAAAAAAAGTTATCGATATTGTCAGAAGACGTGGATGCCATTGAAAAGATCCTAAATTGGTTAATAGAAATGGAGCTGCAAAGTGATGCCCGCTTTGCACAAATGTATTTGCGCAGTAAGGCGTTAAGTGGTTATGGGCCAGTACGCATTAAGTTAGAGCTAAAGCAAAAAGGCATTAATGAATACTTAATTGAAAGCAGTTTTGAAGAACTGGCTTTTGAATGGTCTGAAGAAGTTGACCGGCAAATTGTTAAAAAAGTGAAAGACACATCCCTTGACGATATGAAGCTTAAAAATAAAGTGATGGGGTATTTACAAAGAAGGGGCTACACCCTTGATCAAATTTATTCAGGGTTTGATCGCTTTACCCCGCAGGTATAAAGCATGCTGTTTGTTGGTGGCTTGTTCGTTGAAGCGCGCCTAGGCATTTACAAGCCCTTATAAAAACTAAAAATACCTAGGCGATTGTTTACTTAATGAAGCTTCAAGCGTGGACGAATGATTTTATTAATTCGACCCGACAGCGTCATTAAAGTGGTTTTGAAATAGCCGTGTAAGGCCACTTGGTGTAAGCGATATAAAGACACATATACTAAGCGGGCTATTTTACCTTCTATCATCATTGAGCCTGAGCTCAAGTTACCCATTAGGCTGCCTACGGTGCTGTAACGGCTTAAATTAACCAATGAGCCTTTATCACGGTAAATGTAATCTTTTGGTTCACGTTGTTCAGCGAGACGGACTAAATTTTTATACACATGACTGGCTTGTTGGTGTGCAGCCTGAGCACGAGGAGGCACTGGGGTGCCGTCTTTTTGCAGCATGAATGAGCAATCACCAATGGCAAAAATGTTGTCATCTAGGGTAGTTTGCAAACTGGGTTTTACCACCAATTGATTCACGCGGTTACTTTCAAGCCCGCCTAGACCTTGCATCCATTCAGGGGCTTTTACCCCAGCAGCCCATACTCTTAATTCGGCAGGAATTAATGTGCCATCTTTGGTGACAAAGCCTTCTTGAGTGACTTCCTGAATAAAGGTTTGTGTTTTAACGTCTATGCCCAGTTTGTTTAATTCACCATGAGCCGCCGCTGAAATACGGGGCGGTAGGGCAGGCAAGATACGCTCGCCCGCTTCTATAATAGTGACAAGTAATTGGTCTTTTTTCAGTTGATCCAGTCCATAAGCGGCTAGTTCAGAGGCGGTATTGTGAAGTTCGGCAGCCAGTTCAACCCCAGTGGCGCCAGCGCCTACTATGGCAATGTTGAGCTTGAAATTACCCTGGTGACTGGCGGTATTGTTGGCTTTTAAATAGGTATTAAGTAATTTTTTATGGAAAGTGTCTGCCTGTTGGCGGCCATCTAAAAATGAGCAAAATTGCTGGGCCCCTTTTGTTCCAAAATCATTGGTTTGGCTGCCAACTGCCATCACTAAAATGTCATAGGCTATGCGGCGTTCTGGCAATACTTGCTGTTGGTTTTCATCTGCCATAGCCGATAACACAACTTCTTTTTTGTCTCGGTCTAAATCGCTCATTCGGCCAAGGCTGAAAGTGAAATGATGGTTATAGGCCTGAGCTCGGTAGCTAAGTTCGTCTATGCCGCCATCTAAAGAGCCGGTGGCCACTTCGTGTAAAAGGGGCTTCCATAGGTGGGTGTTGCTGGCATCCACTAGGTGAATGGCGGCTTGCTTACGCTTACCAAAGGTATTGCCAAGCTTGGTGGCGAGTTCCAGTCCACCGGCGCCTCCGCCAACTATAACGATTTTTTTCATGGGGTTTATCCTAAAAATAGTTCTAGAATTGGCCATCTTTATGTGTGCAGAACTTGTTGAGTTCAAAGAAGACGAATGCTGGAAATATCTTTCGGGAAAGTGAACGCTGTATATCCCAGTAATCTGTCATGGTGATGCTTACTGGGGCGAATAATTAGAAAATGCGCCTATTGAGGGCGGGTATTATAACTGACTACCACATTTTGACAATTATAAGCGTGAGGTTTACCACTATGTGGTAACCCCATGGAGGTAAATTAAGGCTGAATTATTTAAATAGTTCGAAAAGAATACAAATGATAAAGAATGCAAATAAGCCATTAATCCAGCTTTGAGTTTGATTTTTAGACAGCGGCGGCACTTGTGTTGAATCTACCATGCTTTTAAGGCCCGCTAACTCTGCTGGGTCTATGTAGGCACGGCAATAGCGGTCTTCTTGAAAAGTGATTTTCACCAATGTTTGTTTACTCTCTTTTTCTTCCACTTCCACCGCGGTTACTTGATCAGGTCCTAAGCGGTATTCGCTGCGACGGCTAAATGGTTGCGGGTGGGACATAAAGAAAATGCCATCTTCTTCTTTTAGTCGCCAGCGGCCACAGGCAAGGTGGCCGGTAATAACTCTAATCATTTAATAAGGCCTATTAATATAGCGCTGCAAATCAGGGCTAGCAGAATGGATAGCAAGTTGAGGCTACGTTTAGCAAAGGGTTTTAACTTCGTAAACCACACATGAAGCTTTAGCCAAGGGGCATTGGCAAATGGGCCTACGCCTTGCCCCATCATGAGAATAATGACGCAGAGTATAAGAGTAACGCAGGCGGTGGCTATCACACTTGATCCAAATTATAAGTTGGTAGGAATGGAAACTTGAACTTCAGCACCGATGATCTTGTCGTCTTCATCCATGTGGACTTGGCCACTTAGGGAGGTGCTTTTATCTGTGGTGTTTTTAAATAAATTCGGCAGCAGTTCGCCATCTGCGCTGTTAACTATGGTTTGCTCACTTATAGGGGCAGCGCTATAGCTTAAATCCATATTTTCATTGGGAAGCAGAGCTTGCAGCTTTTCATCCAATTGATCTATTTTAAGTTGCTCATTGTTGGGTGTGGGCATTTTTTCAATGCTAGACACTGCATTATTGAAAAAGCTTTGGGTTTGGGCAAACCAATCTTCAATGCAGGGAACGTCATCATTACCTTGATAAAACCAGCCTCCTGCAGTGGCAGAAGCGATTAAAAAGGATAGCAATATAACTTTTTTCACAAATAGATAACCAAAAATTGTACAAATATAAAGCTTGTTATTATCAGTGCTCAAAGGGGGTCTTACAACCACTAATAGCGTATATCTGGTTAAGAATTGTCAAGTAAGTCACAGGGGTTAACTTCTTGTTACCCCTGCAAAGGCATTAACTAAAGGCTGGCCCGCCTTTAACCCCAATGGCTTTCAGCAGCTTTGCTAAAGGGCAGAAACCGCTGAAGGCCGATTGAAGTAGGTTTAAGCCCACAAAAGCCGTCAACCATAGCCAGTTTTCAGAGTGAAATTGAGACAAAAGCAGGCTTGTGAGAACCACACTTCCTGCAAAGGCAAGTACGATGCGATCAATGGACATGTTGTGCTTCCTTTTATATTAGGTTTATCTAATTTAGCTTATTCTTAACTTATTAACCAGTGCAAAAATGTAACTCAATCTTAGCTTGGGGTTTAGTTGGTAAGCGTTGTTGAGGGTGTGCTGGCTGGCTAGAGTGATTTAACGGTTGAATGTCGTTATACTTGCGGGCTTTTTATTATAATTATTAGTCGTCAATTAGGCTGAGTAAATCGGGCTTGAATAAAAATGGCGACAGACCACTGATGGACAGTGTATGAAAACGGCAGACATTCGACAGGCTTTCTTAGATTACTTCGAGCAAAAACAGCATCAGGTGGTGGCGAGCAGTTCACTGATTCCTGGCAATGACCCAACCCTCATGTTTACCAATGCGGGTATGAATCAATTTAAAGATGTGTTTTTAGGTCAGGAGGCCCGTAATTATACCCGTGCCACCAGCGTTCAGCGTTGTGTGCGAGCAGGTGGTAAGCACAATGATTTAGAAAATGTCGGTTATACCGCCCGTCATCACACCTTCTTTGAAATGCTGGGTAACTTTAGCTTTGGCGATTATTTTAAGCGCGACGCCATTACTTTTGCGTGGGATTTTTTAACTTCTGAAAAGTGGATGAACTTACCTAAAGAGAAGTTATTGGTTACCGTTTACGAAACCGATGATGAAGCGTTTGATATTTGGAATAAAGAAATGGGCTTGCCTGCGGATAAAATTATTCGTATCGGCGACAAGGGCGGTCAGTTTAAGTCAGACAACTTCTGGCAGATGGGCGATACCGGTCCGTGTGGTCCATGTACTGAAATATTTTATGATCACGGTGAGCATATTTGGGGTGGGGTTCCTGGTAGCGCCGAAGAAGACGGTGATCGATTTATTGAAATCTGGAACAACGTATTTATGCAGTTTAACCGTCAAGCCGACGGTGAAATGCAACCACTGCCTAAGCCTTCGGTTGATACGGGCATGGGCCTTGAGCGTATTTCTGCCATCTTGCAGGGCGTGCATTCAAACTATGAAATTGATCTTTTTCAAAATTTAATAAAAGCCGCCGCCAAAGCCACGGCGAGCGATGATTTAGACAGTAAATCATTACGGGTAATAGCCGATCACATTCGTTCATGCAGCTTTTTAATTAGCGACGGCGTTATGCCATCCAATGAAGGTCGCGGTTATGTGCTGCGTCGTATTATTCGTCGAGCCTTGCGTTACGGACACTTGTTGGGCACTAAGGGTTCTTTCTTTTACACCCTAGTGGATGCATTGGTCAGTGAAATGGGCGATGCCTATCCCGAGCTTGCTAAGAATAAAGAACAGATTAAAAAGATTCTTAAATTAGAAGAAGAGCAGTTTGCAAAAACCTTAGATAACGGCATGAAGCTGCTTGATGACGCCATTAAAGATCTTAAGGGTGACACCATTGCCGGTGAAACCGTTTTTAAACTTTATGATACCTACGGTTTTCCTATGGATTTAACCGCTGATATCGCCCGAGAGAAAAAGCTTAAAGTGGATGAGGAAGGCTTTAAGAAGTGCATGGCGCATCAAAAAGACACAGCCCGTGCAGCGTCTAACTTCAAAGTAGATTACACCGATAGCCTAGATCTAGATGGCGTCACAGACTTTACTGGCTATGAAAACCTTGTAAATGAAGGCAAGGTCATTGCCTTATTTAAAGTAGAGGAAGGTAAAGGCGGCGTAGCGGTTGATACTTTGTCAGCCGGTGAAGAAGGCATGCTGGTATTAGATAGCACACCTTTTTATGGTGAATCAGGTGGCCAAGTGGGTGACACGGGTTTACTTAAAAATGCTAATGCACAATTCACCGTCACCAATACCACTAAAGAGCAAAAAAACCACCTGCACCATGGATTACTCGCTTCGGGTACAATTAATGTGGGTGATGCGCTAAGTGCATTGGTTGATGAAGACAAGCGTCAAAATACAGCCCTGCATCACTCAGCAACTCACCTTTTGCATGCGGCCTTGCGCGAAGCATTGGGTGAGCACGTTCAGCAGAAAGGATCTTTGTGCACACCGGATCGTTTACGTTTTGACTTTGCCCATTTTGAAGCCATGACCCCTAGCGAACTAAAAGCGGTTGAGCTGCGAGTAAACCAGCAAATTCGCATGAATGAGCCTGTGGTGACTCAGGTTATGAATGTAGATGAAGCCAAACAAAGCGGCGCCATGGCGTTATTTGGTGAGAAATACGATGACGATGTACGTGTTTTAAGCATGGGCCGAGATCAGTTCTCAGTGGAGTTATGTGGTGGTACACACGCACAGCGTACCGGTGACATTGGATTATTGAAAATTGTCAGCGAAAGTGGCATTGCTGCTGGCGTTCGTCGAGTTGAAGCTGTGGTGGGCCAAACCGCTCTTGATTTTGTCTTGGCCATGCAGGGCACACTTAATTCAGTGGCCAGCCAAGTGAAAGGCAACAGCGAAACCGTACAAGATAAAGTGGTTCAACTGGTGGCCAAAAGCCGTCAGTTAGAAAAAGAAGTAGACCAACTAAAAGCTAAGTTGGCCAGTGGTGCCGGAACTGACCTTGCTTCTCAAGCGGTTGAAATCAACGGCATTAAAGTATTGGCCGCTAAGTTAGATGGCGCTGATGTGAAAGCATTGCGTACCACCATGGATCAATTGAAAAATAAGCTGGGCAATGCTCTTATTCTGTTGGCAAGTCATGAGGGTGAGAAAGTTACTCTACTGGCTGGCGTGACCAAAGAATTGGTGGGGCAATATAAAGCCGGTGATATTGTTAAAGATGTGGCCCCTTATGTGGATGGTCGAGGCGGCGGTAAGCCTGATATGGCTCAAGCTGGTGGTAAAAAACCAGAAGGCATTGATGATGCTTTAGCCGCTTTCAGCAAATGGGCTGCTGACACTTTATAGTTAAGTAAAATCAGTGGGTAAGCCACGGGTGAAAAGTCGCAAGGCACATAAGATGCGCTGCTGGCATTTACCCGTTACCACTTACCTTGCTGATTGCGAGAAAGTGCACTTGCTGGGCAAGTGTTTCAAATCGGCGCCAATTAGTGTCTAATTAGCGCCCAATTTTAGTTCCCTAAAAGAGCTTTATTCCAATGGCATTGTACGTACACAAGTACGGTGGCACATCAGTCGGTACTACTGATCGTATCGAAGGTGTTGCCCAAAAGATTAAAAAATTTAAAGACGCAGGCCACGACGTAGTCGTAGCAGTAAGCGCCATGAGCGGTGAAACGAACCGCTTAATTGGCCTTGCTAACGCCATTAGCGACGAACCTACCCCCAGAGAAATGGATGTTTTAGTTTCTACTGGTGAGCAGGTGACGATTTCTTTGTTAAGCATGGCGTTGCATAAAATTGGCTTACCAGCTCGCTCTTATACGGGCAGTCAGGTGCGAATTTTAACCGATAGCGCTCACGGCAAAGCACGTATTCAAGATATCGATACCCAGCGCATTCGCGCCGATTTAGACCAAGGCCGTGTAGTTATTGTGGCAGGTTTTCAGGGTGTTGATGAGCACGGGAGCATTACCACGCTGGGTCGTGGGGGGTCGGATACAACAGGTGTGGCTCTGGCTGCAGCTCTTGAAGCCCATGAATGCCATATCTATACAGATGTTGATGGCGTATACACCACAGACCCCCGAGTGGTCGATAAAGCTAAGCGATTAGATAAAATCACTTTTGAAGAAATGCTTGAAATGGCAAGCTTGGGTTCAAAAGTTTTGCAAATTCGCTCTGTGGAATTTGCTGGCAAATATAAAGTTCCGTTACGTGTTCTTCACAGTAGAGAAGAAGGTAGTGGCACCCTAATTACAACAGAGGATGATAGTTCAGTGGAAAAACCCGTTATTTCCGGTATTGCATTTAACCGTGACGAAGCCAAATTAACTGTAATGGGTGTGCCAGATATTCCTGGTGTTGCCTCTAAAATCTTAGGCCCTATTAGTGCTGCCAATATCGAAGTGGACATGATTGTTCAAAATGTGGCGGCAGATAATACCACTGACTTTACATTTACTGTGCACCGCAACGACTTTGCCAGTGCTGAGACGGTATTAAAGGCGGTTGCTGAGGAACTTGGGGCACGTGAAGTGTCTACTGACAATAAGATTACGAAAGTGTCTATTGTGGGTGTGGGCATGCGCAGTCACGCTGGTGTGGCCAGTAAGATGTTTGATGTATTGGCACAAGAGAACATTAACATTCAGATTATCTCAACTTCTGAAATTAAGATTTCAGTGGTGATTGCTGAGAAATATTTAGAATTGGCCGTTCGTGCATTGCACACCGCGTTTGGTCTAGACGACGATACTAAATAGTATTTTTGTGAGTAGTAAGAATTTGTGAGCGCCCAATGGAATTGGGGGTTTGCAATGGAAGGCGTCAAGGATTGAGGCTTCCCGGTAGTAAAATGCGCTGGTTTTCCATCGCACCCTAGGTCGCAGGCTAGTAATGTCCAATAAGGCTCCTATCCATAACAAAATAGTATGGAAAGATTCCCAATGGAGCTGTTAATTTTACAAAGCTGGTCAATAATAAATCTAATGGATGCCTATATTGTTACAGGTATAGGGATTTTGTAACCCGACATCGAAAGTACGGGTTTGCAGTGTTCAGGAG
>OJDR01000170.1_pt1 | contig 20475 bp, 12 predicted proteins | sample 1593081 | NCBI WGS metagenome assembly OJDR01 (sample SAMN05416873, study PRJEB24817) | seawater metagenome | isolation source: Sea water | place: Canada:Atlantic | collected 2013-11
CGCCCACGCCTATGACCTACCCGGGCATTAACCCTCAATACACACCCGAGCCCACCATTATAGGAAATGGTTTAGCCACCACCGGCACCATAGCGCGAAAACTCAGCATAGGCCCTATTGACGAGCAAGTACTGGCCATTAATGTAAAAGGCAAAGGAATCGTATTGGTCGTAGGTTGCGGACACCAAACCACAGCAAAAACCATAGAACGAGCACAAAGACTATTTAAGCAACCTATTTACGGTGTAATCGGTGACTTGCACTACCCGGTCCCAGACGGCCGCATCAACATAGCGGGTATTAACGCGCAAAAAGTATTTGCTTCAGGTGACGGCATTTTTAAACCCCTCACTCAAGAGCAAATTAATATAGATATTGAGCTATTAAAATCACTCAATTTAAACATTATGGCATTGGGAGGTCATGACAGCAGCGATAAAGTGATCGAGCAGTTTAGCCAAGTATTCGCAGATAATTATCGTTATGTGAAAGCAGGCCAATGGATTTCGGTAGCCCAAACCAACAATCAACAAAACGTTATTTCAAACTAAACTTTTAAGAGTGCAGGATATGAATCAAGAAAGCGCACAAGCCACACTCAGTTACATAGGCCTACTAGGCGGGGCCTTTGTACTCACTGCCATGTTTTACGAGTGGTTAGCAGGCAAGTACAAAGACGGCAGAAAAACTAAAACAGACTGGAAAATGACATCTTTGGGCTTACTGGGTGTCGTTTTATTTCAACGCCCCCTTATGATGATTATCGTCTTTTCTATCGGTGCGGCATTATTCCCACACTATGCTGAAAGTTTTAAATGGGTGGACCAGGAGTATTTTTGGAGCAGTTTACTGGCCATCGTATTAATAGACGAGCTCATACACGGCTACTTCCACAAATTCGCCCACGATAGAAAACCTAAAAATAAAACATTACAAAAAATTCAAAACTTTTATAAAGGGGCTCACCGAGTACATCACACCAATGGAGGCAATGATGGCAAAGGCGAAATTAATGTCATGCAAACCTTTGCCGTTAATTGGTGCTGGTTTCTTATTTTACCCAATTACATACTCGGCATTGTCTTTCTCTATCTTGGCTTTTACGAGGCGTTCTTCTGGGCTTTCATCATTAAGAATATTTGGGGATTACACAACCACACCAACTGGAACTACGATCTGTATTTTTTAAACCACAAATATGCATGGGTGAGAAAAACCATGTATGCCCTATGCCATGTGATTGTTTTTCCCACTATGCACCACCAACACCATAGTCGCAGTAAAAATTCAGCCCGTAATATGCAAAACATTGTGGCGCTATACGATTGGCTACTATGGGGTACCTTAGCAATAGAAACTGAAAAGCCAAAGATTTCAGGGTGGCGTCAAAATAAAAAAGAAGAAGACAATGTATTTAGACGTTGGTTAAACATGGGTCAGTACCAAAATTAACCGAAGAGATTATTATGACTCAATTAACCATTATTTTTAGTTTAGTTTGCTCTTTAATTGTGAATACCACACACGCCCAGGTGCCTTCATTACGCGACGTGGTCGTAGTGGGCAATAACTGGGATGGTACGGCCGATATATTTGAAGCACATAGCTTTAAGCATATTAAACGCCTGAATATTGTGCCTGACCGTGATGAGCGATTAAAAGAAATTGAAGAATCGGGTTTCTTACGTCGCATAGCTTTTAGAGCAATTCGTAATCTTGTTGGTGAAGGACACGACCAACTGGTGGACGACATGTTTACCTCTAATGATGGTCGTTACCTTTACGCATCACGCCCAAGTTTTGCTGACGTAGTGGCCATAGATATGAATAATGAAGAAATTATCTGGCGCACCCCCATCGCTGGTGCCCGTGCCGATCATGCTGCTATATCGCCTGATGGAAAAACATTTCTAATATCTGCATCCACCGAACGAAAAGTGCAAGCCATTGATACCGCTACAGGTAAAATTATTGGAGAATTTGAATCAGGGGATCAACCTCACGAAAATAATTATTCTAAAAATGGAGATCTCATCTACCACGCCAGTATTGGTAGAGTCATCATTCCCACCACTTCCTCTTGGCTTGATTCGCTAAAAGGAGATAGATGGCTACAAGTGGTAGACGCCCATTCTTTGGAAGTTTTAAAGCGAATCGACATAGGTGAAAAGCTAAAAGAAGCTGGCATGCCTTGGATAGATAAAGCAGTTCGCCCCATGGCCGTGGCACCGGACGAACGCTTTATTTACTTACAAGTATCCTTCTTTCATGGTTTTTTTGAATACGATTTAAAACTGGATAAAATCACACGCAAGATAGAATTACCTATACCTGAAGAAATTCAAAACATGGATTACTCTGATTATCAGCTTAACTCAGCACACCATGGGTTAGCTATTAACCAACAAGGCACTAAATTGTGTGTAGCCGCCACAATGTCTGGTTATGCTGCCATAATCGATAGGGAGACTTTTAACTATTCCACTATTAAATTATCCGATACACCACTAGGTGCTAAACCTTATTGGGCAACAGAAAGTCATGACGGACGCTACTGCTATATCTCTGTAAGCGAACAAGATCGCATCTCAATTATTTCTTTCGAAGAAGAGAAGGAAGTAGCCAGTATTAAAGTGGGGGATCACCCACAGAGAATTCGAACAGGGAAAATGCTCGTAACTACGCAATAAAGAATAAAACGACCAAACAAAAAGGGGGCTCATTGAGCCCATTTTTTGTTTTACTTTTTTACCCACACCATACTCGAGCATTGCGGAACATGCGCATCCAAGCACCATCTTCATTCCATTCATCAGGGCAATGGCTATTTTGAACAGCACGGAATACACGCTCTGGATGAGGCATCATAATAGTGACACGACCATTGGCAGCGGTTAAACCAGTAATGCCTTGAGTCGAGCCATTAGGGTTGGCAGGATAGCTTTCAGTGGTGATACCAAAGTTATCAACAAAACGAAGTGCCACATTTGCATTTTTATTCACGGCTTCTAAGTCAGCTGTATTTGCAAACTCAGCATGTCCTTCACCATGGGCGATGGCGATTGGCATACGCGAACCTTCCATATCTTTAAGCAGTATAGAATCACTGGCTTGCACTTCTACCATGGACACGCGCGCTTCAAATTGCTCAGACTGGTTGCGCACAAAGTGCGGCCAATTCTGCGTGCCAGAAATAAGCTCGTGCAAGTTCGATAACATCTGACAACCATTGCACACACCCAATGCAAACGTATCGCTGCGCTCAAAGAAATTTTTGAACTGCTCACGGGCAATATTATTAAACAATATAAATTTAGCCCAGCCTTCACCAGCCCCCAATACGTCACCGTAAGAGAAACCACCATAAGCCACCAGCCCACGGAATTTTTCAAGGGTTATCCAACCCGACAACACATCACTCATGTGGATATCTTGCGTGGCAAAGCATGCTTTATCAAAAGCCACCGCCATTTCAATTTGACCATTCACCCCTTGCTCAAGAAGGATAGCCACTTTAGGCCGTTCTTTATTTGCAAATGGCACTATCACAAGATCGAAAAAAGCATTAAAAACCATAGGGCATAAATTAAACCCTATCGTGATTGTTGCCGGAAATGGCCTAACCGAGAACGTATTGATGGAAATCAATCGTGCCATTAAAGATCACGAGTTGATAAAAGTAAAATTTTCAGTGGGAGATCGTGAGCTTAAAAACGAACTAATAGCACAAGTTGTGAAGTCTACTCGCTCTACTCTCGTTCAGGGAATTGGCAATATTGCTTTACTATTAAGAGAAGCTAAAAAGCCTGACCCTAAAAAGTCTAATTTGCTGCGCTAACCATTTTAATGCTGCATAAATTGCAATTAAGACCCGTAAAAAGGCCTTAATTGCTTCTATACTTATATCCAATTTGAAGTGTCAAATCAGGACTTGCACCGATCTGAATATCCTCCACTAAACCGAATGACAACTCATTACCCCGAGAAACCTGCCAGAATATGGCGCCAGAAAGTTGAGAAGAGGGCTTACCCAAAATAGCCGACTCACTTTTATAATGAGCACTACTGCCATTCATTTGCATCACTAAATCGACAGAGTTAAAAAACCGATAGCCGTAGCTAACACTTCCAAAGTACACCCATTGGTTTTGAATCTCAGCAAGTACTCCATTTGTTTCGCTATAGCTCAACCCAACACTGGCTTGCAATAAATGGCCCCCTTCCAATGGATAACCAGATGACTGCAAACTCAACCAAGCAGAAGATGGGCTCATCAACTGGCTATGATGAGACTTTGCATAACCCAAACGAATGGCTTTAAGCCATTGATTGTATTCATCCAGAGCATATCCTAAGTAATATGAATTGCGAATCGTACTTTGGCGCTCAAAAATGGTTAGATTCACATTTTCGGATTGATAACTGTATTGCAAATGGTTTTGCGGGTAGTCCTCGCGTTCCCAATTTACAAAATCAAAAGCACCATGCCAATCTTCAATAGTAGAGTCCCAATTGCCCGCAGCAAACTCTACTTGAGTTATTTCAGCACCCAATAGAAATCCGCTGACTTGCTTTTCAATTTGCAAACGCTGGCGATTAATTTCCCCGTCCACCACTGCCTGCTCGTTGCTCAGCAAGCTCTCCTCATCATAATAAAAAATATTAGATCGCTCAGAACTAAGCACTAACTGATAAGAATCAGATTCCGCGACAGAAGGCAAACAAGGGATAAAATGGAATTGATGAAATGGGCTATTATTACTAACGCACAACCTTGAATCTGCCCATGTTAACTGGCATAAAAAAAACAACACAACTGAAATAAACCTGAAAGAATTCACCGCATTCCCTTTGGTAAAACAACTCTCTCTTAACTTAAGAGTAGGGCTGTTTTCGGGAATGGCAAATTAAAAGGCTACCTCACATGCAAACCTGTTTTTTAAAACGTCTGAAAAATAAGAGCATAGTGATAAACAATAAAAATATATCTGAATACCCTCCGCCACCTTGAGATGAATTAATTTCTACAATTTCTCCCTCCCCCCTCCCTTCATACCATTGGTCAAAACCGTTTGAACTATTGGGTGAGGTATCAGCTAAATACTCTTCAAAATTTGAAACACCATCCCCATCACTATCTAAAGATGCATCATTTAATAAAGGGTTAAGGTTATTAATCACTTCCCAGCCATCAGGCATTCCATCACTATCACTATCTGTATTTCGAAGTAATGTACGGTGCTCTATATACTCTTCCCTATCAAGTAAATCATCACCGTCTGAATCCTCTTCAGTAGGGTCTGAATTAGCATAATATTCCTGCATGTTTAATAAACCATCACCATCAAAGTCTAATAGGCCATCATCAAAATTATATTTATCAAACCCATAGGTATCTTCAAAGATATCTGCCATACCGTCACCATCACTATCCTCAACTTGCGCAATAGCCAAGCACTCCACACTACCACTGACATTTGTAGCTACAACCTCAGTAGCCATACCCGTCAAACTATTTAAAGTGTAAAGCTTCCTATTTGCTTCAGCATAAAACCAAATACTGGCACCATCACTGCTCATTCCATGCTGAGCACTTAGACTTAGTCCAGTAGTACCAACTAATGTTGGTTCAGCCGTATCTTTATCAATTGAATATAGATTTCTAGCATTATCATCAACCATATATAGCAGCCCATTGTGATGAGTTATCGACCAACCATACCAATTCCCAACCATCCCCACCAAACTTGCATGAGCAGTTACTGGGTTCAATTCATATAAATATGAGGGTCGATTCCCACCAACAAGCCAAAGACGCCCTGCATTATCAAATGTCATTCCAGGGTTATAGGCTAAAGATATACCTGTATCACCCACCAGTGTTGCGACGCCTGTAAATTGATCAATTTTATATAGATAATAAGAACTATCCTCCAACGCAAACAATTCACCTGTTGGGCTAAACGCTAACGCTTCGAAATCGCCAGATACATTTAAAGGCCCTATTGATGTTACATTTCCTGAATCTAAGTCAATTTGAGTAAGCGTAGATCCAGCAATGGTGTAAGCATTTGTATTAGTAAGTAATGAGGGGATAGAGTTCGAGTTCGATGGATCAGTACCGGATCTGTATTCTTGAAGATTTATCCACCCATCACCGTCTAAATCCAAACGATCATCCATTTCAAATGGATTTAGTGAATAGATATTCTCCCAACTATCTGGCATACCATCTAAATCACTGTCCAATTCTGCAGAGCTACTTAGCGAACTAAAGGCCATTGTAAATAACAATAGCAACAAGCTAGCTTTTATCTTTTGTTCTGCTCCTATTTTAATAATATTCATAAGCTAATTTTCCTTAACCAACTATTTTTAGCGCTAATTTCTAACACAACCATTTCCTGTTTACAGAGTTTCGAGAACAGTAATAATTTAAGAATTTATTATTTCTAAAAAAAGAAATATTAGTCAATTTATTAAATCTAAATTTCTATTCAATAAATCAACTAATACTTTATAGACGTAAAAAAGCGGGCTGACGCCCGCATTTTTCTACTCAAGGTTAAGGTGTTTCAACAGCCTGAACATTTACCGTATCAACAGAATCCCAAAGACTAGGAACATTACCAATAAAGTCTAATGTATCACCGTTCACCAAGTTAGAGTTTACTGTGCGTAAACTAACGGTTAACTCGGTACCGTCAAGGTTAATAGAAGCCATTGTATTCGTAGTATCAATTGCAGCAGTGCCGCCATTGGTATTGGCCAAGCTCATAATAGAAGCAATTTGAGCACCAGTAATATTCGTATTTTCATCGATTTCACCAAATGACTGACCTAACATATCATTGATATCAATGGCATGTGTGAAGGTATAAGTAATAGTAATTGCTGTTGTTAGCCCAAGGCCTGCTGTTAAAGAAGTTGGCGTTGCCGTGCCGACAATTTGACCTAAATTATCATAAGCAGCAAAAGCAGGTGCTGATAAGTTAGCACTATCCTCTGCCCAACTGTTCCCAAACATATCTTGAATATTCTCAAAATTAAGCTCAGCGTGATTACCAGCACCTGCAGCAGCAGAAGCTAGGCCAGCCGCATCGTATTCCCCTAAAGAGAACACACTTGCACGGTTTAATTCACGCAGATCATCAATACCATCCGTAGTGAATGGAATGACCAGAACGCTTTTATCAGCTGCGTCTACATTATGCTTAACCTTACTATTTACATCCATTATGATATCTGTGCCACCTAAAGTTACCACAGTAGAACCCGCAGAAGGATCTAGCATTACATCTTCATTAAATGTAATGGTTAAATTAGATCCGTTATAAACAGCTTCTGTCACCATTGGCGGCATGGAGTCATTAATAACCACTTTTGCATTTGCAGAGGCTTGTGAAATGTTACCAGCGGCATCTTGAATTTGACCTGTAAAATCTATCACTCTAGCGGCTTGTCCATCGGTATTAGCAAGTGAAAAAATATCCTCAACATCAAGAGCAATTAGATCGGCATTTACAGCATGGCCATCTGAAGCCACTGTAATGTCATTCATAATAGTCCAGCCTGTTAATTCGGTAACGGCATCTGTAGTAGGGCTATTTTCTAAGGCAGCTGGCAAGTTCGTGTCATCAGCATCAGCTACGGTCCACGCTAGGTTTTCAGTAAAAGAGACCGCAATAGTACGGGATGCAAGTTGAGACCAAGCATCATAAGCAGTCTTATCATATATCTCTGAATTAGCTGAAATATAGGCTTCATTATTGTTCTCTTCATCAGAGAAGTTAGACTCATAAAGATTACTTAAATCAGGTGTTGAATCGGTAACAATATCTTGGTCAGCCAGCATACCGCTGTTAATGTTCAATAGAGGTAAACCAACTAACGCCACAGCATCAGGGTTAGCCAATTCAGCACCATTACCATATTGCTCACCAAATATAGTTGAAGAAGATTGTAAATCTAATTCTTCATACGCATCCTGCAAACCGGTAGTCGCAGCAACGTTGTCTGCCAACACAACTGATGTAACTGACCCTTCATTCCCAAACTCATCCATAGATTGAACGTATATAGTCTGGCCAGGCGCAACTCCGCGAACTAAAAACGCAACATTCGTCGAGGCAAAGTCAGAGAAGTCACTGTCATCTTTAGCGCCAATAATGCCAAAGCCAGCACCAGAAGATAAAACGCTAAAATTAGAAGTTGTATCAATTGTTTGTGCGTCTGGCGAACTCGCATCATCTATTTCAATATTGGTCTCAACCGCGTCATTGCCATCTAGCACCCAATAACGATAATAAGCGGCATTACTTGGTGTAAACGATACTCTCGCAACATTCGTTTCTACGCCATCATTCAAACCAATTCCATCTGTCACTGGCTCGCCGTTATCATCTAATTGAACAGTTCCGGTGTCATCCACAATTCCAGCTAAATCTAGAGCTGCAATCAATAGAGTCAATCGATTATCGGCATCATTAATATCTGGATCTACGTCACTATCCGTTGAATTCAACTGCTGTATACCATTTGCTACAGCTTGCTTATCAACATCAGCAAATGCACTGCTTGCCAAGTCCAATTCGTTAACAGAACGCTCCGAACTATCATCCTCAGTAAGCTGTGAAAAATTCGTAACAACAGCCGCGTCTTGAAGTAAATTACGGAACACTTCAACTTGTAAATTTAAAAAGTCTTCGTTGTCATTTACATTATCGTAGTCGTACGAAATGTTATTACTGGTAATGTTACTATCTTCATCAAGTGTATTAGATGCTGTATCTTGGAAGTCCACTTTCAAGAGGTAAATATCAAGCTCATTACCTGCTGTAAAATTGTTCGGGGCAACTAATGTCAATGTTCGATTATTAGCTGAAACACTCGCAGCTACACTAATGTATTCGCCAGCGGTTACATCACGAACAACTACTGAATTTTCATCTACCTTATCAGCTTGAATACTTTCACTAAATGTAATGTTTAAAGTATTGGTTACATCATCATGTAATTTAGCGCGACTACCATTCATGGCCGCTTCTTCAATGGCGATAACATATGGACTAATATCATCTGCATTTGTAATTTCAGAAACCAGTACATTACCAACATGGATCACTTCAACTTCGTCATCTGTCACGACACCATTGCTGCCGTAGTTATTAGTATCAACTTCAACAACGCTGTATCCACCAACAATAAATACTAAATCAGAATCCGTAGGTGCACCTTCAATTGAAAAATTACCTTCTGCATCTGTTGTGGCAGGAAAAGAAATTGAAGTATAAGAAATAGCATCACCATCGCTATCATTAGCCACATCGTTACCATTAACATCTATCAGTTCTAAATTTATAGACTGATTTGAAAGTGCTTCTCCTGTTGAGTAATCACGTAAAACACCTGATACTGTCGCACCATTTTCACCAATAATAGGTAATACAGCTTCACCAGCACTGGCAGTAAAGCCATCGATAAAGCGGTTAGTGCTACTACTGCTAGTTTCAGTATCCGTTCCTTGATCGGTACGCCCTTGATCAATCACAGCGCTGGGATACACCTCAACAGTGGCCCCTAAATAGCCTTCTGGCGGTACAATCGTAATTCTTATTTCACCGTCTAAATAAGTACCGTCTTGAGTAACCACCAAGCTACTTACTTCAACACCTTCAAATTCATAGGTTCCACCAGTACTTGTTACCGTAGAGCGACTTCCAATATAAACCGTAGCACCGACAACCGGCTGACCATTTGTATCTTTAACATCACCCTGTACTTTACCTATTGGCGCACTGGTATTTACACTGTTATTACCTACAGCAGCAGCGACTAAAGATTCTGACTCAGAATCGTCTCCTTCAACAAGACAACCAGTCATTAGCATTGTGGATGAAGTAAGTGCGATAGCTGCAGCAAGTTTTGCTTTTTTAAAAACTGATAATTCCATTTATATTATTCCAAGACTGAGAATTAAAGATCACACCTAAGTGCTTTTAATTTTATAAAAATAAAATTAAAAATATACTTTTGGCGCTAAGTCGGGGGCGGAGTATGTCAGCGTCCAATAAAGGGCACAAACTCACTAACAGATCAACAATCAGTCAAAGTAGGTAAATATAGTTAGTTTCAAAACGGCAATTGAAATTAAAAAATAATACTTATTCTCAGACAAATTCAGCGTGAAAGGCGCATGCAGACTGAGAATGAAAGGGGCGAAAATGAAGGAAAAACTATCGCGTAAAAAACTCGATCAAATAAAAAACTACGAAACATTATGGCAAATGGCTTACACCATTCGTATTCTTAGTATTACCAGGGAGAGTGCTAATTGACTCGTCACCACACTTTAAGGTCACACTAAATTACTAGATAAAGGCATTTCTAATTGATCAAATAGTACACCGATAATAACTTTGGCATTAGACGCAATTCCTAAGGTTAAAGTATCGAAAGTAAAAAAATAAATGTAATTTCACTAGCTCACATCCCTAACAATAAAAATGATAACCACGTCACACTTATGCATCATTATTTTACTACGGATAAACCTCCAAACTTAAGTTCTTCGAAATCAATGAGAATAAAAAAGTTCGTAAATCATTGCGTTTATGACTATCTAAACTGCATTAACAACTGAATCTTCATTTCCTGAAAAGCCTGACGAATAAAATTTAAATTCCCCCGTCATAACTCTTCTAATATTCAAACAAGCATAAAAAAGGCCAGCAAAGCTGGCCTTAAATTTACTCAAACGTTATGAGAAATTAATCACACCAAACTCGAGCATTTCTAAACATACGCATCCAGGCACCGTCTTCATTCCATTCATCAGGGCAATGGCTATTTTGAACAGCACGGAATACACGCTCTGGATGAGGCATCATAATAGTGACACGACCATTGGCAGCGGTTAAACCAGTAATGCCTTGAGTCGAGCCATTAGGGTTGGCAGGATAGCTTTCAGTGGTGATACCAAAGTTATCAACAAAACGAAGTGCCACATTTGCATTTTTATTCACGGCTTCTAAGTCAGCTGTATTTGCAAACTCAGCATGTCCTTCACCATGGGCGATGGCGATTGGCATACGCGAACCTTCCATGCCTTTTAGCAATATAGAATCACTTGCCTGTACTTCTACCATGGCAACACGGGCTTCAAATTGCTCAGACTGGTTGCGCACAAAGTGCGGCCAATTCTGCGCGCCAGGAATAAGCTCGTGCAAGTTCGATAGCATCTGACAACCATTGCACACACCCAATGCAAACGTATCGCTGCGCTCAAAGAAATTTTTGAACTGCTCACGGGCAATATCATTAAACAATATAGATTTAGCCCAGCCTTCACCGGCCCCCAATACGTCACCGTAAGAGAAACCACCACAAGCCACAAGCCCACGGAATTTTTCAAGGGTTACCCGACCCGACAACACATCACTCATATGAACATCTTGCGTGGCAAAGCCTGCTTTATCAAAAGCCGCCGCCATTTCAATTTGACCATTCACCCCTTGCTCACGAAGGATAGCCACTTTAGGACGTTCTTTATTTGCAAATGGCAATGCTACGTCTTCATCTACGTTAAAGGTTAATTCAGCGTGTAAGCCTGGGTCATCGCTATCAAGCAAGCCATCATATTCTTGCTTAGCGCAATCTGCATTGTCACGCAGCGCTTGAATTTCATAAGAGGTACGCGACCATAAACGCTGCAAGTCAATGCGGGTTTCATTCAGTAACTCTGTGCCGTTCAAAGACACCCGCACGCTGTCAGCATCATTTAGACTGGCCACCACATGCGTGCAGTCATCAAGACCAGCCGCTTCTAATTGCATCATTACAAATTCAGTGTCGGCTTTGCGAATTTGAATCACCGCGCCCAACTCTTCAGCAAATAAAGCAGGAATCACATCACTTTCATTTTTAGCAATAGCATCTAGGTTAATGTCTATCCCCACGTGACCTGCAAAACTCATTTCTGTTAACGTGGCCCACAAGCCACCGTCTGAGCGGTCGTGGTATGACAATAAAATATCATCTTGATTAAGACCTTGAATCACTGCAAAAAATGCCTTTAGATCTTCGCTATCGTCTACGTCAGGAGCAACATTTCCTAGCTGATCAAAAACTTGCGTTAAAGCAGATGCGCCTAAACGATTTTGGCCACGACCTAAATCAATTAACAAAAGATCGGTATCTTCATCATCGGCACGCAATTGAGGCGTCAGAGTTTTTGAAGCATCTGCCACAGGGGCAAATCCGGTTACCACCAAAGACATGGGGGAAGTGACTGTTTTTTCTTCCCCTGCTCGCTCGCTCCATTTGGTTTTCATAGACATGGAGTCTTTACCAACCGGAATGGTTAAACCCAATTCAGGACATAATTCCATGCCCACCGCTTTCACGGTCTGGTAAAGCTTATCGTCTTCACCTGGGTGGCCTGCCGCACACATCCAGTTGGCAGAAAGCTTAACGTTTTCTAATTTTTCAATGTTAGCAGCAGCAATGTTGGTTACCACTTCGCCCACCGCCATACGACCAGAGGCCGGTGCATTAATTAACGCCATAGGCGTACGCTCACCCATGGCCATGGCTTCGCCATTTAAACCATCATACGAAGCTGTCGTGACTGCAACATCCGCAACAGGTACCTGCCAAGGACCAACAAATTGGTCCCGCGCCACCGTGCCAGTTATGGAGCGATCACCAATGGTAATTAAGAAGCTTTTGCTAGCGACACTTGGCAACTGCAATACACGATGTGCGGCATCTTTTAAAGTAATGCCATCAAGGTTCACAGCTGTTAGGTCTAAATCAAAGCTTTTCACATCGCGATGCATACGCGGCGCTTTACCTAGCAAAACTTGCAAAGGTAAATCGACTGGCTTATCACCAAAGTGACTATCTGAAACGGTTAAATGCTGCTCTTCGGTGGCTTCACCAATCACTGCAAATGGACAACGCTCACGATTACAAATATTTTCAAACTGCGCCAAATTTTCAGGGGCTACCGACAAGACATAACGCTCTTGCGACTCGTTACACCAAATGGCTAACGGGCTCATGCCTGGTTCATCGTTTGGCACATTACGTAATTCAAAATTACCGCCGCGACCGGCATCGTTTACCAATTCAGGAAATGCATTTGATAAACCACCCGCACCTACGTCGTGAATAAACACAATAGGGTTTTGTTCGCCCATCTGCCAACAACGGTCAATCACTTCCTGACAACGGCGTTCCATTTCTGGATTACCACGTTGTACCGAGGCAAAATCTAAATCTGCATGACTATCACCAGTATCTACTGATGAAGCCGCACTGCCGCCTAGTCCAATTTGCATGGCTGGGCCGCCTAATACAATCAGCTTGCCTCCCACTGGAATTTCTTTTTTCTGAACATGTTCTTCACGAATATTACCGTACCCACCTGCAATCATGATGGGCTTGTGATAACCACGCACCTCATCACCTGCTTGTTCTTCAAAAGTACGGAAATACCCGCACAAGTTCGGTCGGCCAAATTCGTTATTAAAAGCCGCGCCACCAATAGGGCCATCTAGCATAATATCCAAGGCTGAAGCGATGCGCTCTGGCTTGCCGTAAGTACTTTCCCAAGGTTGGGTATAGCCTGGAATTTTTAAATCTGAAACCGTAAACCCAGTTAGGCCCGCTTTTGGTTTAGAACCAATACCTGTAGCGCCTTCATCGCGAATTTCACCACCAGACCCTGTGGCCGCACCTGAAAAAGGCGCAATGGCGGTTGGGTGGTTATGGGTTTCCACCTTCATTAATATCGCCATCTGCTCTTGATGGTATGTGTATTCTTTACTTTCAGGGTTTGGAAAAAAACGACCCGCCACTGAGCCACGAATAACCGAGGCGTTATCTTTATAAGCAGACAAAATATTTTCACTAAAACACTCGTAAGTGTTTTTGATCATTTGAAATAAAGATTTCTCTTGCGCTTGGCCGTCGATATCCCAGCTAGCATTGAATATTTTATGGCGACAGTGCTCAGAGTTTGCTTGTGCAAACATCATTAATTCGATGTCGTTAGGGTTACGACCTAGCTTTTTGTAATTTTCTACTAGGTAATCAATTTCATCATCAGCAAGCGCCAAACCTAACGCTTTATTGGCTTGTGCAAGCGTTGCAGCACCGCCGCTTAAAATATCTACCTGAGTCATAGTCGAAGGCGACGCTGTGCTAAATAAAGCAGAAGCCGAATCGAAGTCGCTTAGAACAGTTTCAACCATGCGATCAAATAAGTGGACTTGAATGCCTTTTGTATCACTGGCACCACCCTCTTTTTCAGAAGAGGCCCAATACGCGACACCACGTTCAATACGCTTAATTTTTGTCAGGCCACAGTTTTTAGCAATGTCCGTAGCTTTAGAAGACCAAGGGCTAATGGTTCCCATACGAGGTACCACTAACATCATTGCAGTAGATGGTTGTTCGCTTTGAGCAATCGGCCCATAACGCAAGATACGCTGCAGAACCTCAAGCTCATCTTTGGTGAGTTCTTCAGTGGTTTCTACAAAGTGAACAAATTCAGCGTACACAGAAGTGACGTCTGAATGAGTAAGTTGAATTTTTGCAAGCAGCTTTTCACGACGAAATGTGGAAAGTGCAGGAGCACCGGACAGTTTGAGCATAGCTGTTCAGCCTACAGATAGGGTGGTAAAAAAGAGGGCGTAATTCTAATGGAAAGCTCAGGCCGCCACCAGCACTTAACAGGGCAATACCAGTGATAATGTCAAGACTAAATTGACCAATCGGTCAGTTTTAGACAAGAAGATAGGCTTATAACTAAATGATCTAAAAGAAGGCGAATCAACAACCACGGGGCTTGAGGGTTGATTGAGTGAAAAATGGCCTGTTTTGTCAGACAAATAGATTTGGTAGTTTGCTAATCAGCTAATAAAATATGATGCAGTTCACAATACTGCCGAATCTGAGGGGGGATAGATGCAGCATTTTCACGTTTCAAAGCAACAATGGCTCATCAAGCTCTTCTTTGCACTATGTCTATTAGCCGTGGTTTTAATATTGGCCATTGGCTCGGGCAATAAGCACCAGTATAAAGATGTAATTGAAAGTGGTGTTTTAAAGATTATCACTCGTAATAGCCCAACCACCTATTTCCAAGACCGAGATCAAATCTCTGGCTTCGAATATGAATTAGCACAAAAATTTGCCGACTACTTAGGTGTTGAACTGCAAGTTCAGGTAGCCGACAGCCTAGAAGATTTAATTACTGAAGTTCAATCAGGCAATGTGGCCCTTGCCGCAGCTGGCTTAACGATAACGGATCAACGCCAGTCACGTGTAACTTTTGCCGATAGCTATATGGATGTGACACAACAGCTTATATATCGCAGTGATCGTAAAAAACCTAAAAGCCTAGAAGCCTTGTTAAATAGCACTCTGGTGGTCACTGCTCACTCTAGCCATGCTCAGTCTTTGCTTCATTTGCAGAAAACGTCCATGCCGCAACTTACTTGGATCGAAAGAGACGATGCGGAAGTAAGTGAACTTGTACAAATGGTTGAAAATGGCGAAATTGATTTCACCATTGTCGACAGTAACGAATTTAATGCGTTGTCAGGATTTTACCCTAGAGTGAAAGCCGCCTTTAATGTTAGCGAGCCAGAACAGTTGGCTTGGGCCTTTGCCAAATTTAGTGACAACAGCTTATTGGAAGAAGCGAGAGAGTTCTTTTCTCTTATGCGCGAAACCGGTTTACTGGCTCAACTTCAAGAGCGTTATTACGGTCACTTGAATCAATTTGATAACGTCGGCACGCTTACCTTTTTACGCCAAGCCGATGAGCGCCTAAGTAAATACCAACCCTTATTTGAAAAGTCAGCAAAAGAACATGAACTTGACTGGCGCTTGTTAGCTTCAATTGGTTATCAAGAAAGTCACTGGAGAGCCTTAGCAAGATCTAGAACCGGTGTCAGGGGGTTAATGATGTTAACACTTACCACCGCGAAAGAAGTGGGCATTAAAAACCGCCTAAACGCTGAACAAAGTATCACTGGCGGCAGTGCTTATTTCGCCAAGCTTAAAAAGCGCTTTAAAAAGATTAATGAACCAGACAGAACTTGGTTAGCGTTAGCAGCCTACAATGTAGGGGCAGGGCATGTTCGCGATGCTCAAAAGATTACGGAAAGCCAAGGCGGTGATCCTGATCGGTGGATGGATGTTAAAGAACGTTTACCATTGCTGACCAAGAAAAAATATTATAAGAACACTCAATACGGATATGCCCGTGGTTATGAGCCAGTTAACTACGTGCAAAACATACGTAAGTTTTACGACCTGTTAGTTTGGCGCGACCAACCTGAGCCGGTTTACACCATGGTGGGCAAAGACACTATCTTTACTGCCAGCTCAGACTACAAAATGATTCCACCGCTTACGGTTAACTAAATTCTTTAAAACCACCCTAAAATTACAGAAGCAAATTCTAGGGTGTGAATATAGTCAGCTTATTTAGCCGAGCAACTGCAGCAGCTAAATTTCAACACCCTATTCTGGCGCACCTTTCGACAAGGCCTCACGAGCCTCCTTCTTTAATTGCTTTTTTTGAGCGCGGCGCATTTTAAAAAAGTCTTGTATGATTTTTACGCTTTGTTCTTCCAATATTCCGCTTATCACTTCAACCTCATGGTTAAAATAAGGTTGCTTAAACGCTTCCATTTGAGAACACACCACACCCGCTTTAGGTTCAAGTGCAGCAAAAATAACTCGCTTAATACGGGCATGAACAATGGCACCACTGCACATGGTGCAAGGCTCTACGGTGACGTATAAATCGGCATCTACTAATCGGTAATTTTCAATTCTCTTTGCTGCATCTCTTAAGGCCATTACTTCCGCATGGGCACAAGGGTCATGGCTTGATATGGGCTGGTTGAAACCACGCCCAATGATTTCACCATTTAACACCACCACCGCCCCCACAGGCACTTCCATTAAAGTCGCGGCTTTTTGAGCTTCTATAATCGCTTCGGCCATGAAAGATTCATGGCCATGCTGGATAGCGTCTTGAGCTTGTAAATTGTCTATGGGCGGTTGAGTGTTTTTCAAAAATAAATCACTTAAATAATAATGTTATTGCCAAGCCATGCTAAAAGGCACTTGGGATTCATGCCAAAATTGCATCAAGCGCTGTGCGGTTTTTTCAGGCACTTCCACCATAGGGGCATGACCCACATTAGGCCACACCTCTACTTCTACATTTGGCATGTATTGAAAAAACTTATCCACACTGGAAACATGCAGCACTCTATCTTCCTCGCCCCATAATACTAAACTCGGCACATTAAGATTTTCAAACACATGCTGAAAGCCACCTGAATATTTTGCCGCTTCAGCTTCCTTGCTAATCTGTTGGAAAATATGGTCATTGGCCTGCTCTTTACTCATGGCTTTACGAGCTAACACGTTAGTGGCTGGCCAAGGTAAAAATGGCACCTGTTCCATGGCAAAATTCATGAGCACTTCCATATCATCAGGACTTCTGACAATAAGCGGGTTTTTCTGATTGGCTTCCATAATATGTTGCAGCTCACTGGGTGTGTCACCATAAAAACCCACCGCATCCACTAAAGCTAAGCTTTTTACTCGTGCAGGATGACGATAAGCATACAAAGCGCTGATGCCGCCCCCCATGCTATTGCCCACTAGGTGAAAGCTTTTTAATCCTAGCGCATCAATAAATTCAGCTAAACGGCGGCTTTGCTTATCAAAACCATATTGCGCGTTTTCATCAAAGCTACTATCCCCATGACCGGGTAAATCAGGGGCAATCACATGAAAGCCGTGAAGCTTTTGTGTCATACGTGTCCAATTGTCTTTGTCGGCGCCAAAACCGTGTACCAACACGGCTACAGGAAGCTCTGGTGCATCTTTATCAGTGCTGGATTCTAAATAGACCCAAGAATGGTCGGAGAGCTGTATTTGTTTTTCTTCAAATCCAGCCATGGAGCGCTCAACACCCAGCCCCATTTCAAATATCGAATTCTCAAAACTGGCGCAACCGAAAAAACTGGTGAATAAACTGAGGGTGAGTAGAATTTTTATTATTTTCATGAATGCTCCTTTAGCTGGCAAAGGTTAGCGAGAGTTGCGGTATCAAGCAATAGAGAGCACTGGAATCCTGCTACAAATTTACTGATGTCCACTTTTCACAACAAACTGAACGTGGCCGACTTAATATTTATTAAATCGGCCACAAAAGTTAAGCAGATCGCTAGGTATTCATGAAACCCAATTCAGTTAACTCATTAACTTAGTCAATCTTCTGCGGGAATATAAAACCAACACCAGTAACAACGCCCAGCGTCCATCAATGGCACCACTGCCACCAGACAAATTAGATCTTGGTTGGCTCAACACAGGGTGACTAGCCGCTTGGTTATGGTTTTGAATGCCTTTAGCAGCGCGCGCCTTGCTTGCCAACTGTTCTGTTTCAATACGTTGTTTGTTAGTGCGTTCAATACCGTATTGCTTGAACTGAGCCTCTTCTAATACCAGCATGGAAGTGTAAGGGGTGACCAATCCATATTGCTTTGCCAAGTCCACCACTGCGTCCTTTCGATCTGCACTTTCACCAAACGCCATTTGCTCATTCATAACAGCCTGAATTTGAGAATAGGCCCATAGACGTTCTATTTCAGGAAAGTCTTGGTTTACTTCGGGCAAGATCACTGGAATTTTGTATTCTACTTTTTCGCCATTGCGTTTAGCCGTCACCACCAATTCACCAGAGCCCGCTTGCCAGTAATGGGCAAACAACTGCAACTGCTGGCCGCGGTACAAACTGCCCATGTTATTTGGCTGAACATCGGTTACTTCAATACCATTAAACTCAACCTTCACATCTCGTAATGCTTCATGAGACACCTTAGAGGCGGCTTTCTCTAACTGCCCCAATATGTCGTCGCTGTTGGAAACTGAAATAGCAAAACCATTAGAGGCAACACTCATGGCTTTTAATAAAGGTCGGTTCGCGCTGTTACCCATAATAAAAGTAAATAGACGAATATCTTTTTTATCTAAGATCTTTAAAAAGGCTTTTTGGTTGGTTTCCCCCACGTTGGCCACGCCATCTGTTACTAACCAAATGGCCGAAGTTCTGTCGGCATCTAAATCACTTAAACTGGTACGTATGCCTGCCATTAAGTTAGTACCGCCATCAGGAGTAACGTTATCGAGTTTATTTGCAAGCAATGACAAATTTTCTTGAGTGGCTTGTAAAAATCCCCCACTTAAATTCACAACACCTTGGTTAAATAAAATAATACGCACTCTATCTTGGGGATTAAATTTTTCTAACCCGCGCTTAACGCCCTCCACAAGAGTATGAAATTTTCCAGACATGGAGCCGGATATATCCAACACCAAACTCCAATCAGTACCGGTTTGAATCACGCCCAAATCATCATTGGGAGTCAGGGTCATCATCACGGTTCCTGTAGCATTTGTAGCACTTTTATAAGTCACTACATCTAATGCCCCGGGTGTACCTTCTTCTAAACGCCAATAAAACACTATGTCTTTATCAAGGTTAAAAGCGCTATTTTTCGGAGCTTTTATGGTCTTTTGCAAAGTTGTTTCATTGTGATCATTAGCAGCTGAAGCAACCGCCACTTGTTCACCTAATTGCGAATCACTGGCAAGCGCAGCGCTACTGGATATTTGTGCTCGCCACGTTTGTGCACTTATTTGCTGGGTCTTACCAGTGGGGTGGTTCGGTAATCTGACGGCATCCACCGTAAAGCCACTATTGAGCTCTAGATTAAAATCAAATTTTTGTTCAACGACACTCTTTTGCGTCCAAAAATGGGTTTGCTCGGTATCGGTACCGCCCTCTTCTAATGGATACACATAACGGCCGATGCCGTGATCCACTTCTATGGCTTGCCAGTACACCAACTTAACTTGTGCATTTTCACCTGGCTGTAAGTTGGCCACTTTAATATCAAAATGCTGATACCCCTGCTGCTCGGTCACAGCAACTTTTCTGCCCGACTGTTTTTCAGCTTGGTAAATCTGCTGGGCACGTTCTTTTTCTACCACCTCACCATGGATGGCCTGACCGTGAACCCAATAAGTAAATTGCCCGACGGCAGCGTTTTCAGGCACGGGAAAGCGGTATTGTGCATCAAGAACTGTCTTAGCCGGATTTGAAAATACCTGCTCTACAGTGGTCATTGCATAACCATCGGCTATTTTTACATTCACCTGCTGTGAGATAATTTGTAGCGATTCATTACCTCCTACTGGGGTTAATAGACCTGCCGCACCAGATACGCTGCTCACAAGAGCCGTTGAGGCGGCTATTAGCCATTTAAACCCTCTACTCACTAAACTCATTTCCTTTTTCATGTAGATTCCCACCTTTAATTAAACACTGTTCAAAATAAAGTTAAAATAATAGACACCGTTCAAAATAAAGGT
>OJDR01000172.1_pt1 | contig 20186 bp, 19 predicted proteins | sample 1593081 | NCBI WGS metagenome assembly OJDR01 (sample SAMN05416873, study PRJEB24817) | seawater metagenome | isolation source: Sea water | place: Canada:Atlantic | collected 2013-11
CCGAATATAGAATTAACGATGGGTTTAGACTTTTGAAAACTACGGGACAGCAGTGCTTCTGTAACAACACAAATAATTACACCTCAAAGGTTTTTTGTATTAATTCAATTTTATAGCCATCGGGATCTTCAACAAACGCAATAATTTCACCACTGCCTTTTAATAATCCAGCGTCACGAACAACGCTCCCTCCTAATGCCTTAATTTTTTCACATGCCTCATAACAATCATCAACACCAATCGCAATATGGCCAAACGCATTACCCATGTCGTATTTTTTATCACCATAATTGAATGTTAACTCTAAAACACAGGTTTCTGATTCTTTACCATACCCCATAAATGTAAGTGAGAATTTTTGCTCTGGTTGGTCAAACGTTCGTAGTACATCCATACCCATCACATTGCTATAAAATGCAACAGAACGCTTAATGTCAGAGACTCTTAGCATTGTGTGTAGTATTCGATTCATTGTCAGTAACCTTTAGACCATATCAATTAATCAAGTGTTTTTAAATGAGAGGAATTATCCTCTCATTAATTTTTATGAATTGTATTACTTGTAAAATGGCGAGTTCATTTCACGGCTGGCTTCTTCGACCACGCTTGCATCAAATACTCGGGTGGTAAAGGCTGCATTGAGTTGCTTAGCTTCTGTTGGGAAATAATTGATTGCAAATTCCTGGGCATTTTCAATGGTGTCAAAAGCGTAAAGTCCACCCGGCGTACCTGTGTGTAAACCACTTAACCAAGTTTTGGCTAACAGCCCTTTTTGCTGCTTTAACACAGGGTTAAGTTCGCGCCATGGTGCGTCATCAAACGGAAGCGTACTTAGCTGAACTTCAGTATAAACATAGGCACCGGGTTGTTGTGTTAGTTTTCCCCCAAAATGTACAGAGTTCATATCACGACTTGCTTCCTCAACGGCTACGGCGTCAAATACCAAAGTGCGCTGTGCTACACCCAAGCTTCGCGCTTCATCTGGGAAGTAGTTTGTTACAAACGTCTGAGCATTTTCAATAGAATCAAAGGCATAAAATCCTCCAACAGATGTTCCGTCGATGCCTGAAAGCCAGGTTTTATTGATGATTCCATCTTGCTTTTTAAGCTCTTTATTAATGGTTCTCCAAGGTGCTTTATTAAAGGGTATGGATTTTTGAATTTCGGTATAAACAAAGGCTTTCACCTTTACTTCGGCTTGTACAAAAGTTGATAGACTGGTGAGTGCTGCTACCAGCAATAATCCTTGTGAGATTCGATTTAACATAATATTTTCCTAGTATTTAAATTTAGTTAACTAATTTACTGATAGCCGCTGCTTACATATCAATACAAACAAAGGCATAACAGTTTTATACGTAAAATGGCGAGTTCATTTCACGGCTGGCTTCTTCAACTACGCTTGCGTCAAATACACGGGTGGTAAATGCGGCGTTAAGTTGCTTGGCTTCTGTTGGGAAATAATCGATCGCAAATTTCTGAGCATTTTCAATGGTGTCAAAAGCATAAAGTCCACCCGGCGTACCTGTATGTAATCCACTTAACCAAGTTTTAGCTAATATGCCTTCCTGCTGCTTTAGCACGGGGTTAAGTTCACGCCACGGTGCGTTATCAAAAGGCAGTGCACTTAATTGAACTTCGGTGTAAACATAAGCACCGGGCTGTTGTTTATTCTTAGCGCCAAAATGTACAGAGTCCATTTCCTTACTGGCTTCTTCAACCGCTACCGCATCAAATATAAGTGTGCGCTGTGCTACCCCAAGACTTTTTGCTTCACTAGGAAAGTACTCAGTCACAAATCTTTGCGCGTTTTCAATGGAATCAAAAGTATAGAAACCGCCCACCGATAAATCGCCAACACCCGATAGCCAAGTTTTATTTAATATGCCCGGTTGTTGCTTCAAGGCTTTATTGATTTCTTTCCAAGGAGCTTGTGCAAAAGGAACCGATGCTTGAATTTCTGTGTATACAAATGCTTTCATGATTGATCTCCAAATATGTATTTAATGCGTTAAGTTTATTTGCGTTCGTTAATTGCTTCTTGGCTTAACAATTTGCCTTGCCTACCAGGAATGATGTGTAGATTACCGGTGCAGTAATCACTAGTAAACGCGATGAAAAGCACTTACAGTGTGCAGAACTGCACAGGTAGAAAACGGTTTGATTTGCCCATGAAACAGAAACCACTCAAAAAGACCCTGCAAGAAAGTATTAACTGGAATGACCTGCGATATGTACTGGCGTTGGCTCGGGAAGGCTCGGTGAGCGGGGCTGGGCGTGCTTTATCGGTAGAGCATACCACCGTGGCCAGACGTATTAGCGCATTAGAGAAACAATTGGGAAGCCGCTTATTTGACCGTTTACCCAATGGTTATGTGATGACGCAAGTGGCCGAAAAACTTTACCCCCATGCACTATCAATGGAAGAGTTGATTCAGGTGGCCGATAGAGAAGTATTCGGCATGGATGAGCAGTTGAGTGGTAATTTAAAGTTAACGGCTAGCTATGACGTGTTTAGCCGCTTAGTGACACCAAAGCTCAGCAAGTTTACCGACAAATACCCAGGCATTGTTTTAGAACTTTTGAGTTCTAGCGGATTGGCTAATTTATCTGATCGCCAAGCCGATATCGCCGTGCGGCTGAGCCCTAATCCCCCCGAGTATTTAATTGGCCGTAAAGTGCTGCCGCTGGGTCATGGCATTTACGCGAGCGCCAAGTACCTTAATAAAAAGCGCAGCACCGACACACTGGTACTGTGGGAACATGAACAGAAAACACCTGAATGGGTCGCCGATCATTTTCCAAAAGCACGGGTAGCCATTAGAGCCAACGAAATATTAAGCATGATGGAAACCATACGAAATCATATAGGGATCGGCAGGCTGCCGTGTTATGTGGGTGATTCGGAACCCACATTACGCCGCCTTGACCTCAAATTAACCCCTTCTACTTGGGGAATATGGGTGCTGAGCCATGTTGATTTACGCTCAACCGCAAGAGTACGTGTATGCCGAGAGTTTTTGATGAGTACCATTGAAGAGCAAAAAGGCTTAGTGGAAGGGTTAGAGTCTCGGTACTACTAAGAGGGTGTGCGATTACTTTATTAAATCAGGTTTATTAGTACGCGTGGGGCACCTGTCTTGCCCTTTGCTTCTAAGCGCACAGACACCAGGGTCACCCATTAGGTTTTCTCCGTCAAGCGACCGTTTAAATTTCTCCCAATGAATCGGGTGTCGTTGTATATTGAGTTAATAAATGTGTACGCACCCGTTACTTCAATAGTTGTCATCGCGAATTAACAACGTCAACCGTCACCTATCACTTTCAATTTATGAGAGTAGCGATTATATCGGCCTGGCTTTCGTTCTAGAAAACCTTCAGTTGAGTGCGCTGCCCAAATTACTTATTACAGATATATGGCTTATTTCCATCCAACCCCATGTGCGCGCGTTTTATGGCTAACCCTACAATCCTCCTACCGCCTGTAACAATTCAACCTGCCCACACAAGAATTTGTTATAATCCACGTTTTGTCTGCGAAATATCCCTACCATGAGTGCCATTAGAGCCCGCTCTTGCTTCTTGCCTTAACCGCATAAAATAAGATTTGGCACTAGATTTTTCGTGTTAGCGGGGCATGGCCCCGCGTATTTCGCTAGACATTATTAGCTCAATTTTAACAGGACCCGTCATGAATTTTGCGAAGCACGCTTTAGTACTTTATAAACAGGCGCCTGCTCTGGTTTTAGAGCTTGGGGCGAAAATATCCATTCAGCTGGAGAGTGGAAAAACAGTTAACGTGCGTGAGAAAGACATTCAACTTCTGCACGTAGGGCCCTTAAAAAGTTTGGGCCAGTTACAACCAGAGCCTGAAGGCAATGTACAAGACGCTTGGGAATTATTGCAGGGCGAAGCCGCAGCCTTAAGTGATGTGGCTGATTTAATGTATGGCGAAACCACCCCAAAAGCCGTTTGGCATGCTTGGTGTGTGCTGAATGAAGACACCTATTTTAGCGGTTCAATAAATCAGGTGGTGGCGCGCACAGCCGTCGATGTAGAAGCCATTTTTGCCAAGCGCAATGAGAAAGAGCAAGAGGCCACTCGCTGGCAAGACTACCTTCAACGGGTGCGTGATAATGAAATTTTGCCAGACGACTTCGCCCAATTAAACGATGTGGAGCGCATCGCCTATGGCAAGGCATCTGTTAGCCGCACGTTAAAAGCCCTTGATATTGAAGCCGTGCCAGAACAGGCCCATAAGTTGTTACTTAAGCTGGGTTTATGGACCCAAACGGTGAACCCGTATCCATCGCGCTTTAATTGCGCCACAACCGAGCCTGATATAGACATCCCCCAGTTATTACAAGAGCCACGAGAAGACTTAACGGCCCTTGAAACATTTGCCATTGATGATGACAATTGCAGCGACCCAGACGATGCCATCAGCCTTGATGGTAATACTATCTGGGTGCACGTGGCCGATGCGGCGGCTCTCATTAAGCCCGACTCGGTGCTAGATCTTGAGGCCCGCTCCCGTGGTGCCAATCTCTATCTACCTGAGCAGGTGGTTCACATGTTGCCCGAGGGCGTCACCACCATCTTAGGGCTAGGGCTCAGTGAAATCTCGCCGGCCCTTTCGTTTCAAATTGGCGTGGCGGAAGACGGCAACATAACGTGTTTAAAAATAATCCCAAGTTGGGTGCGTGTTCAGCGGTTAAGTTATTCCCAAGCCAATGACGCTATCGATTCGTTTAGTGAGTTACGAGCGCTCACCGAGGTGTTTAGAGCTCGCAGGCTGGCCCAAGGGGCGGCGCAAATTAATTTGCCAGAAGTGAAAATTAATACAAAGATTGATGGCGATATTTACCACCTAGGTGCGCCGCAAAAACTCAATGCAGAAAAACCAACCCAGTACACCGTGGAGATAAAAGATTTACCCAGTTTGCAAAGCCGCGACATGGTAACAGATGCCATGCTGATGGCGGGCGAAGCCGTGGCAAGATATTTAATTCAGCATGACATTCCAGCGCCTTTTGTTTCTCAGCCAGCACCCGACGAAGAAACCACCCCACAGACCATGGCGCAGATGTTTAGCTACCGTAAACAGTTTAAACGCTCTGGCTTGTACCTAGAGCCGGGCATGCATTTTGGATTGGGGCTAGAGCCCTACACTCGCGCCACCAGCCCGTTACGCCGTTATTCAGATTTACTGGTTCATCAGCAACTTCGTGCTTTCATCAGTGGTACCCCGTTAATGAGCGAAGCCGATATGTTAGCCCGCATGAGCGAGGCAGAACTGGGCGGGGGCAATACCGCAAGGGCAGAACGCCTTAGCAACCGTCATTGGACGTTGTTGTACATGCAGCAGCACCCAGACAAAGTCTATCGCGGAGTGGTGGTTGATAAGCGCGACGACCGAGGGGTTATCATGCTGCCTGAACTAGCAATGGAAGTAAAAATGCGCGGCATAGCAGGCTATGAATTAGACCAAGAGCTTGAACTGACACTGGCATCGATCAATCTTGTTGAACTGGATTTTTCATGCAGGATTATTTGAAGAGTGGTTTAAATAGTTATTTGAAGAATAGGGTAGATAACTATATTGGGCGCCAGGTTGGTTCTACCCTACTGTTAAAATGAATAGGCCCATGATTCAAAGTTGAATTGCTAAAGTTGAAAACCAAACATGAAAAGTTTTTGTATATATTGCGGTAACAGTAAACCCGAGGCCCATGAAATATGTGGCGCTTGTGGTGCCACCCCTGTTACCCATAAAGATTTAATTTATTCAATTATCATGTGTCACAGTGCACACGAGCCCTATTTAAATTTCTTGAGTCTTGAAGAAATTGAAGCGCTACGGGAGGAAATTGCTAAAGGAAATAAAATGGAAGTAAGCCCGCAGGTATTTAATCAGGCCCAAGAAGCGTTTAGCGCGGTAAAGTCCATGGGCTCACCACCACTATTAAATAAATTTGCTAGGCATACCTCTCGCCTACACATAATTATACTGGTGTTAGTGTTGTTGGGATTGATATTCGGGGCGTGATTGTTGTTACACAATCACTGCCCCTGCTTTTTAGTCTAGCGACACAACTGCGCCGCTAAAACTTATAGCCCTTGCTTGGCTTTTTCAGTTAGCTGAATGGCTTGGTCACAAGCATTGGCTAACTCCGCACCTTTCTTAATGAAATGCTTGCTAAAGTACTCAAGGTGCTCTGCGTGTTCATGAAAGTTATGGGGGGTCAGTACTGCGGTTAATACCGGCACTTCGGTTTCCAGTTGAATTTGCATCAGCGCATTGCATACGGTTTGCGATACAAACTCATGGCGATAAATGCCACCATCTACCACTAAGGCACTGGCTGCAATAGCCGAGTATTGACCGCTTTTTGCCAGTAGTTGTGCTTGTAGGGGAATTTCAAAGGCACCGGGCACTGGAATCACATCAATCAGTGATGCATCATAACCGCGGCTGGTTAACTCTTTTTTAAATCCATCCTGACTGTTTAATACAATGTCTTCGTGCCAAGTGGCATGTAAAAAGGCAATGCGTTTAGTGGCTGGCGTAAAATTCGTTGAGCTCTGATTCATTATAAAATCCTATACATATAATGTGAATCAGGGCGAACGGACAGGCAAATACACCTTGTTACGGTGCACCTATTACGGAAGGATACGCAGATAGCGGCCCCTTAGTAGGTGTTGTCTGACACGCTCTCTATCATCCGGACTATCACCGTCGGCTCTGGAATCACACCAGATCTGCTGACCCTAAAAGAAACATCTTAAAGGCGCTCGCGGGCTTAGAAATAATTCTTTACCGCCGGTGGGGAATTGCACCCCGCCCCGAGAACGAAATCGAAATAATTCGACGCGGGGAATATACTCGCCTTTACAGCGTAATGTCAAAATTTGATGCCTTTAATATGTGGATTAGGGGCTTTGATCCCCTGCAGGGCTTATATATCAAGTGGTGCTCAATTTCTTAATCTATAATTTGAAGAGGGAATACAGTTCAAGATAGGCACAGCTTATGCCCAGATTCATTAAAGCGCTTAATGTAGCCCTTGTGGCGTTTTTACCTATGTTGCTCATGGCAGAAAACCTCATTTTCTACGCAGGGGCGCCACCGCTTTCTTATGCTGAGAAGGGCCGGCCACTAGGGCTGTATTTTGATATAGTGACGGCTGTTTTTGATGATATGGGCGTTCAATACGAATTGTCAGCTGTCCCATTTAAACGCGCTTTGCTACATGCCTATGAGGGCAAAGGCATTGTGGTGGGTATTTATAAGACAAAAGAAAGGTCTGAAAAGCTCGACTATTCCAATTCATTTTACGACTCTAAAGTGGTGCTGTTTGTTCGAAATAAACACACTCTCCCTTTCTCGTCTATTACAGACTTAACCGGTAAGACAATTGCCACCAAGGTGGGTTGGAGTTACGGGAGTGAGTTTGATAGGGCCAGAGGCCGATCGGAATTTCAGGCCATTGACGGCGAGGCTGAACAAAATTTTAGGTTGGTTATGACCGGGCGAAGAGACGCTTTTATAGATAATCAAATTTCTGGAATAACCACTCTAAGGAAAATGGGCATCACGGATAAAATTCGAATATTGCCTCACCCTGTTAATGTTGGCTCGCATTACCTTGGGGTTAAAAAGAACACTCACTCCAAATTAATCAAACGCTTTAATCAACACCTGAAGACATTAAAATCAGAAGGGCGTTATGAAGATATCCTATCAAATTATCTTTAGACAACAGCTTTAAATAGCCGCTTTAATAAACAGCGCCTTAACTCAAAGTCATTATTCTTTTTAGGGCCTTAACTACGGACTTAAGCCATAAAGGAAAGGCATAAGGGAAAGCCTTGTTGGGGTCACTAAGTTAAATCCTGCTGTCTGTGTAGCGTATTAATCTAGGGGGATGCAACAAATACAGATATCGGCACAAATAAAGGGGTAAAATACAAAGTATTAAAATCTATTTATATGAGCCTTGGCACAATTCACTATGAAAAGCCCACTATGACAAACAAACAGTCAGTGAAATCCCCCTCAACGATTTCAAGCCTCGATGACCTTGCCAAGTTGGCAAACTACTCCCTAATGAACACACTCAATTGTGACCCTGACGGCACAGAAAACGGTGCCGACCACATGCCGCGCCAAGTGTTCTCGGGCCATTATGTTCCGGTTACCCCAACCCCCATTCAAGACCCTGAGTATATAGCCCACAGCAAGAACTTTTTTAGTGAGCTGGGCTTTGCGGATGATATGGCACAGTCACCTGACTTTATGCGTATGTTCTCTGGCGACATCTCTCAAGCTCCCCAGCCCATGCGCAAGGTGGGTTGGGCCACGGGTTATGCGCTTTCTATTTATGGCACCGAATACACCCAGCAGTGCCCGTTCCAAACTGGCAATGGTTATGGCGATGGTCGGGCCGTTTCTGTGCTTGAGGCCGTGATCAACGGCCAACGCTGGGAAATGCAGCTTAAAGGGGGTGGCCGTACGCCTTATTGTCGTGGTGCGGATGGTCGCGCGGTGTTGCGCTCTAGTATTCGCGAGTTCTTAGCGCAAGATCACATGCACGCGTTGGGTGTGCCCACATCGCGCTCTTTGAGTTTGTATGTTTCCAAAACAGATACGGTACAACGACCATGGTACTCAAAAGGCTCGCGTGCACAGAATCCCGACATGATGATATCTGAAGCGGTGGCCATCTCCACCCGCGTGGCCCCATCGTTCCTTCGTGTGGGTCAGCTGGAACTTTTCGCTCGGCGTACCCGTAAAAACGAACACCCGAAAGCGAAAGAAGAATTAGAAAAAATTGTGCTGCACTTGATAGAGCGTGAGTACAAAGACGTGATCGATAAGCAACTCACCAGCACACTCACAACAGCAGAAAAAGTGCTGTTGCTGGCGCGGGAATTTCAAAACCGCCTGGCATCTCTGGTGGCCAACTGGATACGGGTGGGTTTTTGCCAAGGTAACTTTAATAGCGACAACTGTGCCGCCGGTGGCTTTACTCTGGATTATGGCCCCTTTGGTTTTTGCGATGTGTTTAACCCTCAATACCAGCCTTGGACCGGGGGCGGTCAGCACTTCTCGTTCATGAATCAACCCAACGCAGCGCAAAGCAATTTCCATATGTTTTGTTTGTCGTTACGGTCTTTGCTGGCATCAAATCAGGACAATTTAAAAGCCTTAGACGAAATTCAAAGTGAATTCTCGCAAGTCATGCAAACCCAATTGGATAAAATGTGGGCAGCTAAATTAGGGTTGGATATTGATTTGGATTTGCATGAAGGCACTTTGAATACCGAAGCTGACAAACAAGTGTCTAAGGCACTTCTCCATGAATTGGTTAGCGAGTTGCAAACCCTCATGCTGAAAACTCCGTTGGATTACACGATGTTCTTCCGCGAACTTTCCAATATCCCCGACAACATTAGCTCACTTAAGAAAAGTTTTTACATTAGCTCGACCCAAGATACGACAGAGACAGATAAGCGTTGGGAAGAGTGGTTGGCAAAATGGAAAACCCTCCTCAATAGAACCTGTGGCGAAAATGCCACCGCGCCCCGATCCATTAAGGAAATCTCAAAGCAGATGAAATTGGTGAATCCAAAATATATTTTGCGAGAGTGGTTTTTGGTGCCGGCCTATCAGCAAGCCACCGGCGGCAATTACGGGTTAATTAAAGAGCTGCAAGAGGTGATGACCAACCCCTATGCCGAGCAGTCGAAGGAAGTGGAGGATAAATACTATCGCTTAAAACCCCCTGAGTTTTTTGCGGTGGGGGGAACGTCACACCTGAGTTGTTCGTCTTGATGGTTTGCAGTTAAAAGACTAAAAGTTGTTTAAGTAGTAAAGCGAGTAAAAACGGCGAGGGTTGGTTCTCGCCTTTTCCCTTAAATGAACAATGCAAGAGCAGCGTCTCAAGTTTAGAGCTAACCCTTTATGTCTTATAAAAAGTAATCCCTTTTTCAGGCCCATAGCTGGCTGCAGCGACCTTTGTCTCTAGGGGATTATTCCCTTACACCTCCTTATGCGTTCTTAGTATTGTACTAATAACGAATTTTTCGGTAAGGTCCGGCCAAAATTTTATAATGGACTATTAATATGGGTCGCTTCATACACCCCCTTGTTCTCAAAAAACTGCTGCTTTGCCTTTTAACCTCATCTTTGTTAGTTGCCTGTGGTGGTTCTGGAGGCGGTGGTAATTCGGATGATCAAACACCTCCCATTCAAGATGATAAAACCGTAGATGTGTTCAGCTTTGCTTCATTAACAGACGTTGCTCGAAATGTTCAGCTAGTTTCAGAAGTTATTACAATTTCAGGGATAAATACCAATATTGATGTGTCAATTTCAGGTGGCGAATATTCAATTGATGGTGGTGAATTCACATCTAATGATGGCTCTATTGGCAATAGCCAAACCCTTCAATTAAGAGTTCAAACACCAGAGGGTTTCGAAGAAAGTAAAGAGGTAACGATCACTTTACACTCGTTAAATACCACTTTCTCAGTGGAAACCATCAAAGCCCCACAAATGACGTTATTAGAATTAATGCCTGACCCAGAGATCAAAGCCGGTGAAAATTTAGTAGTCAGTGCTATTTGTGATCATTGCGACTCTGGAAAAACCCGTTATGAATGGCAGGTTGAGGGAGTAGAGTCAGCCGTCTCAAATGAAGACTATTATCGAATTCCAGCAGAGCATGTCTTAAAAGAAATTAGCATCAGCGCTACGGCTGTTAATGAAGTTGAAGATATAGGCAGTTCAATAAACAGAATTTACGCCTTAAACCATGTGAAAGAAACTGTCGGTAATGATGGTGCTTTTGCAGCGATTAAAGTTGATGGCTCTGTGGTAACTTGGGGAAACATCGATTTTGGCGGAGATAGCTCATCTGTAGCTGATCAATTAACAGGAATACGGTTCATTTCAGCAACTAGCAGAGCTTTTGCGGCTATTAAAGCTGATGGTTCCGTGGTGACCTGGGGGGATGCTGGGTATGGTGCTGATAGTACGTCGGTTACAGAGCAATTAGTCGATGTTCAGACCATCTCTGCTACAGACAGTGCTTTTGCGGCCATTAAGAATGACGGCACAGTGGTGACTTGGGGTTTATCATTTATGGGGGGAAATAGCACATCGGTTGCAGATCAACTAGTTGGGGTACAATCCATTTTTTCTACGGCAAGCGTTTTTGCGGCGATTAAGGCCGATGGCTCCGTCGTGACATGGAGTGGGGCCGTCGGCTATAGTGATTCGGTTGCTGATCAGTTAACTGAGGTGCAGACCATCTCTGCTACTTCCAGTGCTTTTGCGGCTATTAAAACGGATGGCTCAGTGGAGACTTGGGGAAGCTCCTATAACGGGGGGGATAGCACCTCGATTGCCGACCTTTTAATCAACGTACGGTCTATCTCTGCTACAAACAAAGCTTTTGCGGCAATTAAAAGTGATGGCTCTGTAGTTACCTGGGGAGACCCCTATCATGGCGGAGACAGTACATCCGTTGCCGATCAATTAATTGGTATTAAATATATCTCGGCTACTCGAAGTGGTTTTGCAGCCATTAATGCGAATGGCTCAGTGGTGACATGGGGCAACGGTTCTGGCGGAGATAGCACTTCGGTTGCCGATCAATTAACAGGAGTACGCTCCATTTCAGCAACTAGCAGAGCTTTTGCAGCCATTAAGTTGGACGGCTCGGTGGTGACTTGGGGGGATGCTGGCTTCGGTGCAGATAGCACTTCGATTGTCGATCAATTAATAGAAATACAGACTATCGCTGCTTCTGACAAAGCTTTTGCGGCGATTAAAGCAGATGGCACTTTGGTGACATGGGGTCATGCCTATTTCGGAGGGAATAGCACGTCGGTTACCGATAAATTAGTCGGGGTGCAGTCCATCTCTGCTACTGATGTAGCTTTTGCGGCGATTAAAATGGATGGTTCTGTGGTGGTATGGGGAGACCCCTTTTATGGGGGAGATAGTATTACTGTTGCCGATCAATTAGTCGGGGTGCAGTCCATCTCTGCGACTGATAGAGCTTTTGCGGCGGTTAATAGTGATGGTTCGGTGGTGACTTGGGGGGATGCCGGTTTCGGTGCGGATAGCTCCTTGGTTGCCGATCAATTAGTCGGGGTGCAGTCGATCGCGGCTATTGAACGTGATTTTGCAGCGATTAAGGCCGATGGCTCTGTTGTGACCTGGGGGGATGCGTTTAATACTTATAGTGCAGATACCATTTCAGTTATCGATCAATTAAGAGACGTGCAGTCGATCTCGACTACTGACAGAGCTTTCGCGGCGATTAAGGCAGATGGTTCTGTAGTGACTTGGGGCAGCTGGAGTTCTGGCGGTGATAGCAGGTCGGTTGCTGAGCAATTAATCGGGGTACAATCCATCTCGGCTAATGGAGGAGCTTTTGCTGCAATTAAAGCTGATGATTCTGTAGTGACATGGGGATATAGTGGTTCTGGTGGTGATAGCACTTCGGTTAGCGATCAGTTAATTGGGGTACAGTCCATATCTTCTACTGGTGGTGCTTTTGCGGCGATTAAGGCAGATGGTTCTGTGGTGACATGGGGGCATAGTAGTTATGGTGGTGATAGCACTTCGGTTGCCGATCAATTAATTGGTGTGCAATCCATTTCGTCTACGGGGGCAGCGTTTGCGGCAATTAGGACGGACGGGGTTGTGGTGACATGGGGCGTTGGTACTGCTGCTGATAGCACTTCGGTTATGGATCAATTAACTGGAGTACAGTCCATTTCAGGTACTAGCAGTGCTTTTGCGGCGATTAAAAATGATGGTTCTGTGGTGACCTGGGGATACTTTTATGGAGGTGGTGATAGCTCGTTCGTTATCGATCAGTTAATCGAAGTACAGTCCATATCAGCCAATGACAACGCTTTTGCAGCGATTAAAAAGGATGGCACTGTGGTGACTTGGGGGAACCCGGATGATGGAGGTTTTACACAAGATACTTCTGAGCTTAAACCCGGTGGCATTGTTACTTTGAAATAAGCTGATTTACGAATAATTAAAAACCGGGAATGACGTGACCCTATAGAGTAGGCACGCTTGCTTAACTCAGAACAAGACATTGAGCCAAATTAAATGGAATGGTTAGGAGTAGGGGAAGCGTGTTTAAATATTATATTTTTCTACCCCCCCCCTGTCATAAAAAAACTAAATAAGTAGAGAATAAATGATAAAAATGAAATACATGGTATTCATAGCGATGTTATTTTCTTCGCTAGCTTTTGCTAACGACACGAAGAACTACAAGGTTGAAATAGGGTATGAATATTTTAAACAAGATATAGGCAATGTGTCTGTAACGCCTAAAGTATTAACGCTGGGGTTATCAAAAAATGTAACTCCTAGAATTGCTCTGGGCGCTAAGTTCGGTACCTCTTTGTCGGAAAATACCTCCAGCGAATCCTTTCGTAATGCTAGCGCTGGAACAAATATTGAAATTGACTACGTCGGCAATGTTGAGAGTGAAATAGAGATTTTTGGTGAGCTTTTTCTAAATGAAGGGATAAATAATAATTTTAACCCGTATTTAAAATTAGCGATTTCTAGTGTGAAAAGTGAAATCGAAGTGGTGTCTGTTGTTAATAGTGGGGCATCTAATACAACCACAGAAAATAATGATTCGTCTGGTTTGATATATGGTGCTGGTTTCTTGGTTGGTTTTGGTAAAGCGTGGAGTGTTAAAGCCGAGTTTGCAGATATTGCTCACGATGATGAAACATCGGCTACCAAATTAACTTTTGGTTTACAGAGGTTACTGTAATGGCAGTGGGGTACTAAAAAATATCAAGCCAACCAATAGGGGGCAAAATCGCTTATTAAAGTCACTGATTTATTTACCCCCTAATATCCCACAGCAATTTATAAAAAACTTACCTTGCCAAATTGCGAAGCGGCGAAACATGATCGTCAAACGGCACATGGCGGCGTAAAAATGTATCGCCTTCAACAATTTCTGGTTTACCAATACGGTCCATCCTAAAATGGCGAAAGTCTTGCCGTGCCGGATCCCAGGCCACCAAATACCATAAAGGTGGCAGGATCAGCATGGCTTGTGGTTCAACATATCTCTGGGTGATCTTTCCTTTTGCATCACGGTATTCAAAGCGCAGGTGTAGTTGTTGCAAAAAAGCAGTCTCAAAGGCGGGCAGCAGGGCGGCATCCATGGCTCCCATATTAGCGGTGTTTACTTGAACGGCCAGCTCTCCCACAAATAAACAATCTAAAAAGCGCCGTAAGTCTTTCACCTTATCTGCTGGCAAGGCGCGCTCAATTTTATTAAGGCCCACCTCAGCAAGGCTTGCGAAGGGTAAGCCTCCCGCTGCCCGAACCGAAGCCACGCTAATAAGAATTGCAAACACCTCGGCCACCGAGAGTCGTACTGTGGTTTGAAGCGAGCGCGTATCCAACTGCAGGCCACCACCACGGCCCGGCTCTGAATGAATCACATAGCCCTCATCACGCAGGGCGCTTATATCCCGTAACACGGTGCGCCTAGAGGCTGATACTTCTTGAGCCAGTGCCGCGACCGTGGAGGTGCCGTTGCGGCGTAGGCTGCGCACGATGGCGTCTTGTCGTTGGCGAATATTCATGGGCTAAGACTAGCATTTAATGGTGACAGGATTTGTCACCATTATGGCATATAAATGGTTTGTCGAGATCAGAAGACGGCACCCCTGATCATACAAACTGATCATACAAATAGATAAAGTCCCATAAAGGAAAAAGGCCATGTTTAATCTAACTGACTTTCCCAAGCCCTGTTTAATTTCAGTGAACGATGTGCAGCTGGAGGTCTTCGAAGCGGGCCAGCACAATACTGGCAACCCCATCGTCTTGTGCCATGGCTGGCCAGAACATGCTTTTTCTTGGCGCTATCAAGTGCCTGCTCTTGTGGCGGCGGGCTACCATGTGATTGTGCCCAATCAGCGTGGGTTTGGTCATTCATCGTGTCCGGCGGAAGTGACGGCCTATGACATTACTCACTTGGCCGGAGACCTTGTGGCACTGCTCGATCACTACGGTTATCAAGACGCCACCTTTATAGGGCATGACTGGGGCGCGATGGTGGTGTGGGGGTTGGCTTTCTTGCATCCCAAGCGCGTGAATAAAATCATCAACCTGAGCCTGCCTTATCAAGAGCGGGGCGATACACCTTGGATAGAATTAATGGCGCAGTTTCTGGGCCGTGATTATTATTTTGTTCATTTTAATCAACAACCGGGGGTGGCAGATGCGGTATTGCAAGACCATACATCTCAGTTCCTTCGCAACTTGTACCGCACAAGCGAGCCACAAGCAGAACCCCAAACACAACAAGAGTCAGGCAATGCCATGATTAATCTTGCCACAGCAGAATCACCACTGGGTGAGCCCATTATGAGTGAAGATGAACTGGCGGTTTTTGTATCGGCGTTTGAAGCTTCTGGTTTTACCCCCAGCATAAATTGGTACCGAAACCTAGACCGTAACTGGCACCTGTTGGCAGGCGTGAACCCTATTATTCAACATCCTACGCTGATGATTTATGGGGAGCGGGATGCGATTCCTAAATTTGAAAGGTTAACCGAGTATGTGCCTAACGCAGAAGTGGTGAGCCTAGATTGCGGCCATTGGATTCAGCAAGAAATGCCAGCCAATACCAACCAGGCAATTTTAAAATGGCTAGCAAAGCAGGGTGGTGTCTAGGGCCAAAAGAAGCCCGTGAGGATGGCACGAGATGGAAGCTGCAGAGTTAGGTTCGTATCGCCTGCCAACGTTCATAGGGCACAATACACGAGCTGGGCTAATGGGGGATTTAACATCCCCCAGAAAGGTTATGCATACGTGGTGAAAGCCACTTGTCACTAAATCAATAATAACAACTTACTAATTCATGAAGCCAACAAAGATAGCAAATAACAAATTAGCATTTGAGTTTTTATAGTGTCGGCTTTAGGCCATCAGCCGCGCTTTCAAGTAATAAATGGCATTTCCATAACGCATTGATATATGTATCGCCTTTCTTATTTATCCTCAGTTTTTACTGATTTGGACGACTAAAGGCTAAATTGATATGGTCAAACTACGCCAAGCTTGGATAACTGGTCTATAGTGTTAAAAGCCCATTATTCAATCATTTGGCGTAACAAAGGTCGCTGTGATGAAAAACTTGCCTTTTTTTAGAGTCCCTTTAGTTTTATTTTTACTCGTGTTGTTTAGTTCCTTAGCCTATGGTCAGTGCACCTTAAAAATGGTTTACAAGGACGGTGGGAAAGAGCCGCTCATTACTGCAAAACCCAAACACGATGGTGTTTATTATGATTTATTTTCAGAAGCGGCAAAACGAACGGGTTGTCAGCTTGAGGTCAGTCGTTTCCCCAAAAAACGCCTGCACGAAATGTTAAAAGAGGGAAAATTAGACTTTTATCCAGGGGCTTCTTTTTCTAAAAAGCGGGCAAAATATCTGTTTTATATACCCAATGGTTTAGACACGGGTGAATACGGTGTGAGCAATGCCTCAATGGCGGAATTAATGAGCTATGAAGATTTAAAAAAACACAACCCTATATGGTTGATGGAAATCGGCAGCTCCAAGCAAGACAAAGCCTCTAATCTTGGAATAAAAGTTCAAGATAGAAAGTTTTTTGATTTACAGTTTGTCAGTAAATATATAAAACGCTCACCAGACAATCATTATTTTTATGTGGCAGATAAAGAACTGGTTGAGTATTTTCATTCTCAATCTGGCATGACGATCAGCCAGGCCGGTTTGAAAGTGCACAAAAATTGTTGTGGTGGTAACCAACCTATGTTTTTAGGGTTTTCCCGTCATTCACCCCACGTTAAAGAGCAGTCTAACCCTAATTACGATGCATTAAAGAAACTCAGTGCGTTTAACTATCCCACTATTTTGGATAGGGGGTCTATTGCCTATAAACTCAGCCAAGCTTTAGCCGCCATGAAATCGGAAGGGGTGACCGATACCATTTATAAAAGGTGGTTCTCAGTAAATTGATAACTCATAAAAATGGCATTCTAGGTTGGCTTTGCTTACTGGCTTTAAAATAGGCAAGGCCGTTATTGATCCGTATTAGAAGGTGCTACTTAATATTGGAGCTATGCTCGATTCTTATATGTAGCTTTTCTTGTATAAACGGCCATGGTAACGGCGCCTTTTTGAACACATTTCATTACCTAAAGCCCTGCTCATGACATCTCTCTAGCAAACAAGCCATGGTGAGTGAATATTGTCCTAGCAAGGGCGGCTAATAGCACAAAATTCAGTGGGTCCCTGTCCCAGCCCCTAGCACTTCTGTTAGTATCCGCGCCTCGTATTTCATTATCCCCGTCAAGGCCCGCGAAAAAGCGTGCTGGCAGTCAGTGTTAGGTGACAGGCTTGAGTAATAACCAACAATCACATCTAGTGTCCGGTCGAGAATGTGGAGAATGCACAGCTTGCTGTGTGGTACTTCTTATTGACGACGAGAGCTTTAATAAGCCTGCCGATCAAGCCTGTTCACACATGGTGGAAAAAGGCGGTTGTAAAATTCATGCCCAAAGACCGTCAGTGTGCCAAGACTGGCATTGTGCATGGCGCTTCATGGAGCAGCTAGGGGATGAATGGCGGCCAGACCGATCTGGAATTATGCTGCGTTCAGATGAAAATGGCATTATTTTCCAACCCATTCGTGACCCTAAAGACGTGCTGACCACTGAGCGTGCCATAGAGTTAATTGGCGGGGGCATCGTGCAAGGTATTCAGTTGTCCATGTCTATTCCCACCAAAAAGGGTTATCGCAGTTTTGGTATGAGTTTAAATGAACCTTTAGAAGCGGTGGTGAACAGTCGGCATTTCCCTTCCATTAAAGCCAAAATAATTGAGTTGATTGAATATTCAGCGGCGCAGAAGACCGCTTCACTTGTCTCCCCTAAGACTCGGGTGTTGGGTCAAAGAGTGAAGGACTCCGTTTTTCATCGGGCTTAATCTTTAGCAGGCGTAATGACCACGGAATGGTTACCAAGAGATGGGCGTTAAATATTAACTCCCTCATTAAGGCAAATGTCAGGAGCGCCCGCCCCACTGATTTGCCAATTTTAAATAACCAAAGCGCTTTTACTTGCTCGATTTTTGCAAAGCCTTATACAGCGGGCAAAGTGCTAATTCTGCATTACTTCCATTTCGATATTTTTCTAATATGCGCTCAGATTGCCGTGCTATTTTTCGCCTTAATTCCCGTCGTGCGCCCTTAATGCGCGGAACCACTGTTGAATCATAGTCACTGGTTTGATGCCGCATCCAAGCCATGACAGCCAACGCCGCCTTATCCTGCAAGGTGACCGATGCGCTGCGGGCGACAGTGCCGCTGCCCACGGGTACGGCGTGTTCTTTCACCAAAACCGCTAATTTTTCTACTAAAGCTTGGTGTTTCTGGTGGAAGTTAAGGAAGGCAATAATTGCTTGCTGAAAGTCTTCGCCAAACACTTCTTCTTTTTCTTCGCGGCGAACTTTCGCCTGAGCTAATTTTTTCTGATGCTTTGGGTCCTCTCGTTGCGCCTGTACAAGCGCTTTTGCTTCTTGAAGTTGATCCTTTGCTGCCCAAACACCATGAGAAAAAGTTTTGCGGCCTTTCTTTTCTTGAACGGTCCAGGTGGGCCCTAGAGATTTAAGTTTACGGGTGACGGAGGCATCTCCAGCGGGTAAATTGACCCAGCCTTTAGGCACGGTAAAAATTTTGCCAGCTGTATCTTTAAGCTGGGTATCAGACTGAGTCACTAAAAAAGTACGTGTTTTTGTGGGCATTCTAGTTAATTCATTTTGTAAAGATTAGGGGGCTGTTTCACTGTGATTATCACCGTGACCACCCCCATAATTTTAATGGTTTTATTATTTTAACCATTAGCTGCCCAGGATTTTCATGGGCAAGCTAAGAATCGGGTTTTGCGAATCGGCAAAGCTCATGATCACAAATATGTGCCCTGCGGCCACCATAAAATACCAAGCCGCTGAAAATAGTTGCCCATAGGTATCTAGTGGTACTAAATGCGAATGTTGGCGCTGGCGCCATTCAAAGACAATTTCTAACGCCCCTACCGCTAAAAAGAAAACCAATAGCGCCAGTCCAAAGCTGTAAGACACCCATAGCCCCAAAGCAATGCCCGCCATGCATGCGCCTAAACCCACCCAAGAGCGCATGGAAAAGCTGACGCTTTTCAATATGTGTCCGCCATCTAGCGGTAGAATGGGCAATAAGTTAAATAGATTTAATAGCGAGCTTAATACCGCAGCCCCTGCAAATAACTCGAGGTCGGTGATGCCATATAACAGCCAACACCCCAACGACATAAATAAACCAAAAACCGGGCCCATGATGGATATCACCACGTCTTGCCAGCGAGTGTTAATTTTGTCGTCCGACACCGCTAACCCGCCCACAAACGGAATTAAATAAATGCCTTTGGTCTTAATGCCAAAATACTGCATGGCTTTAACATGGCCGTATTCGTGGGCCACTAAACAGGCAATTAACACTAGAGCAAACTCAAATGAGAATAACCATGCATAGCCCGCTACAGAGGCGCCCGCCAATACGGCTTTAATGACCTTAGTGCTTTTTAATAGTTTAAAGCCCAGTGCCGCCAAGCCCATAAGGTTTAGGCTTTTCTTAGGTTTTACTAAGTGTCCGCCATCGGGCATGGGGCATAGGCCACTTTCTTGTTGGCGTTGTTCTACCCACAATTGAAAAGCCAAATTGTTATCTTGGGCTTGCAGATTTAGGCTGATTGCTAAGGGCGTGGCAGGTTGTACGGCGGCGGGTGCGGGTATTTGAAAGCGGTGAGCAATTTCAGCGATGCGTTTGCCAGCGAGTAAGGCACGGCTGACCAGTTGCTCGCCCCAGTAGAGGCTTTGTACGGATTCGCTGTCGGTGATGAGACGCAAGGGTTTACCCATTAGCATCAAGCTTAGCAACGTTTGCTCGTCTTTTGGCTCTGGGGTTAGCTCGGGAGTGGGTCCTTGGGTAGGCGGCTCGGTGATATCATTTTCTAGGTTGGACAAGTGGGTGGCTCTCAATATGAATGACTATTTTATACAGGGTGCAATTGTACCTGAAATTCCTTGCCTTAGTGTTACAGCACA